>Ga0181516_10000786_pt1 | contig 26478 bp, 27 predicted proteins | sample PEATcosm2014_Bin_25_FD_121104 | JGI IMG/M metagenome (GOLD analysis project Ga0181516, IMG submission 121104) | Peatland microbial communities from MTU Mesocosm Facility, Houghton, MI, USA - PEATcosm2014_Bin01_10_metaG | ecosystem: Environmental > Terrestrial > Soil > Wetlands > Peat | place... | reverse complement strand
TCCGCGGCTGTCGTGCCGCTTGGTGCAAGATCGAGTCAAGATTGATTTCACCGAAACGTCATGCAAGATGGGCCTCGCGGATGCCAAGCCCCCATCCATCTCGGAACGAGTGAAACTTCGTCGCCTTCATGTCATTGCGCATAAGTGTCATTGTCCCGGTCTACAACGAAGCGGCGACGATCGTTCCGATTCTGCGGGAGGTCCGCAAACAGGCTGTGGAAGGTGTCGAATTTGAAGTCATCGTTATCGACGATGGATCGCGTGATCAGACTGGCGCGCTTTTAGATGCCAATCCTGATCTGTACGACAAACTGATCAAACAACCGACAAACGGAGGCAAGGGCAGGGCCGTACAAGCGGGCCTGCGCGTCGCGACCGGGCAATACATCCTGTTCCAGGATGCGGATCTGGAATATTCGCCGTCGCACTATGCCGTGTTGCTGTTTCCGGTACTGCATTTCGGCGCGCAGGTGGTAATGGGCAGCCGCTTCCTCGCCGCGCAATTCAGCCGCGTGCAATTTTTCTGGCACAAGCTCGGCAATACGGCGGTAACGTTCATATTCAACGCGCTGTTCAACACGACATTCACCGATATCTACACCTGTTATCTTCTCTACCGGCGCGATCTTCTCGATCCGGAAGAATTGGCGTCGTACGGGTGGGAACAGCATGCGGAAATCCTGTGCCGCGTCGTTCCTCGTGCCAAGGTTATCTATGAAGTCCCCGTGAGCTATCAGGGACGCGACTACGATGAAGGCAAGAAGATCATGGCGCATCACGCATTGGGTGTGGTGCTGACGATCTTTCGCCGCCGATTTTTCAAGTAAAATCGGGCCGCGAGTCAGGGCGCCTTACGTCGGCTTGGACGCCACCACAATCAAATTTTTGCCGAATCCCGGTTGATGAAGGGATTCGATGAAACGCGACACCGGTACGACGATGCGGTCGTTGACACGAACCAGGGCCGGATTGAAAGTTGTGCTGCCGAGGGCCTTGTTCAGGAGCAACCACGGCACAACGCCAAGAATGTCGAAATAGCGGCAAGTTATGATCGTGCCGCCGGCGGCGCGGACTTTATTCATGAGGTCCGGCCTTTTGTAGCGCCTAAAATGCCCGTGAATGACATCGAGATTGCTCATCAAGAGCGGCAAAGCGGGAACGAAGATCAAAAGATGCCCGCCCGGCCTTAGGATCCGCAACAGGCGAGCGAGTGCAGCGCGATCGCTTTCGATATGCTCGAGTACGTTGACCAGGATGACCGTGTCCGCGAAAGCATCCGGAACATGCACAACATGGTGCTCCAGCGTATCGCAAGTGACCTCGATTTTCGGATCGCCAGAAAACTGAAGTTTCAAATGCTCCGCAAGATTCTTTGATGGCTCGACCAAAATTAATTTTTCCGCCAGAGGCGCGACGCGCCGGGAAATTGTGCCCGTCCCGGCGCCATATTCGATGACCTGACCGGATATGTGCGGCGCAAAAATCTCCATGATCCAAGCATAGTAATTCGGCATGTCGGCGAGTACCTCGAGGTCTCGCCCCTCGTAGGTCACATCGGCCATTCGTTACCTGCACCCAATGACGGCCTGTCGAATTGCGACGGTTCCGAACAATTCAGACTCAGGCGGTGAGCCACCGCAACGGGAGTGGATTCCCAATTCGGGCTAATACGCTTTTGACGGTAGAAGACGCAATGGGCGTTCATTTGAGCACTTCAGCCTCAACGGTTCATGGCACTACTCGTCCCGACATTATAATTCCCCATTTGACCCCAAAATACGTGATCAACACCGTCAGGGCCACCCAGGCGACGGCCGCAATGGCGATGGCGGTTCCGCGTCTATCCATGGCGCTTGTGTCGGGTTCTGCCGCCGTCTAGTTTGCAAAAAACATTTTGCAGATAATGGCGCTCGATCGCAAACAACTGGCCCAGATTGCCGATTGGGAGGCTGTTGCGGTGGCTGTGTCGCTGCCGTGGTCGACGACGGCGACCTCTATCCTCATTGTCGTGTGGCTGTTGACCGTGCTCGCGACCTTGGATGTCGCAGCCGTGCAGCGCGAGGTCGAAACCGCCGCCGGAGGCTTGCCGGTATTGCTCTGGCTTCTCGCGGCCGTCGGCATGCTGTGGGCCGAGGTCACTTGGTCCGAACGTTTTGGCGGTCTTGGCGGATTTCACCGCCTGCTGATGATCCCGTTATTGTTGGCGCAATTTCGGCGATCCGAAAACGGCCTGCGGGTTCTGCACGGGTTCTTCGCATCGGCGGTGATCTTGTTGCTTACGTCGTGGTTCTTGGTGCTCGACCCCGGGTTCACTTGGCTGCACCATGTGGTCTATGGCGTTCCGGTCAAGGATGCCATTTCTCAGAGCACGATATTTCTCATCTGTGCGTTAGTTCTCATCTGGCGCGTCTGCGATCTGTTGCGCCAGCGGAACTGGCGGATTGCCTCTGTGCTCGCCGGTCTGGCTGCGCTTTTCCTTGCCAACATGGTCTTTGTCGCAATCAGCCGTGCCGAGGTCGCCGTGGCTCCGTTTCTTATTTTGTTGCTCGGCTGGCGGCAATTCGGTTGGCGGGGAACAGTGATCGCTTGCGCTGCGGCTGCGATCCTGGCGGCGGCAGCATGGGCGAGCTCGCCGTACCTGCGTGATCGTATAACAACTGCCGTTTCGAACGTGCAGAGCTATCAGGCCGCTAATGCCAATAATGACGTCGGCAACCATGTTGAGTTCTTAAAGAAATCGCTGAGCTTCGTCCGTGAGGCTCCGCTGATCGGGCACGGCACCGGATCCATCGGCGATCTATTCCGCCGTTCGGCGGCGGGCGAGACGGGCGCGGCCGGCGTTGCCTCGGTCAATCCGCATAATCAGATTTTCGCGGTGGCGATACAATTGGGGCTTCTCGGCGCTGCTGTGCTGCTCGCCATGTGGAGCGCACATTATTTTCTTTTTCGCGCGGCGGGATTTAGCAGCTGGATCGGCACAGTTGTCGTTGTTGAGAACGTCGTCTCGTCGCTCACGAGCTCCCACTTGTTCGATTTCATGCACGGCTGGCTCTACGTGTTTGGTGTCGGTGTTGCCGGCGGGATGGCGTTGCGCGAGAGAACGATTGAAGGCCGGAATTGATATGTGATCGAATCCGGCAATTGCATCATATCGACGGTGGAAGACGGTCAGCAGCGGTCCAAGGGTCGCTGCTTTCGCATTTTGCGGTCTGCTCATAAAGGAGGCGGGGGCCCTGCTGAAAAATTTGGCCTGAATATCTGCTGCTCGTAATAGACCTTTATCATCAGATACTTAGGCGGATGGAGAATCTGGCACATGCTTTGCGACGCTATTCCGGAAGGGCGCCCTCAGTGCGCCCACCGATCACCGTGAGGCTCATCCATGTTCAGCATAAATCAACCGAAGTCGCGCCGTTGGTTCCTAACCACCACGGCCGGACTTGCGACCAGTCTTCCGCTTGGACTCATGCCCGCGCGGGCGGCCGACGAGACGATCAAAGTCGGGATACTTCATTCGCTTTCCGGCACCATGGCGATCAGCGAGACGACGCTCAAGGACGTGATGCTGATGCTCATTGACGAGCAGAACAAGAAGGGCGGGGTGCTCGGCAAGAAGCTTGAAGCGGTGGTGGTCGATCCGGCGTCGAACTGGCCGTTGTTTGCGGAGAAGGCCCGCGAACTGATCAGCCAGGATAAGGTCTCGGCGGTGTTCGGCTGCTGGACCTCGGTGTCGCGCAAGTCGGTGCTGCCGGTGTTCAAGGAGCTCAACAGCATCCTGTTCTATCCGGTGCAGTTCGAAGGCGAAGAGGGCGAGCGCAACGTGTTCTATACCGGCGCAGCTCCGAACCAGCAGGCGATCCCGGCGGTCGACTACCTGATGAGCACGGACGGCGGCTCGGTGAAGCGCTGGGTGCTGGAAGGCACCGACTACGTCTATCCGCGCACCACCAACAAAATCCTCGAAGCCTATCTCAAGCAGAAGGGCGTGGCCGACGAGGACATTATGATCAACTACACGCCGTTCGGCTTCTCCGACTGGCAGACCGAAGTCTCCAAGATCAAGGCGTTCGGCTCGGCCGGCAAGAAGACGGCGGTGGTGTCGACCGTCAACGGCGACGCCAACGTGCCGTTCTACAAGGAACTCGGCAACCAGGGCATCAAGGCGACCGACATCCCGGTCATGGCGTTCTCGGTCGGCGAGGAAGAGCTTGCCGGTCTCGACACCAAGCCGCTGGTCGGCCATCTGGCCGCCTGGAACTACTTTGAATCGATCAAGACGCCGGCCAACGCCGCCTTCATCAAGGAATGGCACGACTTCACCAAGAACCCGAAACGCACCACCAACGACCCGATGGAAGCCCATTACATCGGCTTCAACATGTGGGTGAAGGCGGTGGAGAAGGCAAAGACCACCGATCCGGACAAGGTGATTGCGGCGCTGCCCGGCATCAAGCAAGCCAACTTGACCGGCGGCATATCGGAAATGCTGCCCAACCACTACATCACCAAGCCGGTCTTCATCGGCGAAATCCGCGCCGACGGCCAGTTCGACGTGGTGTGGAAGACCAAGGATCTGGTGCCCGGCGCCGCCTGGTCGCCCTACCTTCCCGGATCGAAGGATCTGGTGGCGGATTGGGTCAAGCTCAATTGCGGCAACTACAACACCGTCACCAAATCTTGCGGCGGATCGTAGTGACCACAGCACAAGTCACGGCGCCGATTTGACCATGGCATCGGGAGGCGGCGCCGCCGCCTCCCCATTACAACGCCGGGGATAATTCCGATGCGTTTGAGCCGAGCTTGCCTCGTCGCGTTGCTTTTGGCCTTCGGCCTCGCCTTTGGCGTCGGTTTGGGCTCAACAAGCGTGCGTGCCGCAAGCCTCGACGAGGCGGTCGCCCATTTTGCCGCCGACGATTTCGACGAGACATTGGCCGGCGTCAGCGAGGTTGCCGCCAGCGGCAGCCCGCGCGCCGAGGTCATTCTGCATGCCTTGCAGAACGGTCAGTTGATGTTCAGCGCCGCCAACAAGGCGGTCTATATCCAAGACGATTCCGGCAAGCTGACCGACGCTGTGACCGGAGATGCCGTCCCTGGCGATCCGCCGGCCGATCTCGACACCGTCAATATCAACAATCGGCTGCGCGGCGCGCTCGATGCCGCGCTTGGCGCGCTCACGCTGCTATCCCCCGATCCGGACAAACGCTTCGAAGCTGCGCAGGCGGTGTTCAAGTCGCGGGAGGCGAGCGCGCTTCCGGCGCTCGAAACCGCTATCACCAGGGAACAAGATGCTCGTATCAAGCGGGTGCTGATGCAGGCGCGTGCCGCCATCGTGCTTAACTCGCCCAGCGCCACGGATGCCGACAAGCTCGCCGCCGTGGACATTATTCGTGAACGCGGCGACCAGGACGCGCTAGGGCTGTTGTCGAGCCTGCCGGCCGGAACCGCGGCGCCCGTGGCTGCTGCTGCTGCGGCCGGCGTCGCCGCCATCCAGCAGCGGCTCACGCTTTGGGATACCGTTCAGAACGCCTGGTACGGCATTTCGCTCGGCTCGGTCTTGCTGCTTGCGGCCATCGGACTTGCCATCACGTTCGGCGTCATGGGTGTGATCAACATGGCGCACGGCGAGATGGTGATGCTCGGCGCCTATGTCACTTATGTGGTGCAGGAGACGCTCCGTACCCATGCGCCGGCGCTGTTCGACTACTCGCTGGCGATGGCCATTCCGCTTGCCTTTCTGTTCGCCGGCTGCGTGGGAATTTTGATCGAACGCTGCATCATCCGTTTTCTCTACGGGCGGCCGCTGGAGACCTTGCTGGCGACCTGGGGGCTTTCGCTGATCCTGCAGCAAGCGGTGCGCACGGCGTTTGGGCCGAACAATCGGCAGGTCGGCAATCCGTCCTTCATGAGCGGCGCGTTCGATCTCGGCGGCATCACCATCACTTATAACCGGCTTTGGATCATCTGCTTCGCGCTGGTGGTATTCGTCGCGCTGTTGGGCCTGCTGCGCTACACGCGGTTCGGCCTTGAAATGCGCGCGGTGACGCAGAACCGCGCCATGGCGGCTTCCATGGGCATCCGTACCAATCGCGTCGACGCGCTTACTTTCGGGCTGGGCTCCGGCATCGCCGGAATTGCCGGCGTGGCGCTGTCGCAGATCGACAATGTTAGCCCTAATCTCGGTCAAGGCTACATCATCGACAGTTTCATGGTCGTGGTGTTCGGCGGCGTCGGCAATCTGTGGGGCACCTTGGTCGGTTCGTTCGTGCTTGGCATCGCCAACAAGTTTCTCGAGCCCTTCGCCGGCGCCGTGCTCGGCAAGATCGCCATTCTCGTATTGATCATCCTGTTCATCCAGAAGCGTCCGCGGGGCCTGTTCGCCCTCAAAGGAAGGGCGGTCGAAGCGTGAGCCCTCATATCCTCATCCGTTCGCTCGACCGCAGCGCAGCGATCTTCCTGGCCGTGATGGCCGTAATCGCGGTCGTGGTTCCCGCGCTCAATCTGTTCGTACCGGAGACATCGGCGTTTTACGTGCCGACCTATCTAATCGCGCTGTTCGGAAAGTATCTTTGCTATGCGATCCTTGCGCTGTCGATCGACCTGATTTGGGGCTATTGCGGTATCCTCTCGCTCGGCCACGGCGCGTTCTTCGCTCTCGGCGGTTATGCCATGGGCATGTATCTGATGCGGCAGATCGGCACCCGCGGGGTTTATGCCGATCCGATCCTGCCCGACTTCATGGTGTTTCTGAATTGGAAGGAATTGCCGATCGCCTGGTACGGTTTTCAGCATTTTGTCTATGCCGCGGTGATGGTCCTTGCGGTGCCCGGCGTGCTCGCTTTCGTATTCGGGTGGTTCGCGTTTCGCAGCCGCGTCACCGGCGTCTATCTGTCGATCATCACGCAAGCGCTCACCTACGCGCTGATGCTGGGATTTTTCCGCAACAATTTCGGCTTCGGCGGCAATAACGGCCTGACCGATTTCAAGGATTTGCTCGGCTTCAATGTGCAGGCGGAGACCACGCGCGCGGCGCTGTTCTCGATCACCTGCGTCGCGCTGATGCTGGGCTTTCTGCTCTGCCGGGCGATCGTCACTTCGAAGCTCGGCAAAGTGTTGATCGCGATCCGCGACGCCGAGTCGCGCACGCGGTTCCTCGGCTATCGCGTTGAATCCTACAAGGTCTTCGTCTTTACGCTGTCCGCCTGCATGGCCGGTGTTGCCGGCGCGCTCTATGTGCCGCAGGTCGGCATCATCAATCCGGGCGAATTCGCGCCTGCCAATTCGATCGAGGCCGTGATCTGGGTCGCGGTCGGCGGCCGCGGCACGCTGGTCGGCGCCGCGGTCGGAGCACTGGTCGTCAATTACGCCAAGACCTATTTCACCTCGGGAATTCTCGCGCCGTACTGGCTCTTCATGCTGGGCAGCCTGTTTATCGGCGTGACGCTGTTTCTGCCGCGCGGCATCATCGGCAGCTTGCACCATTGGACCGCGCTGCGCAGGGCCCGGACGTCCGCCGCCGCCGAGGATGGCGTGACCGCGCCGCCACCCGAACCGCAACCCGCGGAATGAGGGTCGGGCCATGAAAATTCAAGAACGGCTGACGCTGGCTGAGGATCAGGCGAGGGAGGCTTTCGAACGCACCCTCCTCTATATCGAGGGCGTCAGCGTATCGTTCGACGGCTTCAAGGCGCTCAATAATCTCTCCTTCGCCATTGAGCCGGGGGAAATGCGCGCAATCATCGGTCCGAACGGCGCCGGAAAAACGACGATGATGGATGTCGTCACCGGCAAGACAAGGCCGGACAAGGGTGCGGTGATTTTCGACAAGCTTCACGATCTGGCGCGGCTCGATGAGACCGAGATCGCCCTGCTTGGCATCGGTCGTAAATTCCAAAAGCCGACGGTGTTCGACAGCCATAGCGTTTACGACAATCTTGAACTGGCGCTCAAAGCCAATCGCCGGGTGCGCACGACCCTGTGGTGGCGTGAAACGGCCGACGAGCGCCGCCGCATCGAGGAGCTCCTGCAGATCACCCGCCTCACCACGGTGCGCGACCGGCTCGCCGGCAATCTGTCGCACGGGCAAAAGCAATGGCTCGAGATCGGCATGCTTCTGGCGCAGGACCCAAAACTTCTGTTGGTGGACGAGCCGGTCGCAGGCATGACGGATGCCGAGACGCGGCAAACGGCGGAACTCTTGAAAGAGATCAATCGCGAGCACACCGTCGTCGTGGTCGAGCACGACATGACCTTCGTGCGCGACCTCGGCGTCAAGGTCACCTGTCTGCACGAAGGTTCGGTGCTCGCGGAAGGCACCATCGATCAGGTTTCGGAAAACGAGCGGGTCGTGGAAGTCTATTTGGGACGCTAAAGTCATGCTCGACGCAAACGCCATCGATCTCCACTACGGCGCGGCGCAAGCGTTGCGCGCGGTGTCGCTCAAGGCCGAGCCCGGCAAGGTGACGTGCGTGCTCGGCCGCAACGGCGTCGGCAAGACCAGTCTGCTCGACGCGCTGGCCGGGCAGCACCCGGTGACGCGCGGCACGATCACCTGGGAGGGCAAGGACATCACGGCGCTGCGGCCGCCGGATCGCGCCCGCCGCGGCATCGCCTACGTACCGCAAGGCCGTGAGATATTTCCGCTACTGACCGTCGAAGAGAATCTCAAAAGCGGCTTTGCGCCGCTGCCGCGCGACGAACGCAGCGTGCCCGACGACGTGTTCACGCTATTCCCGGTGCTCCAAGGCATGCTGCGCCGCCGCGGCGGCGACTTGTCCGGTGGGCAGCAGCAGCAGCTCGCCATCGGGCGCGCGCTGGTGATGCGCCCGCGGCTGCTTTTGCTCGACGAGCCGACCGAGGGCATCCAACCCTCGATTATCAAGGATATCGGGCGCGCCATCAGCTATCTGCGGTCCCTTGGTAAGATCGCCATCGTGCTGGTCGAGCAATATCTCGACTTTGCCCGCGAACTCGGCGACCATTTCGCAGTGATGGATCGCGGCGCGGTGGTCTATTCTTGCGATCGTGACAATATCGACGAGGCGGCGCTGCGGCGGGCCATGGCCATTTAAAGGCACGACGATCTAAAGGCATGGCGATCTAAAGGCATGGCGATCTAAAGCAATGGCGATTTGAAGCCTGTCTTGATGACCCACCCGACAATGGCGAGCGTGCCGCTCAGGAATGAAATCTTTGCCGCCAATCGCGCGGTCGGGCGCATCGCGCTCGCCGTCGCCGCCGGCCCTGGCGGCAGCCGGCGCACCCGGTTGCATGAAGCGGGTTCGCTGCGGGCGCGTTTCCCGAATGGCAACGGCCGGACCCTTGATGCCGTCATCGTCAATGTCGCCGGCGGAATGACGGGCGGCGACTGTTTCGACATCGGGATCGAAGCAGGCCCGGGCGCCGAGTTGAGCGTGACGACCGCGGCCGCGGAAAAAATCTACCGCTCGCTCGGGCCGGACACCGAGATCAGCGTCAAACTCGGCGTCGGTCCGGGAGCGGCACTGGCATGGTTGCCGCAGGAAACGATCCTGTTCGATCGCGCCCGGTTGCGGCGGCAGATCGATGTTGATCTCGCGTGCGGCGCCAGCCTGCTTTTGGCCGAAGCTACGATTTTTGGCCGCTCCGCCATGGGCGAGACGGTCTTGAGCGGACATTTCTCCGACCGCTGGTGCGTGCGTACCGAAGGGGCCTTGGTTTTCGCCGAAACGGTCAAGCTTGACGGCGGCATCGCGCAGCACCTCGCGGAGCGGGCCGTTGCGGGCGGCGGGGCGGCGGTGGCAAGCGTGCTTAAGTTTCCCGGCGGCGAGGAAAACGTTGCGGCAGTCCGCGCCATGCAGCAAGATTTTGCCGGCGAAGTCGGTGCATCGGCGTGGAACGGCCTTGCGCTTGTACGCTGTGTCGCCGCCGACGGGGCGGCGTTGCGGCGCGATCTCGTCAAGGTGCTCATGGCGCTCGGCGCGGGGCCGCTACCGCGGTTGTGGATGAACTGAGGGGAACATGCTGCTCACCCCCCGCGAGAAGGACAAGCTGTTGATCGCCATGGCGGCGATGGTGGCGCGGCGCCGGCTCGAGCGCGGCGTCAAGCTCAACCACCCGGAGGCCGTCGCGCTTATCTCGGATTTCATCTTGGAAGGCGCCCGGGACGGACGCACCGTGGCCGAGATGATGGAAAACGGCGCTCACGTGCTGACGCGCGCGCAAGTGATGGACGGTATCGCCGAGATGATCCCCGAGATTCAAGTCGAGGCGACGTTTCCGGACGGAACTAAACTTGTGACGATCCATCAGCCGATACGATGAGGATTTAGGAGGCGCGCATGATCCCCGGCGAATTCTTCATCAAGCAGGGCGAGATCGAGCTCAACAAGGGCCGCCGCGGCGTCACGCTGACGGTTTCCAACACCGGCGACCGGCCGATCCAGGTCGGTTCCCATTATCATTTCTTCGAGACCAATCCGGCGCTGAATTTCGACCGCAAGAAAGCGCGCGGCATGCGGCTCGACATTGCCGCCGGCACGGCGGTGCGTTTCGAGCCCGGACAGACGCGCGACGTGACTCTTGTTGCGCTCGTCGGCAAGCGCGTGGTCTACGGCTTCCGCCAAGACATCATGGGAAAACTCTAGGAGCTGCTATGCCTGCCAAAATCAGCCGCTCCGTCTACGCCGACATGTTCGGCCCGACGACGGGAGACCGCGTCCGGCTCGCCGACACCGATCTGATCATCGAGGTCGAGAAGGACTTCACGGTTTACGGCGACGAAGTGAAGTTCGGCGGCGGCAAGGTGATCCGCGACGGCATGGGCCAATCGCAAATCACCAATCGCCAGGGCGCCGTCGATACCGTCATCACCAATGCGCTCATCGTCGACCATTGGGGCATAGTCAAAGCCGACGTCGGCTTGAAGGACGGCAACATTTTTGCCATCGGCAAAGCCGGTAATCCCGACATTCAGCCCGATGTCACCATTATCATCGGGCCAGGGACTGAAGTGATCGCCGGCGAGGGCAAAATCCTCACCGCCGGCGGCTTCGATACGCACATCCATTTCATCTGCCCGCAGCAGGTCGACGAAGCTTTGATGTCGGGCGTCACCTCGATGCTCGGCGGCGGCACCGGACCGGCGCATGGCACCTTCGCGACCACGTGCACGCCCGGTCCTTTCCACATCGCGCGCATGATCCAGGCGGCGGACGAATTCCCGGTCAATCTCGGCTTTGCCGGGAAGGGTAACGCGTCACGACCTGCTGCATTGGAAGAAATGATCAAAGCCGGCGCCTGCGCGCTCAAACTGCACGAGGATTGGGGTACGACGCCCGCGGCGATCGACTGCTGTCTATCGGTTGCCGACGATTACGACGTCCAAGTGATGATTCACACCGACACATTGAACGAGTCGGGCTTTGTCGAGGACACGATCAAGGCCTTCAAGGGTCGCACCATCCACGCCTTCCACACCGAGGGCGCCGGCGGTGGCCACGCGCCCGACATCATCAAGGTAGCGGGGCTGGCGAATGTGCTGCCCTCGTCGACCAATCCGACGCGGCCGTACACGCGCAACACTATCGATGAGCATCTCGACATGCTGATGGTGTGCCATCACCTCGATCCGTCGATCGCCGAGGATCTGGCCTTTGCCGAAAGCCGTATCCGCAAGGAGACGATCGCGGCGGAGGACATATTGCACGACATCGGCGCGCTCTCGATGATGTCGTCGGATTCGCAAGCCATGGGCCGGCTTGGCGAAGTCATCATTCGCACCTGGCAGACTGCGGACAAGATGAAGAAACAGCGCGGCCGTCTGCCGCAGGACAAGGGCGACAACGACAATGCCCGGGTAAAACGCTACATCGCGAAATACACCATCAATCCCGCGATCGCGCATGGCGTGTCGAAGCTGATCGGTTCGGTCGAGAAGGGCAAGCTCGCCGACCTCGTGCTGTGGTCGCCGGCGTTCTTCGGCGTCAAGCCCGATTGCATAATCAAGGGCGGCTCGATCGTCGCCGCGCAAATGGGTGATCCCAACGCCTCGATCCCGACGCCGCAGCCGGTGCACTACCGTCCGATGTTCGGCGCCTACGGCCGCGCCCGCACCGCCTCGTCGTTCGTCTTCTCGTCGAAGGCGGCGGTGAAGGCGGGGCTCGGCAAAAAGCTCGGCATCGAAAAGAAGCTTGTCGCGGTTGACAACACGCGCGGCAAAATTTCCAAGAAAAGCATGATCCACAATGACGCGACGCCCCGGATCGAGGTCGATGCGGAGACCTACGAGGTCCGCGCCGACGGTGAACTGCTCACCTGCGCGCCGGCGGAAGTCCTGCCGATGGCGCAACGCTATTTTCTGTTCTGAAAGGCCGAGCCGGGCTGCATCATGCGCGCCATTGCCATCAAAGCGGCGTCGAGTTGGTCGGGCGAGGCGGCCGATCGCGTCGTGCTCGATTACGACGATCGCCACCGCCGGCGTATCGCCATGACCGGCAAGAACGGGGTTGCCTTTCTACTCGATCTGCCGGACCCGGCCGGGCTGCGCGGCGGCGATGCGCTGGTGCTTGAGGACGGTCGGCTGATCGAGGTCGTCGCCGCGGCCGAACCGCTCCTGGAAATCCGCTGCGCCAGTCCGCGGCATCTCGCCCGGCTGGCCTGGCATTTCGGCAACCGGCACGTGCCGGCGCAACTTTCGTCGAGTGCACTGCGCATCCGCCGCGATCACGTGCTTGCCGATCTCGCCCTCCAGCTCGGCGCCGAGGTGGTGGAGATCGAGGCGCCGTTCAACCCGGAGGGCGGCGCTTATGTCGCGGCGGCCGGCCACGACCATCGTCACTCCAGCGAAGAACACGACCACGAAGCCAAAAAGAGAGCCGATCATGGCCGGTGACAAGCGCATGTCGCGCAGCGACGCGGTGCGCCTTGCGGTGGCGGGCGTGGAAACGTTGTCGCACGATGCGCTCTATCGGCTGATGACCTGGCTGTCGCCGGCCTATCCGATCGGCGCGTTTTCCTATTCAAGCGGTATCGAATGGGCGGTGGAGGCGGGCGATATCAGGGACGCGGAAACCTTACGCCATTGGCTCGAATCCGCGCTGAGGGTCGGGGCGGGAACGAGCGACGCGATTTTCTTTTGCCATACCCATCGCGCGGTGACGCTGGGCGACAACACCGCCTTGGCCCAGATTGCCGAACTCGCGGCGGCGTTCGCTCCGACGCGCGAACGCTATCAGGAGACGACGACGCTAGGCCGCGCTTTTCTTGAGGTGACGCGAGCGGCCTGGCCGTGCCCCGCCTTTGAAAACCTGCAACTGCGTTGGGCCGGCCCCGTCGCTTACCCGATCGCGGTCGGTGCGGCGTGCGCCGGTCATGCCATCCCGCTCGCGCCGGCGCTGCATGCTTTTGTGACCGCGGTCGCCGCGAACTGGATTTCCGCGGGCGTCCGCCTGATCCCGCTCGGCCACACCGACAGTCAGCGCCTGTTGAAGGCGCTCGAGCCGGCCGTCGCGGCGACGGCGCAGCGCGCCCTGGCCGCCACGCTCGACGATCTCGGCAGTGCGACGTTTCGCGCCGATCTCGCCAGCGCCAAGCATGAAACGCAATACACCCGTCTGTTCCGCAGTTAGAGGTTGATCGATGCCAAGCCCGAATGGTCCGCTTCGCGTCGGCATCGGTGGCCCGGTCGGCTCCGGTAAAACCGCCTTGATGGATGCGCTCTGCAAATCGATGCGCGGGACTTACGATATCGCCGCCATTACCAACGACATTTACACCAAGTGGGACGCCGAGTTTCTGGTGCGGTCGGGCTCGCTCGAGGCGGAGCGCATCGTTGGCGTCGAAACCGGCGGCTGCCCGCATACCGCGATCCGCGAGGATGCTTCGATGAATCTCGCGGCCGTCGCCGACATGCGCGCGAAATTTCCCAAGCTCGATATGGTGCTGATCGAATCCGGCGGCGATAATCTGGCGGCGACGTTTTCGCCGGAACTGGCGGATCTGACCATCTATGTGATTGACGTCGCGGCGGGAGATAAAATCCCCTCAAAAGGCGGTCCGGGCATTACCCGCTCCGATCTTTTGGTGATCAATAAAATCGATCTTGCGCCCCATGTCGGAGCGTCACTGCCGAAAATGGAGACGGACGCGAAAAAGATGCGCGGCGCCCGCCCTTTCGTCATGACCAATCTGCGTCAGGGCGACGGCCTCCAAACCATCGTGCGTTTCATTGAAACAATGGGCGGCCTTTCGCGCTGACGCCGACCAAGGCCGGCCTTTGGACGAACCGCGCCGTATTGCGAGGGTTGAACGGACGCCGTAACGTGGGCAGCTTTTCCGCGTCTGTTGTCGAGGGTACAAAAATGTTCCGCTGGGCAAGCGCTTTTCTCGTGTTTTTCATCTCTGTCGCGGCGGCTTCGGCGCAGACACAGATACCCCCCGACAGCCGTTTGCAATCGATCATCGCCAAGAAATCCATCCGCATCGCCTATCGCACCGATGCGGCGCCGTTTGCCTTTGCAAACGACAAGAACGAAGCGACCGGGTATTCGATCGATCTTTGCCAGCTGGTGACGAGTTCGATCGCGCGGCAGTTTGCTCTGCAAGATCTTCAGATCGAATGGGTCCCGGTGACCGTGCAGACGCGTTTCTCGGCGGTCTCGAGCGATAAGGCCGACATGGAATGCGGCTCCAGCACGGTCACGCTTGGTCGCATGAAGGAAGTCGACTTTTCCAACATTATATTTGTCGAATCCACCGGTGTCGTGGTGGAGCGCGCGTCGAACTTCAAGAACTTTGCTGATATGACCGGCAAGAAAATCGCGGTCATCTCCGGCACCACCAACGAACGCGCGGTGCGGGAACAGAGTCTTAAAGACGGCCTCAATATTACGCTGGTCACCGTCAACAGTCGCGACGAGGGCGTTGCCGCCTTGGAAGCCGGAAAAGTCGACGGCTATGCCAGCGACAAACTGCTGCTGGTCGGCAACCAGATGAAAAATGCTGCGGCCTACGTCATGTTGCCGGACGATCTGTCGATCGAGTCCTATGCGATCGCGTTGCCGCGGGGCGATTGGGCGCTGCGGCTGGCCGTCAATACCGGGCTGGCGCAGATTTATCGCAGCGGGCAAGTGGTCACGGTGTTCAAGCAATGGTTCGACCAGATCGGCTTGCAGCCCGGCGTTTTGATGCGGGCGGCGGTGGCGCTCGGAGCTCTGCCGAACTGATTAGAGTTGCGATCCGCAATTATCGGGTCCGGCGGCGGATTTCCTCGATCACGATGCTGTTGTCGTGCTCGCTTTCGCCGTGGCGGACGCAGGCTTCCAGTACCTCGGCGTGAATCTCGAGAAGCGGCAGTTTCTGCCCGGCTTTGCGCGCTTGGTCGAGCATGAGATGCGTGTCCTTGAGCGTCTGCCGCACGCGGCCTTCCGGCGCAAAATCTCCGGCGGTCATTTTCGCGCCTTTGGTGTCCATGACTTGCGAGGCCGCCGCCGACGAGCGCGCAACCTTCAGGAATGCCGCGGGATCGAGACCGAGCCGCGCGGCAAAAACCAGTCCCTCCGCGAGCGCCAGGCGATTGAGGCCGAGAATGAGATTGATGGCGAGCTTGGCGCGGCCGCCGTCACCGGCCTTGCCGATGTGAAAGCGCTTCGGGAATAGCGCGTCGAGCACCGGACCGGCGTCGGCCGCGGTCTGCGCGTCGCCGCCGATCAGTCCGACGCCGTCGCCTTGGCGGACCTGCTCGCTGGTGCCTGAAACCGGGACTTCGAGAAAACGCAGCTTGTCCATCACCCGCGCGCTGAGCGCCGCGATGCGGTCGGGATCGCAGGTGCTGGTGCACAGCACGATTTTGCCGGCCGCAGCGGGCAACAAAGCGCGCTCGACCACATCCTCGACCTGATCGGTCGAAAACACCGCCAGCACGATCGGATCGCAATCCCGTGCGATGTCGGCGAGCGATCCGGCGCGTGCGCCGGCGCCGATCTGCGCGAGCCGCGCATTCTTTTTCTCATCGACGTCGAAACCGACAACGGCCATTCGCGCGGCGATCAGGCGACGGACATAGACTTCGCCCATCAGGCCCAAGCCGACGACGCCGACGGGTGCGATGCTGGCCATGGCGTTAATCCAGCGGCGCGATGGCCAGATCGCGCGCCACGGTGTCGAGACTTTCGCGGAGTGCTTTTGGTATCGGCACGCCGTGAACGCGGCGCTGCAAAAGCTTAGTATGGCTCTGCTCTCCGGGCAGCCAAATGCGCTCGACGCCGGGTAGCCGAGGCGAGCTGCGGATATCGCGGATGACCTGATCGACGGCGCGCTTGAATTCCACGGGCGGCATGAACGCCTCCACCGCGATCGCCGCGATCGCCTGGCCGGTATTCGTCACCTTGCCGGTTTCCTTGACGAAGTCGATCACCTCACGGCCCAGCGCCGCGCGATTGAGCGCGCCGGCGAGGAGCCCGATGATGAGGCTCAAGCCGGAACCCTTGTAATCGCCGATCGGTAGAAGGTGGCCTTCGTCGGCGCGTTTCGGATCGGTCAACGGCTTGCCTTCGCGATCGATCATCCAGCCCACCGGCATCTGCTCGCCGCGCTGCGCTTTGAGCCGTACTTTGCCGTAGGCGGCGACCGTCGGTGACATATCGAGCACGATCGGCGGCTCGTCCAGCGCCGGCACCGCAACTGCCATTGGATTGGTGCCCAGCAGGCTCTCGCTGCCGCCCCACGGCGGCAAGTGATTGCTGCTGCCGACCGCGAAATAGAGCCCTATCATGTCGTGCTTGAGCGGCATGGTCACATAAAGCGCGGCGGGACCCGCATGGTTGCTCATGCGCGCGCCGATCCAGCCGATGCCGGTCGCCTTCGCTTTCTCGATCGCGAGTTCGGCGGCGCGGCGCATGACCAGGTGACCCATGCCGTTGTCGCCGTCGAGCAACGCCGCCGATGGCCGGTCGCTGACCACGCGGATATTCGGATTCGCGTTGACGCCGCCGGCACGGATGCGGCGCACGTAAAGCGGCAAGCGGATGACGCCGTGGCTGTCGCTGCCGCGCAAATCCGCCTCGACCATGAGCTGCGCCAAGGTGCCGCTATCCTCGGCCGGAAGGCCGGCTGCGACGAATGCGCGAGTGACAAAGGTTGCCAGGCGCTCGGCCGGCACGCGGATGGGCTCCTGTGGCATACTGGTCATGCGCTCCCGTGGACTTCGAGGACTGGTTTAACGCCGCGGCAGATCATAAAATCAAACGGACTGGGGAGGTAAGCCGATATGAACACCATGACCGCCGAAAAAATCGAAACGCTGGACGCTTGTTTCGGGACCTATCCCCATACCCGGCCGCTCAAGAACGGCGACATCAAATCCGACCGCGTGGCGCTGCACTTCACCGAAGTCGAGCCGATCAACAAAGCCTTTCTGCAAATGGTGCGCCAGGCGAAGTTCGACGTCAGCGAAATGGCGATCGCCACTTATCTGCAGGCCAAGGCCTATGGCAAGCCGCTGACGCTTTTACCGGTCAGCATGATGGGACGGTTTCAACACGGCACCATGCTGTACAATTCCGAGCGCGGCACGGTGACGCCTGAAAACCTGGCTGGCCGCCGGGTCGGCGTGCGGGCGTTCTCACAGACCACCGGTGTTTGGCTGCGCGGCATTCTCTGGAAGGATTACGGTGTCGATCTCGGCAAGGTGAAGTGGGTCACCTTCGAGGACGCCCATGTGCTCGAATACCGCGATCCGCCGGGCGTCGAGCGCGCCGCCGAAGGCAAGGATCTCCTGAAGATGCTGCTGGACGGCGAGCTCGACGCCGGGATTTTCGGCGGCAACATGCCAACCGATCCGCGGCTCAAAAGCGTCATCGCCGATCCCGACATGGCGGGGAAGCAATGGTACAACAAATACGGCGTCGTGCCGGTCAATCACATGGTCGTCGTCAAATCGAGCCTCGCCCAATCGGACCCCGGCGCGGTGCGCGAAGTGTTCCGCATGCTGGCCGAGAGCAAGAAGGCAGCCGGCCTGCCGAAAGCCGGCGCGATCGACACGATCCCGCTCGGCTTTCATGCCGTCAAACCGGCACTCGATTTGATTTCGAGTTACGCGCTGGAAATGAAGATCGTTCCGCGACGCTACACGGTTGAGGAATTGTTCGACGATACGACGCGGGCGCTGTAACGCGCCGCCGCGGCGCCCGGCAACGTCGGACGGGCCGCTTCGGCGTAAACCATTGTGGCAAGCGCCCCCACAAATACCTCAGATTCCGACACAATCCGTCACGGTCCTGCCGCGGCGTTCCGGTGAGTTGAGCCCAGAGGACGGGGAGCCGCGCGTCATGCGTTGCCGGGGGACTGCTGTCATCCTCGCGGGATTGCTTGCGTTCGCCGCCTGCACCGGCGCCGCGGCGGACTCCGGCGATTCCCCGATCACAGTTAACGGCAATCGGCATGTCGGCGCCGACATGATCCGCTCCTATTTCCATGCGGTGCCCGGCGGGCATTACGATGCCGCAGCCCTCGATGCGGCGCTTAAGCGCCTCTACGCCACCGGGCTTTTCAAGGACGTCAAGATCGCCCACGAAGGCGACCGGATTCTCGTGATCGTGGTGGAAAATCCGACCATCGGGGTGCTGGCTTTCGAAGGCAACAAGAAGCTCAAGGACGATGATCTCAAAAAAGAGGTCCAGTCCAAGGCCGGCGGGCCGCTGTCGCGCGAATTCGTCCAAAGCGATGTCGTGCACATCATCGATCTTTACCGCCAGCGCGGCTACTTCGGCGTGCAGGTGGTGCCGAAAACGATCGCTGCCAAAAGCGGGGATATGAGCAATCTCGTCTTTGAGATCAAGGAAGGCGATAAGCTCGCGGTGCGCCAGATCGCATTCACCGGCAATGCCGCGTTCTCGGCCACCAAGCTCAAGGCTGTGGTCAAGACCGGCACGTCCAATGTTCTGAGTTTTCTTCTCGACAACGACACTTATGACGCCGACCGCGTCGATAACGATCGCGACCTCGTCCGCCGCTTCTATATGGCGCACGGCTATGCCGATGTGCACGTGTCGACGTCGGCGAGCTATGATGCCGCACAGAAAGGTGTCGTGCTGACGTTCAAGGTCGATGAAGGCGCGCCGTACCGATTGGGCAAGGTCAAAATCGAATCGGTCATTAACACGGTCGATGTTGCCGCGCTGCGCGATGCGCTGCACACGCAGGTCGGCGATGTCTATGATTCCGACGCCGTCGACAAGTCGGTCGACGATCTCGCGATTGCGCTCGCCAAATCCGGTGAGCCGTTTGCGAGCGTCGCAGTTCGAACCGAGCGGCAATCCCCGCCAAACGTTTCCCGGCAGGCCGGCGGGGGCAGGGCGGGAGTGATCGACCTTGTTTATACCATCGAGCAAGGCAAACGCCTCTATGTCGAACGCATCGAGATTCACGGCAATGGCAAGACCCGGGACGACGTGATCCGGCGTGAATTCGATTTCGGCGAGGGCGACGCCTACAACCGCGCGCTGGTCGACCGCGCCGAGCGTCACCTCAAGGCGCTCGGCTATTTCAAGTCGGTCAAGATCGCCGCCGCGCCCGGCTCGGCGCCGGATCGCGTCGTGCTCAATGTCGCCGTCGAGGAGGCGCAGACCGGGAACTTCTTCATCTCCGGCGGCTATTCGACGGTCGACGGCGCGCTGGCCCAGGTTTCGATCAGCGACCGGAATTTCCTTGGCACCGGCGATACCGCAAAGGCCTCGGTGACCTACGGCCAATATGCCAGAGGTTTCGATCTGGCTTTTGCCGATCCGTGGGTTCTCGGCCAGCACGTCGGCGCCGGCGTCGACCTGTTTGGCCGGCAAAGCTTCGCCAACGACAATCAAAGCTTCAATACCAATCTTTACGGCGCGAAGTTTTCGGTCACGACGCCGATCAACGAGAACCTCGGCGTGAGCTGGAACTACTCGATCTACAATCAGGGTGTCAGTCTCGACCCGGCGCTCGGCACCGCTTCACTGCCCATTCAGCAAGCGGCCGCTGCCGGTTCATATTGGGTATCGTCGATCGGCAACGGCGTCACTTACTCGACGCTTGATAATCCCAAGGACCCGACGACCGGCCTGCGGATTCAAACCGATAATGAATTTGCCGGCCTCGGCGGCGCGGCGGACTTCGCAAAGACGACTACGGACCTCCGGTATTACCACCCGATCGCGGGTGACGTGGTCGGCATGGTGCGCGCCCAGTCAGGTTATGTAACACCATGGGGCGGTCAGCAGTTGCCGCTGCTTGATGGGTTCTTCGGCGGACCGCAGCTCGTGCGCGGCTTCGCACCGGACGGTTTCGGGCCGCGCGACATCACGCCCGGCACCACGATGGATAATATCGGCGGCAACGCTTATTGGACGACTTCCGCGGAGCTGCAATCGCCGGTGCCATTTATTTCGCCCGACGCGCAGTTGAAGGTTGCCTTGTTCTCCGACACCGGCAGCCTGTGGGCCACCGGCGCGTCGAGCGCTTCGAGCCTGTCGGCGATGACGCCGTCGCAGCAGATCGCCAATTCGCGGGCCATCCGCTCCTCGATCGGCGCCAGCCTCATCTGGGATTCAATGTTCGGGCCGATCCGGGTTGACTATGCCTATCCGATCGCCAAGCAGCCCTATGACGTCACCCAGCGTTTCCAATTCAGCGCCGGCGGATTTTGACCGGAAAGAAAGCGTAGTAATTCTGGGGCGTTATCTCGATGTAACCATTTGTTAACCATAATTAACGCAGCATTGCCGGGGGCAAGTGATCAGGAGATCACGCATGAACGTCGTCACGATGGCGTCCCGAAAAGGTGGAGCGGGTAAAAGCACCTTGACCGCTCAACTCGCCGCCTTCGCGCACAAGGCCGGTCATCGTTGCGTGATTGTCGATGCCGATCCCCAGGGCTCGCTCACGCTCTGGCATTCGCTGCGCCCGGACGGCCAGCCCTCGTTACGGAGCGGCGCCCGCGGTGTCGAACGTGCGCTCGCGCTGGCGATGACCGAGGGTTGCGACTGGGCCTTTATCGACACGGCGGCGAGCATGTGGGTGGTGGCGCAGGAAGCAATCCGCGCGGCGACGTTCGTGCTCATTCCGGCGCGGCCCGGATTTTTCGATATCAACGCCGTGCGCGAGACGGTCGCGACGGCGCGCGCGCGCAACAAGCCCTACGCCGTGGTGCTCAACGCCGCGCCGGTGAAGCGTGAAGACAAGGAAGCGCCGGCGGTGACCCAGTCACGGGCATTCTTTGACGGTCTCGCCATTCCGGTTTGGTCGGGCCAGATCAGCCAGCGCGCCGGCTACGTCCTTACGCTGGCCGCCGGCGCGAGCATTTGCGAGGTGGCGCCGGAATCATTGGCGGCCGCCGAGATCGCGCGGCTGTGGTCGGCGGTCGATCGGTCGGTCGCGGCGATCAACCAAGCGCGCACCGGCTCGGATGCGGCACACGGTCAGGCTGCCTAATCAATCCTATTTCTGTCGCAACAGCGGCGGCACGGCGGCAGCGCCGCGCGGGCGCGCCATATTTACGCTGCAGACGACACCGTAACATCCGCTCGATGGCCAGCTAGTAGCGAGTACTGATGCCATGCGTGAAAGATTCGTTGCGTATGTAGTTTGTCCAAAATGCCAAAAAAAAGGGGCAGCGGTTTGGGAAGAGAATGAGGATCCGGTTTACCAGGGAGGCGAGTGGGGCAAGACGTTGACACGGGTGTCGGAAGGCTTTCGCGCAACCCCATCCGGGCAAATTCTCTGCATCGATTGCGATGTCGAAGCGGTGCTCGCGCAAAGCGGGATGCGCGGGGGCTCGTGAGCGCACGATATCGCCGCAGCTATTCCTTCCACAGCGGCGCAAATTCCGTGGCGACCACGCTATCGTAAGCCGCTTCGCTGTTGAGGATGCCTTGGCCGCGCGCGAATGCGGTCATGCCGGAGATGAATGCGGGTGATAGCGCGGCGTCGTAATAAGGCAGGTCGCGGCGAATAAGCTCGACGATCAGCGCTGCCTCCGACGGCGGAAACAGCTTTGCTCCGACATCGGCCGCGCGCGCCACATTGGCTTTGAGCGCGGCTTGCGTCTTGACGACGGCGCGTACGGCGGCGGCGACTTGTTCCGGCGCCCGCGCGATCAGCGCATCGGTCGTGGCGATCGTTGCCGCAGTATAGTTGAAGCACGGCTTCGGACCGTCGCCGCGCCGTACGTCGAGCACGACGGTGCCGACGCCGCGGCGCACGGCGACCTCAGCACCCATGCCGTTGGCCCAGAAGCCGTCGATCTTGCGCTCCTCCAAAGCTTTGGCCGCAGTGACGCCGAAATTGACGCCGGCGCCGGCCGCGCCAGGCACCGGCGCGATTTTCACCCGGTCGCGTTCGAGATCGATGCCGGCTTCGGCAAGCAGGCCACGCAAGCCTTTATCGACCCAGGGGGCGGCGCCGATGCTGCGGCCTTTCACGGCGGCAATATCGCCGCGCCGCGCCTTCAGATCGGCATGCATCACCAGGAACCAATACATGCCTTGCGCCTGCGCGCAGAGGAGCTTGACGCCGCGGAAATCCGGAAACGCGGCCAGCGCCGAATGCGCCGAGCCGCCGACGAAATCGACCGCGCCGTCGCGGAGTGCCGCATAGGCCTTGTCGACCGGGAAGATCAGTTCAAGCGCGATGTCGAGCCCCTCGGCTTTGAAGAAGCCAAGCTCGACCGCGGCTTCCGCCGGAAAATATGAATTCGAGATCATGTCAGGCACGGCGAGCTTCATGGGATTTCCTGTGGTTCGACCGCGGCCCGCCTCGCGGAACTAGACGTTGCGCAGGCCGCGGCGAAATCTTAACACTCTCCCGGCAATTCGAGGGAGCGCAACGCCATGAACCGTCCACAGCAGGGATTCCCGCCGATCCAGGATGACCGCGGCCCGCCGGCCGTGCGCCGCTTCGACGAGCAGCGCTGGCTCATCGACAATATCATCCGCGCCAACGGCATCGACTGGGATCAGCCGCGCTCGCTCTACATCCATGCGCCGTGCGGCATCGAGGCCAACGCGGATTTCGCCGGCATCCGCGAGCGGGTGAAAAAGATGGCCGATATCGGCCCGGCTTTCGCCGCGGTGGCACGGCGCCGAGAGGCCAAAGCCAACACCGCCGCTGTTGCCGATCGCAAGGTCACCGCGCGCGACAATTTCTTCATGGCGGCGGTGCATTGGGGCGCGGCGCAGTGGCCCTATGACGCAAACGACGAGACCAACATCGCCTATAACAACAAGAAGCGCGAATGTTACGCCAAATATGCGGCGCTGGCCGATCATCACGTCGAGGCGGTATGGGTGCCGTTTGGCGACAAGGCGATCCCGGCCTGGCTGCACCTGCCGCCGAATCATTCCAGCGGGCGCCTGCCGGTCGTGATCGCGGTTCCGGGCATGGACAGCTACAAGGAAATCCAGGTCGCGCTGTACGGCGACAAGTTCCTCAACCGCGGCATGGCGGTGCTGGCGATCGATGGGCCCGGCCAATACGAAGCGCCGATGATCGGGCTTTATTTCACCATGGAAAACTGGATGGCGACCGGGCCGGCTTTGGTCGACTGGATCGCCGCGCGGCCGGAACTCGACGCCACGCGCATCGGCGTTGCCGGCACGAGCTTCGGCTCGCTGTTTGGCACCGTGTTGACCGGCAACGAGCCGCGCATCAAGGCCTGCGCGGTGATGTCGGTGTGCCACGAGCCGGGTTGTCACACCATTTTCCAGGAGGCATCGCCGACCTTCAAGAAGCGCTTCATGTATATGTCGGGCATCACCGACGAGGCTGCGTTCGACGCGTTTCGCAAAAGGATCACCTGGGAAGGCCACGCCGATAAAATCCGCGTGCCTTATCTCTGCCTCGCCGGCGAAGCGGAGGAATTAAGCCCGCTGCAACATTCCGAGCGGCTCATGGCGGCGCTCAAAGGGCCGAAGCAAATGGTGGTGTATCAGGAATCGCGACATTCGGTCGGCAACGTGCCCGCCGCCAATCTCGGACCGTTCCCGCCGGTTCTGTTGGCTGATTGGCTGGCCGACCGGCTCGCCGGCAAGTCTTTTGTCAGCGAGCGCTGGTACGTCACCGGCTCCGGCGAGATCAACAAGACGGCGTATTGAAAGACGGCGTATTGAGCGGCTCGGACCCGTTCAAATGACGTTGCGGTTAAAGTAGGTGGAGCCCCAGATCACCACGGCCCAGACCAGGGCAAGAAAAGCGACTGCTAGCACTGCTGTCATTTCATCACTCCTTCGATAGCGGCATTCCTCCGATTCCGTTTTCTCTTTTTCCGTTTCTCTTTTTGTACAGACCGATCGCCGCGGCGCTCTAATCGGTTTCAGCCGGCGTGGCGATGACGCTGTCGTCAGCCGCCGCGCGCCGCCGCGTCAGTTCCTGCATCAGCCGTTCCGCTTCGTCCTCCATGCCGATCCAGCGCAATTTGCAGATCAGCTTGGTCAGCTCATCCGACGTTGCCGGCACTGCGGACGCATCAGACAAGGCTTGTCGCTCGAGCGACACTTCCATGAACGTTCTCCCGATGTTTTCGTTGCACGCGCGACGGATCGCGACGAGTCGTTAGCCGGCAGTCTTTACCTGTCGGGCGGTTGCGGCAAGGGACCAGACGTGCACCGCACCATTTCTTGTGGGCTCTGCAACACGAGTGAGCCGCCGCCCCCGCCGCATCTCTGGGCCAAGCCCAAACTTTGATCTAAGCTTCGATCACGCCGGGTAGCTCTGACGATCGCTCAAATTCAACGAAAGCTTGAAAGGATCGAGCAAATGGCAAAGAAGCACACGGAAAGCGTCTACCGCATTGTCGACGTTGTCGGCGTCAGCGAAAAATCGTGGGAGGACGCCGGCCGCCGCGCGGTGGATACGGCGTCGAGTTCATTGCGCGATCTGCGCGTGGCCGAAGTCACCAAGATGGACATGAAGGTGGAGAAGGGCAAGGTCACGGCGTTTCGCACCCGTGTCGCGCTCTCGTTCAAATACGAGGGCTGAGCCGAGTTTTCGGGTTTCGGCTTTATTTGCCAGCGCGCCGTCACGTTTAAGGCCGCGCCGCAATAGGCCATGATGCCGATTGCGGTAAGGGCCAAGGCCGGCGCGGCCGAATATCTCCGGCGCATGATCATGCTCCGGACAGGCCGCTCACGCCGCAATGGCTTCGAGGCGGCGCTTGGTGACCGCCGGTCCGAAGCCGCCGATGACGATGAAGACGACGGCCATGGCGCCGGCGATGAAGCCGAACACGCCGATCGTGCCGTAATTGCCGAGAAAGAACGCGATGATGAAGCCGGAAAAGATCGCGGAAAACCGGCTCCACGAATAGACGAAGCCGACGGCCTGGGCGCGGATGCGGGTCGGGTAGAGCTCGGCCTGATAGGCGTGGAACGAAAACGACATCCAGTTATTGCACAGCGTGATCAACAGACCGCAGACGATGACGCCCGCGGCGCTGCTCTGCTGGGCGAACAACAATCCGAATATGGCGATGCCGGCCGCGGCCCAGGCGATCTGCCATTTGCGCTCCAGATAATCGGCGAAACGCAGGCCGACGAGCGGCCCGATCGGCGCCGCCACCGCGATGATGAAGGTATAGGTCAGCGATTTCGTCACGCCGATGCCCTGTGAAATCAAGAGCGTCGGCACCCAGCTGGAAAAGCCGTAATAGCCGATGGTCTGGAACAGATTGTAGATCACCAGCATGACGGTGCGGCCGCGATAGGCTTTGCTCCACATCTCCATCCAGCCACCGGCTTTATGTTCGGCTTCGCCGGCGATCGCTTCCGGCGGCGGCAGTTCGGCGCCGTCGGCGCGGATTTTGTTTTCCAAGTCCGTCACGATGACGTCGGCTTCGGCGGTGCGGCCATGCTGCTCGAGCCAGCGCGGCGATTCCGGCAACCGCCGGCGGATCCACCAGATCACGAAGGCGCCGACCGAGCCGATGACGACCACGATGCGCCAGCCGTCGAAGCCGTAGATCGTCAGCGGCACCAATTGCCAGGACAGGAACGCCACCACCGGCACGGCGGTGAACATGACGAACTGGTTATAGGCGAAGGCCGGGCCGCGCTGCCCCTTCGGCATCAGTTCCGACACATAGGTGTCGATATTCACCAGTTCGACGCCGAGCCCGATGCTGGCGATGAAGCGCCACAGATCGATAGTCTCCGGCGTGGTCTGAAACGCCATGACCAGCGCGCCGATCGAGTACCACAACAGCGCGAAGGTGAAGATCGAGCGGCGGCCGAAGCGGTCGGACAGCCAGGAAAAGCCGAGCGTGCCGACGAACAGGCCGAGGAACAGCGCGGCGACGAAGCTGGCAAAGCCTTGCAGGTCGAACAGGCCAAGCGTCGTCGGCTTGAACAGGCCGGCCTTGAACAGGCCGAGCGCCACATAGGCGGTGAAGAACAAGTCGTAGAATTCGAACCAGCCGCCGAGCGACAACAGCGTGACCAGCCGCCGCGTGTGGCGCGACGGCGGCAGCCGGTCGAGCCG
>Ga0181516_10000785_pt1 | contig 26491 bp, 25 predicted proteins | sample PEATcosm2014_Bin_25_FD_121104 | JGI IMG/M metagenome (GOLD analysis project Ga0181516, IMG submission 121104) | Peatland microbial communities from MTU Mesocosm Facility, Houghton, MI, USA - PEATcosm2014_Bin01_10_metaG | ecosystem: Environmental > Terrestrial > Soil > Wetlands > Peat | place... | reverse complement strand
GCAGTCATCCCCGATTACACTGCACCCCAAAAACGGCACGGCCGTGACCGGAACCATCCTGGACATGGGGGAGCAGGGCATCCGGCTGCAACTGGCCGACGGCACGTACATGGACAACCCCATTCCCTGGGGGCTGCTTTCGCAGGACGACTTGAAGCTTTTGCAGAACAACCAGAAGGCGGCCCCGTTTGTGGAACCGTTCATCCAAATTCCACGGGCGGAAAAATTGGAGCGAACGCAGGTGGACATCAAGGATCCGCCGCGGCTGACGCGGCCGGCCCCGGGGTCGGTCTTCGCCGCGCTGGCGGGATCGAGCGTCGGGCTGGTGATGCTTCTGCTGGTGTACCTGGGCAACATTTACGCCGGATATGAGATCGCCCTGTTCCGGGCGCAACCGCCGGCGCTGGTTTGCGGAATCGCGGCCGTCGCGCCGGTGCTGGGACCGGTGATTTTCCTGGCGCTGCCGACGCGGATGCGCGGCGAGGAGGCGGAGGCGCAGGCGGGTCCGGACGAAAATCTGGAGGCGGCGATTGCGGCCGAACAAGCGGTGCCGTTGCCCGCGGCCGCGGCGCCGAAGGGCGGCCGGCGCGCACCGACGCAACCCGTCGCCGTCACCGCGGCGGCGGCGGCCGCATCAGGCGGAAAGACGTTTGTGCGGGGGCAGTTCACGTTCAACCGGCGCTTTTTCGAGACGCAGATGCCGGGGTTCTTCGGAGTGGTGCGGCCGGAGGCGGACAAGCAGACGGATTTGACGTTCAAAACGGCGCGGGGAACATTCCTGGTGAACCGGATCAGCCGCATTTCGCCGAATGACATTCACATCCAGGTCATCAAGGGCCACGCCTCGGAGGAAATCATCATTCCATTTTTGGAAATCCAGGAAGTCTACATGACGCCGAAGGAAGGCTGAGGAAAAACGCCGGCACGGGAACATTGGAATCAGCAGGAAACAACTATGAAATATCGCACGGTTTTTTTGTTTGGAGCCCCGGGGGCGGGGAAAGGGACGCAGGGCCGGATCCTGGGGAAGATTCCGAACTTTTTCTATTGCTCGTGCGGGGACGTGTTCCGGAGCCTGAGCCTGGACAGCCCGATTGGCCGGGAATTCATCCGGTACTCCAGCCGCGGCAAGCTGGTGCCGGACGAGCCGACGGTGGAGCTGTGGCGGCAGTTCGTGGACAACTCGACGCGCATCGGCCAGTTCCGGCCGGAGCACGACACCTTGGTCCTGGACGGCATCCCGCGCAACGTGCAGCAGGCGAAGATGCTGAAGGGCAGCCTGGACGTGCGGGCGATTTTCTATTTGCGCTGCGCGCACATGGACCAGATGGTGGAACGGTTGCAACGCCGCGCGCTGCGGGAGAACCGCCTGGACGACGCGAACCTGCGCATCATCCGCAGCCGCCTGAAAACATACGAGCGCGAAACCGAGCCGGTGATCCGCTATTACGGGCCGAAAATCGTGCATGAAGTCAATTCCGACCAGGCGCCCGAGAAAGTGTGTTTTGACATCCTGAGCGAGATCACGAAACTTTGAGGCAGACGATGCAGCAACAATTTGGAGCCTTCACCGCGAGCGAGCTTTATTGCCCGAAGTGCGGCCGTTCGCAGCCGGTGCGGGAGCGGTTGCTGCTGGTGTTGCCCTCCGGTGAACTGCACGAATACCTTTGTTCGCGGTGCGCGACCTCGCTCGGCGAGCGGGAAGTGACCGCCCCGGCGCGGAAGGTGGCGCCCGTCGCGCCCCAGGCCGCGCCGAAAAACGGGACGCGGCGTTTGTTGCGGGGTTGAAGGCTCCGGCGACGGCGCATGTCCGAACCACACCCGGCACTGATTAATGGCTCCGCTTCGCATCATTTTCATGGGCTCGGCCGAGCTGGCTTGCCGGAGCCTGGAAGCGCTGGCGCAGCAGACTGATTTCGCGGTCGTGGCCGTGGTCAGCCAACCTGACCGGCCGCGGGGACGGGAGCTTAAACTGCACGCCTCGCCCGTGAAACAGGCGGCGGTGAGTCGCGGGTTGCCCGTGCTGCAACCCGAACGCGCGCGCAACGAGGATTTTATCGCGGAACTCCGGGAACTGCGGCCCGACCTGATTGCGGTGGCGGCGTATGGACAGATTTTGCCTGGGGCGATACTCGAACTGCCGCGCTTCGGCTGCCTTAATGTCCACACGTCGTTGCTTCCAAAATACCGCGGCGCCGCGCCCATCCAATGGGCCATCCTCAATGACGAACCGGAGACGGGTGCCACCATCATGAAAATGGACGCGGGTCTCGACACGGGCGACATTCTCGCGCAGGCGGCGACACCGATACGCGCGGACGACGACGCGCAAACGCTGCACGACCGGCTTGGCCAGATCGGCGCGGAGTTGCTGGTAACGACCATCCGGGACCACGTGGCCGGGAAAATCACGCCGCGCCCGCAACCCGCCTGGGGCGCGACCCACGCGCGGAAGATAACGAAGGAGGACGGGCAGTTGGATTGGAGCCAGCCGGCGCGCGCGTTGTGGAACCGCGTCCGCGCTTTCACGCCGTGGCCCGGCGCTTTCACCCAACTGGCCGGCCAATCGCCGCCGCTCACCTTGAAAATCTGGCGGGCGGAGGTCGCGGAAGCCCGCGGTGCGCCGGGCGAAATCATCGAAGCCGGGAAATTGGGAGTGTTAGTCGGATGCGGTGCCGGGGCGCTGCGCATCCTCGAGATGCAGCGCGAAGGCGGGCGGCGGATGAGCGCATGGGATTTTCTGGCGGGACATCCCTTGAAGCCCGGAGGAAGATTTGGCTGACGGCATGTTATGCGGTTGCGAAGATATTCAAAGCATCAACGTTTCTTGAACTTATGTTTCAAATAAAACCATGCGAGCCGCCGGTCGACGGCGCGAAGCTGTTGCTGAACGGACTTGGAATGTGCGGCTATGATGAGCCGGCCGCCTTCGAGTTATTGACCGAGGCGAACAAGACTCCGCTCTATGTGGACGTGACCCTCTCGCGCAACCGCGACGACGCCGAGAGCCGGACGATCATCGGGCGGATCGTGGGAAACCGGCTGGCGATCGTGGTGTCGAACCCGTCGGGAACGGTCACGACCACCAACCAAGCGCGGCATCAAATAGTCTATCTGCCGGAACGAAACCTGCAATTGACGTTTGCTTTCTGTTGCGTGCCGGTTGCCCCGGGCAAGTTTCTGTTCTACCACGAGTTTTTCGAGGAACCTTACCCGACCAGGGCTTGAGGGACCGTGGCCACGCAAACACATCGGGAAGGATGATGATAGATAGAACAGGAGAAACCGGCCGGGGAGGAGTATAGGAGCGCTTGGCGGTGTTTTTACAAGCCGCTAAGTTGGCAGGAATTGGTCGAAAAAATATTCATACTTTTGATTTGACGCACTCACTCCATGGGACGACGCTAGGGGTGTGGCAGTTAGTAGGTTGCTGCCACAAGATGTACCGGCCAGTTCCACAGGGAACTGGCCTTTTGCGCGCGCGGTTCGTCCGGCCTGGAAGTCTAGAATTGAAATTGAACCTGGGTCAGGACGGTTCTTTCCGGCTTGGCGGTAACGGTGCCAATGGTGGTGCTGCCCACCTCAAAGGTCGTCGTCTCGTAATCGACATCCAGTTTCACGTTCCGGTTCAGATACCAGTTTACGCCGACGCCCCACGCCGTGGCCTGCCTCGCCGAGTTCGCGGCCGCAAAATTCGGGAAGGCCGCCGGGTCCAGCGTCAACTGCTGGAGACGCGCGGCAATTTCCAATGCGCCCCAGCCTCCGCCGCCAATGGCGAAGGGATCCGTGGGCGCCAGCCGGATGAGGGAGCTGGGCTTGAAAGTGTTCTCCTCACCGGTGAGAAAGTAGGAAGCCTGGACCTGCCATGCCCGGTTGTTCAGGCGCACGTCCTGGATTCCGGCGGTCGTGGACTTAACTTTTTGGGAGGACAGCACATATTCTCCCTGCACGCCGAATGGCCCCCAGTAATAATAGAACTGCGGATCAACTCGAAACTGTTCGCCGTCGGCGGTCACTGTGTTACCCGCCGTGCTCGAATAGCTGAAGAAGGTTTGTTGCCCCGGAGTCTTATAAGTCGGCAAGGAGCCCGTGTGATCACCCACCGAACCTGCGACGCCAAAACCCAATTTTCGCAGAAACCCCATGTCCGTCCGGAGAAACGGCTGCGCAAACAGGCGCGCGACCGCATCCTTGCCCTCGTCGCTGTCGGCATCATCGCTGCCGCCGTCGGTCGCGCCGTCGAATACTCCGACGGCATACGCCAGCGGGCTGTTGAACAGGTTGTTGTGAATCTCGAATCCCAGGTCGTAATTCGGGGTCAGTTCCGTGGCGAATCCGGTTTCGATGAAGGTCAGTTCCGCCGTGGATTCCAAGCGCTCCAAACCCACCGGAGACTTGTATTTGCCGGCCTGAATTTGAAATTGCGACCAGGGCCGGGCGTTTACATACGCGTCGTCAAGCAGCGCGTTGTTGCCGGCCGTGCTGCCGCTCCCGTTGCCCGAGGCAAGGTCAAGCATCAGGCGGTAATCATAATACTGGTAAACTGTGCCTTCGATGATGGGCCGCACGCGTCGCAGAAGGAAGGTGTCATTGGCCGCATTATTATCACCGGTATAGAACCTCCCATCAATCTGCGCGTAGCCATGGATGTACGAAACAAAATTGGAATCGGTCGAACGAACCACCAACCCGTCGCCGCCCAGCGAAACTACCGGCAGCTCCTTCGCCTTGTCCGAGGCGACTTCCTGATCCACCTCACGGTTGCGCTCGAGGATTTTCACCTTCTGCTCCAGTTCATCAATCCGCTTGATGAGAACGGAATCGTCCGGGTTGCTGGGCGCAGGGGCGGTGGTAACATTTGTATCAGCGGGGACGCCGGCTGGCTCGTTGGTAGTCGCGGAATTTCCGGCGGCCTCATTGGTCACGGCTTGGGCGCAAGCTTGCGACAGGGAGTATTTCGCGCCGGCGATGATGGCGGCAGCGGTGCAAGCGTGGAGGATCACTGATGATTTCGTCTTCATGTTTTTGATTTCCGCTCGTGCGGTTGAACCGTTTTTATTCTCATGCGTGATGCGATTTACGTGGCGATTATAGGACTAATATACAGTATGTCAATAGAGATTATATTTATTTTGATATATTCCAATTTATTAACCATAATACATTTCATATTAATAACTTACGAATATAGCATAATGCCGAATCCGGCTATCTCCCGTGTATTTCTCCCATCTTTTTGGTCATTTTGAATTAATCTTGAGCAGATTTATGGAGATTGCGTATATTCAAGCATGAAACTTTCGTTGCGTGGCGAATATGCGTTGCGTGCGCTGCTGGTCCTCGGGCTGAACTACGGTGAGCACGTGGTCAAAATCCAGTCCATTTCCGAGCAGCAAAACATCCCCAAACGGTTCCTCGAACAGATCTTGAACGACCTGAGGTCCGCGGGCGTCGTCGAGAGCAAACGCGGCGTCGCCGGCGGTTATCGCCTCAGCAAACCGCCCGAAGAAATCTCCCTGGCGCTGGTGATTCGTCATTTCGAAGGCCCCTTGGCGCCAGTAAAGTGTGTGAGCGAGAAATACTACGCCCGCTGCAGTTGCCCCGATGAATCGAAATGCGGCATCCGCAGCGTGATGAAGGACGTGCGCGAGGCCATTGTCAAAATCCTGGAGTCCGTCACCGTGGCGGAGCTTTGCAACCGTGTAAAAATGCTCCAGGGCGCGCAGGCGAATCCGCTCGATTACATCATCTGACCCGCCGGCCGGCCGCCGGAGAATCTGCGTGCCAACCGGCCCGTATTTCGAGTATCTCAAGGCATGGCCAGCACGCGGCAAATCCGGAACATCGCCCTCGTCGGCTTCATGGGAACCGGCAAATCCTCCGTCGGCCGGATGATTGCCGATCAGCTTCATTTCACGTTCCTTGACACCGATGATCTCATCGAATCGCGCGCCGGCAAATCCATCACCGCAATTTTTGCGGAGGAAGGCGAGGCGGCCTTTCGCAAAATGGAAGCGGCAGTTATCGCCGAACTCGCTGCGCGCAAGCGCACCGTGATTTCCACCGGCGGCGGCGTGGCGGCCGGCCCCGGGAATCTCGACAGCCTGCGCGAACACGCCCTGGTCGTCTGTTTGTGGGCCTCGCCCGAGAAGATCTGGGAGCGCGTGCGCGGGCAGACCCATCGTCCCCTGCTGCGCGAGGCCGATCCGCTGGCAAAAATCCGCGAACTGCTCGCCGCGCGCGAGCCGCATTACAAGCAGGCCGACGTGCTTCTGAACACCGAACTGCGCTCGGTGCGCGAAGTGGTGCAGCAGGTGTTGCATCAGTTCAAGCTCATCAGGTCGAAGGCGCGGTGAAAGCCGCGGTCCAACAGCGCGCGCGGGAACTCGGGTTCGATGACTGTCGCATCACCGATGCCGCGCCGCCGGCCAGCAGTTCGCGTTTCCACCGCTGGCTGGCTGAAAGCCGCCACGGTGAAATGGCGTATCTGGAACGCAACGCCCACAAGCGCGTTGATCCGCAAAAAGTGCTTGCCGGCACCCGAAGCATCATCTCCCTGGCCGTCGCTTACGCCCGCGACAAACCGGAGTCCCACACTCCGCACCCCGCGTTCCGCAATCCGCACTCCACTGGCTTGATTGCCCGCTACGCGCAGTTCGCCGATTACCACAAGGTCATCGGCGAGAAATTGAAAACGCTCGCCGCGTTTGTGAATGAAGTCGGCGGCAAAGGCACCGAATCGTTGTGGTACGTTGACACCGGCCCGTTGCTGGAACGGGACCTGGCCCAGCGTTCGGGGCTGGGCTTCATCGGCAAGCACACCAATTTGATCAGCCGCCGCCGGGGCAACTGGGTTTTTCTCTCCGAAATCATCACCACGCTCGCGCTTGCGCCCGACGAGCCGGAAAAAAACCGCTGCGGCTCCTGCACGCGTTGCCTCGCCGCCTGCCCCACCGGCGCCATCACCGCCCCGTTTCAACTCGACGCCCGCCGTTGCATCTCCTACCTCACCATCGAGTTGAAGGGACCAATCCCCCTGGAACTGCGTCCCGCCATCGGCAATCGCATCTACGGCTGTGACGATTGCCTGGCCGTCTGCCCGTGGAACCGCTTCGCCCGGGAAGCCTGCATGATGGCCGCCCACGCCCGGCCGGACCTCGCCGCGCCCGACCTCCTCGAATTGCTCGCACTCGACGAACCCGGCTTCCAGCGTCGCTTTCACGGAACCCCCATTCTCCGCGCGAAACGCCGCGGCTTGTTGCGCAATGTCTGCGTCGCCCTCGGCAACATCGGCGACGCCTCCGCCCTGCCCGCCCTCGCCCGCGCCGGCCACGACCCCGATGCGCTTATCGCCGAACATGCCCGCTGGGCCCTCGAGCAAATCACCGCCCGAACATCACCAACCCCCCGCTGAATTACGGGATTTGATCGTTGCGAAATTGACAGAAGATTCTCGCATCTGACATCTTCTCCTTTATTGTTAAGAAAGTGCGTCGCCACAAACCGAACCTGAACCAGGCCCCGCTGATTCTCATCTCGCCGGAAACGGAACTGAAAGGCGACGAATTCGGCGATCCGTCCATCAGCCTTTCCGAGGCATATCAACGGGCCGTCATCGCCGCTGGCGGGCTGCCACTGGCGCTGCCGTGCATTGCCTCGCGGGACACGCTCGCCGAATGCGTCCGGCGCGCGGACGGCGTGCTGCTCACCGGCGGTAACGACGTCAACCCCGCGCTTTATTCCCGCAAGCTTTCGCCGGCCCTGGCCAAAACCATTGGCGCGGCAACGCCGGAGCGGGACTTGCGCGAGCTGATGCTGGTGGACGAGATTTTCCGCCAGCGCAAACCCGTTTTTGGCATCTGCCGCGGCCATCAGATCATGAACGTCGCGCTCGGAGGCACTTTGGTGGTGGATATTCCGTCTCAGATGCCGGGCACGCTCGAACACCGGCGCTTCGACCGGAAGGGCGAAGTGGTGCATGAAGCACGGTTGACACGGGGCACAATGCTTGCAAAGATTGCCGGGAAGCAGTCCTTGGGCGTGAACAGCACGCACCATCAGGCGGTCGGGCGCGTGGCCGAGCCCTTGATGGTCGCCGCGGCGAGCGATGACGGCATCGTCGAAGCGCTGGAGTTGAACCGCGAAAGCGCGGGGCTGCTGCCATATTTTATGACCGTGCAATTTCATCCTGAACGTCTGGCCTCCCGGCATCCGGCGCATCAGGCGTTGTTCGACTGGTTCGTCCGGGCCTGTGCATTGAATCGAAATCGTAATTTATGAAGGCAACTATCCTGGTGGTGGATGATGAGGTGGAAGTCCGCGAATTGTTGAACCAGATCCTGCAACGCGCCGGTTACCAGGTGCATCAAGTCAAGGACGGCGCCACCCTCAAGGAAGCCTTCGACCGCGTCCAACCCGACGTCGTCCTGCTGGACTACAAGCTGCCCGACGCCACCGGCCTCGACCTCCTCCCGCTCATCAAAAAGGAATGGCCCGAAGCCGAGGTCATCATGCTCACCGGCCATGCAACCTATGACGTGGCCGTCGAAGCCACCAAGCGCGGCGCGTTCCATTTCCAGGAAAAACCCTTCGAACAGGAAGGCCTGCTGAATCTCGTCAAACGCGCCCTGGAAATCCGCTCCCTGCGCGAGGCCGTCTCCACCGCCAGCGCCATCTTCCAGTGCGAAGCGATGAAAACCGTCGTCCGCACCGTGCGCCGCGTCGCCCCCAGCGACGTCTCCATCCTCATCACCGGCGAGAGCGGCACCGGCAAGGAAGTCATCGCCGACCTCATCCACACCTCCAGCACCCGCGCCGCCGGCCCCCTCATCAAAATCAACTGCGCCGCCCTGCCCCGCGAATTGATCGAGAGCGAACTCTTCGGCAGCGTCAAGGGCGCGTTCACCGGCGCGCACAGCGACCGCGAGGGACTTTTCCGTCAGGCGGAAGGCGGCACCCTCCTGCTGGACGAATTGTCCGAGATGCCCATCGACACCCAGAGCAAGCTCCTGCGCGTCCTGCAGGAAAAGGAAGTCCGGCCCGTCGGCGGCCGCACCAGCTACAAGACCGATTGCCGCATCATCGCCGCCACCAACCGCAAGCCCGAGGACGCCATCCGCGACGGCAAGCTCCGCGAGGATTTGTATTACCGCATCAGCGCGGTGTCCGTGCACCTGCCGCCGCTGCGCGAACGGCGCGAGGATATCCTGCCGCTGGCCAATGCCTTCCTGAAACGCTTCTCCGCCCAGGCGAACCGCGACATCACCGGCTTCTCGCCGGAAGCCGCCGAACGCCTGCGCCTGTTCGACTGGCCCGGCAACGTCCGCCAGCTCCAGAACGAAGTCCAGCGCGCCGTGCTGTTGTGCGAGGAAAAAGTCGTGGACGGCGCCGACCTCTCCATCACCTCCGCGGCGAGCGAGACCAACGGCGACACCAGCTTCACCCTCCTCGAAGGCGTCGAGCGAAATACCATCATCCAGATGCTCAAGGAAACCGGCGGCAACAAGCTCGAAACCGCCAAACGCCTCGGCATCGGCCGCCAGACCCTCTACAACAAGATCAAGGCCTACGGCATCGAGACGTGAGCCGTACCGGTTCGAAGTTTCCCCGAAAACTTTCGGGGTAGCTTGGTTCCGAAACGCAGAGGAATCTTTGCCAAGCGGCACGCAAGTATCCCGCGCCAGCGTCTTGGAGTGCGGCGGCCCTCCGCCGCTTTCCACAGAGTTCCGGGATTACCCCTTGGTTTTTCCATCCGTGTCGGTCCGTGTCCATCAGTGGTTAGAATTCTTTTTCCGCGCTTCAGATGCGGGAAATCAACCACTTGCGCTTGAGATTTCAGATTTGAAGTTTGCCCCCCCCCACCGTCTTCATCCTGGGTGCGGGCTTCGCCTGCTTGCGCCGGCTTCTTGGAGTGCGGCGGCTGATGCCGGTCCCGAAGGACCGCCGCCTTGGAGCATGTATCTTGGATTTGGGATCCAAAATTCGAATCCGAACTTTTCCGAGCTAATCCGAACCACCCCAACCGATTGTGTCCCACCGCTTGCCGACCACAATCCGCCGCCCAGATTTTCCTCCCCATTTTGGTGCCCGACCGGAAGGTCCGGGGAAAAAAATTTATCCGGTACCAGGCGGTACCAGCCGGTACAACCTCCGCCATTCCGCGTTCCGCACTTGGCGCTCCGAATTTCCACGGTCCCACTACGCGGCAATACCCGGCAATATCCGGCAATACGCGGACGAAGGTCCATTTCCTTGCCGCGTATTGCCGCCTAACAGTTCGCGTATTGCCGCGTATTCTATTTTCTTGCCGCGTAAAATCAGGCACACTCGTCTGTGGCGGCGGTCTGGGATCGCCGGCCTCGCGCCTCACGCCACGTGCCTTCAGATTAAATTGTCAAAGATCTCATCTTTGCGCTTTGCGTTGAAATCGCAAATAACAAATCAAAAATCCCAAATTTCCAGGGGGCTTCCTCCTGCCCAACCATCACCAACGGCTGAATGATACGCCAAATCCCCGCTTTGTCAAATTTTCCTCGACCGCACCGTAGCAACGCGTTCCATCGAATGCATCCTGCATTGCCTCGGAGGAGTGCGGCCGTCCCCGGCCGCAGCAACGTCTAACCATCGCAGCGCTGGAAAACGGCCCGTAAGCCGTAAATTCTCACCTTGCGGTGCCCGAGGACGGGCGCACTCCGAGCGCGCTGGCTGACGCTCCGGGGCCGGTGCCAGGATGCGCCCCAATCCAATCGCGGGCTGGGCGCGAGGCCGGTTTGAAGTTGCGGCGCAAAGCCGATCATGCGAGGGTCGAACCAACGGCATTCTATGAATATCTCCGATGCACAACGGGAAAACCGCTTCCGCTTTCACGGCGGTTTTTTCGGACAACTCGTGTCGGGTGTGCTGTGGCTTGCGTCCGCATGCCTGGCCGTCACTGTGGGAGTCAAATGTGCGATCATCGCCATTGTGATCGGCGGCTTCTTTATTTTCCCGGCGACAGAATCGCTGGTGCGGCTTTCGGGAAGGAAAAAACTGAGCGAAGCCAACACGCTTTGGTCTCTGGGCATGCAGGTCGCGTTTGTATTGCCGTTTTCAATGTTGTTGCTGTGGCCGGTCACGCTGTATCGCACCAATCTGTTTTACCCGGCTCTGATGATCCTTTTGGGCGCGCATTATATCCCGTTCGTGTTTTTGTACGGCATGCGGCTTTTCGCATTTCTGGCCGCAATACTGATTGGTGGAGGAGTCTGCATCGCGATGTACGACGCAAACTCATTTAGCACGGGTGCATGGCTCACTGGCAGCGTCCTTGTGCTGTTCGCGTTTCTGGGTCGGATGTGTGCTCGAAACGACCGTTCCCCTGAGACCTGAACCCCCGCCCCCACCCAAGCTTCGCCCGACGCCTCAGATTCCCTCTCCCCGCCAAACGGGGCGAAGGAATGCCCAACGCCTCGGCCCATCGGCTTGGTTGTTCCGTAGGAACATTCGATAATAGCCCGGCGATTTATCGCCGGGTATTTGCCGCCCCCCATAAAGTCCCGCAGGGACGGCAGAAGGAATGACCGGAAGGCTCCAGCCGTTCGATGCCCCCCTCACGCCAATTTCACCAGCTCCGTCCGCACCAATTCAATCAGCGGCTTGATCGTTTCCGCGCTGAAATCGAATCGGCAGCCCGCCGCCGCGAACAATTCCGGCAACGGCCGCGAGCCGCCCAGTGCCAGCCCGCGCTTGTAATCCGCCAGCGCCTTCGCCTTGTCCCGGCGCGAATTCGCCCACACCTGCAACGCGCCCAGTTCGGCGATGCCGTATTCCACGTAATAAAACGGGTGCAGGAAAATATGAAGCTGCCGGTGCCACAAATAGCCCCGCGATTTTTCCCAGCCGCCCCAGTCCACGTCCCCGCCGAAGCGCCGCATCAAATCTTCCCACGCCGCGCGCCGCTCCTCCCGAGTGTGTTCGGGATGCGAGTAAATCCAGTGTTGAAACGCGTCCACCGTCGCAATCCACGGGAACACCTCCACAATCCCCTCCAGGTGGTCCCGCCGCGCGCGCTTCGCCTCGGGCGGCGCGTAAAAACTCTCGATGAATTCGTTGCCCAAAAGTTCCATGCTCATGGACGCCACCTCGCAAAATTCGATGGGCGCGTCGCCAGCGCGTGAAACGCATGGCCCGCCTCGTGCAAAATCGTCTCCACGTCCCGCTGGACGCCGACCGCGTTCATGAAAATAAACGGCAGCCGCGCCTCCGCCAGCGTTGATTGATAGCCGCCCGGCGCCTTGCCCTTGCGGTTCGCCAGGTCCAGCAAATGCAATTCCTGCATCTGCCGGAAGCCGCCCGCCAGCGATTCATCCAGCCGGTCGAAAATCTTCTGCGTGTTCGCCACCATGCCCTCCACCTGCTCGAACGGACGCAGCGCCGGCCGGCTCTCCGGATCCACCGCCAGGTCCCACGGCCGCAACGCTGTCAGGCCGAGTTGCCGCCGCCGTTCCGCCTGCAACTCCCGCAGCACCGGCATGACTTCCTGCTCGATCGCCTCGTGAAACCGCAGGCAGTCCGCCGGCCCGTAATCGAACCTCCGCCGGCTGCGGAAGGCGTAATCGATGTAATTGGCAAAACCCGCGTTTTTGGCCATCTGCACGCGCAGCTTGATGAGTTCGTCGAAAATATTTTCAATCGCCTCGACCTCCTGCAACCGCCGTTTCGCCACCAGTTCCCACGTTTCCCGCCTCACCGCCCGGTCCGGCTCCTCCTGGTAGCGCGCCATCTCCACCAGCGTCCGCTCCTTGCCGCGAAACTCGACCGTCAGCGAACCGATCAATTTCTGATACTGCTGGCCGAGCTTGGCCTCCTCCGTTTCCAGCGGCACATTCTCCGGCCGGAACAGCTCCACCTGCAGCGCCGTCGTCCGGTCGTATACCTCGTAACGCGCCCGCGGCAGCTTCTCGCGCATCGGATGGTCCACGAACAATTGCGCCAGCCTGAATTCGCGCGGCTTAGTCTGCGGCTGGATGTGCTCCACGAAATGCAGATACGCCTTCTCAATCTCCGCGTTGTCCGTGTGGCAGGTCATCGCGATGTACCGCTCCGAACCGTCCTGCTCCAGCGCCGCCGTCAACTCCCCCCAGTCCAGCAGCCACTGCTCCAATTCCGCCGGCGTCCGGGATTCCGCGGCGCGCGCCTCCAGCCGGTCATACAACGGCTCAATCTGCTTCCAGTCGCCCCAGTCCACCTTTGCCGGCACAAAGCTCCGCGCTTTCGCCACCGGCAGATTCTCAAACGGCAATGCCTTCATGCGCGCAGAATAAACCAATCGCGCCGAAAGAAAACCAGTTTTTGGCCGTGCGACAATTGCCGGAATGTAACCTCCTTGTCGCCTCGCTGTCACCTGGGCCTGCCTATGTTCAATCGTGAACACCGCGTTAGAATCGTTCCGGCGGCCCTTCCATCGACCCGGCCCATCCTCCGCCAGTCCCGCTCCCAAAACCACGGAAATCCGCCGCGCCCGTTCGCTCTGCTTCCAAGTGTTCCGCCTCGAAATGCTGCACGGACTGGAGCAGTTCCATTGCTCGCGGCCCCGGAAGATTCCTGGCTTGCCCGGGAAAGGCTCATGATCTAAATTACCTTCGCTAAGAGCAGCCCAAACCCAAAAAAATGAGAATAACGACATCTCTGGCCAAATTCCTTTGCGGCGCGGCAGTTTTCGGGCTCGCCGCTTCGGCGTATTGCCTCACCATCGTCCCCACGTTCGACAGCTCCATCACCGGCGACCCCAACGCCGCCGCTATGGAAGCCGCCATCAACGCCGCCATCACCGTCTTCGAAACCAATTACACCGGCACTGACGTCGTACAAATCGATTTTATCAGTGACTCGACGGTGGGCCTCGGCGAAAGCACAACTTGGACTTCCGATTTTTCCTATTCCTCCTACTTGACCGCCCTGAAAAGCACCGCCGCGGATGCCAATGACACCAATGCCCTCAGCAAGCTGCCGAACGGCACGCACGATCCGGTCATCAACGGCACCCAAATCCATCTGACTCTGGCGCTGGCCAGGCACCTGGGACTGGCCTCGGGTTACGGCCCCGATGGTTTTGATTCCACCATTCGCTTGAATACGACCATCATGAACTTCACCCGCACGAGCATTAACCCGGATGATTACGACATGGAAGAAACCTGCGAACATGAGATTGACGAAGTGCTCGGGACGGCCAGCCACCTGCCCACCACGAGCGACATCGCCGCGGTTGATTTGTTCCGTTATACAACCAACCTCACCCGCACCTTCATCACCAGCGGGGACAACGCGTATCTTTCCGTGGACGGCACGAACCTCTGGGCGCGCTACAACATGGTTTCCGGCGGCGACTATGGCGATTTCTGGAGCTACACCGATTACTGGGCGCCGCCGGGCAAAACTGCAGGCCCGCAAGTCCAGGACGCCTTCGGCACGTCCGGCCAGTATGAAGACATCGGTGTCAACGAAATGGCCATCCTCGATGTCGTCGGCTGGACGCTTGCGGCGAAACCCGTCATCACCATCGCCCGCAGCACCGCCGGCCACCTCAAGCTTTCCTGGCCCACCAACCTTCTCTCCCAGTTCTCGCTGCAGGAAAGCACCAACCTGAATTCTGCCACCAACTGGATTGCCTCCGTCAGCGGCTCGACCAATCCCGCCATCGTTGTGTCATCGCCCGCCAGGAAATTCTACCGGCTCGTCGGCCAGGCTCCAATGGGTGCCGTGGTCACTGAACAAGCCGCCACCGCCACGCCGTCAACGAACCTAAACTTCCAACCCGAAACTCACGTTTACCAGCCGTTCATCCCCTGAACCGGCCCTCTGCAGCGATTTCGACGCATCGTGGCGGCGGTCGGCAGACCGCCGCATTTCCTTGGAATTCAGGCGGCTGCGGCTTTCCGCTCCCGCAGGCGGGATCACTGCGCCCGTTTTACTTGCTTTCCAACTAGTGCTGACAACCCTAAGGTCGGACAACACCTTCACGAATAATCGTCACACTTACTGCTCAAATCTCCTTCACGACGCCCCAATATACATCCAGCCGTTTGGCCAGATACAACTTCACCGCCTTCACCAGCACGGCGGACTCCAGCCGTTGGCCCTCCCGCACCACGTCCTTCAGAGTCATCCGCGGGCGCACGTGAAAACTCCCCTGCGTGATAATCGGCCCCTCGTCCAGGTTCATCGTCACAAAATGCGCCGTGACGCCCACAATCTTCACCCCGCGCTCGTAGGCCTGCCGGTACGCCTGCGCGCCCGGAAAACTCGGCAGCAGCGACGGATGGATGTTGATGATCTTGTTCTTGTACCGCCACACGAAATTCGGCGACAGGATCTTCATGAAACGCGCCAGCACCACAAAATCAACCTCGTGCTTCGCCAGCAGTTCCAGCGTCTCTTTTTCCGCCTGCGTCCGGTCAATCCAGTCCACTTTCACGAACGGCAGCTTGCTTTTCCGGGCCAAACCCTCCAGGTCCGGCCGGTTGGAAATCACCAGCGCCGGTTCGGCCTTGAGCTGTCCCGACCGGCACCCCGCCAGCATCGCCTCCATTACGTGGCTCTCCTTCGTCACCAGCAGGGCGAACCGTTGCCGCCGGTGCCCTTCCACGCATTGCATCCGGATTTCCATGCCCAGCTCGGACGCCAGCCTGTCCAGTCCCTCCCGCACTTGGTCGGGCCGCCAGGCTTTCGGTTTCCATGACGCCTGGATCGTCATGCTGAAATCCTTCCGCGTCACCTGTTCCTCCAACCCCTCGATGTTCGCTCCCTGCTCGAACAAAAATCCCGTGACCCGCGCCACCACCCCCGTCTTGTCCTCGCCAATCACCGTGATGGTTGCGATTTGTTTCATAATCTGAAGGAGCTCATGCGCCCGTCTCGCGCACAAATTGTTTGTTCCTTTTCATTCTGCCGTTTTCACCCGCGCCTGCAAGCCTTAGGTCCGACGCCAAGCAATTCCTCGCCCAACATTTTGTGACAAGTGCGCCGCAATAGAGAACCGGGCCCGGCGCAACCCTCACCTGGACATGTCAAATCCTCGCGTTGCTCGGAGGGTCTGCGGATCTCTCGTCGACTTCCTTGGGCAACCCGATTAACCTACATGGCAAACCGGGTCATACTGACACAATCATGCCTGCCAGTTTTACCCACTGTGCGCCATTATGGCTCTTATTATACGCCCAACTATTCGAGTCAATTATTTCGTAATACATTTATCGTTAGCATTTTACGTAGCGCGCTGACGGGATGTATTCACCTTGGCACACCGCAAGCTTTAACTGCCTCGACAGAACAAAATACGAACACGAACAAAGGAATTGAACTATGAGTAATTTAACAAGATGGCAGAGGCCGGAGTTAACTGTCTGGCCCACGTTTGGACGCCTGTTCAGTCTGCGCGATGAACTGGACCGTTTGTTTGAAGGCTCGCTTGGTGAGCTCTCCCGCACCTCCCAGTTGCTGGGCGTTTGGAACCCGGCGGTGGATCTCTACGAGGACAAGGACAACGTCATCGTCAAGGCCGAGCTTCCCGGTCTCAAGCGGGAAGACATCGAGGTTTCCCTGCATGACGGCGCGCTGAGCATTTCCGGCGAGCGCAAGGCCGAGGAAAAAGTCGAGAACGCCGAAGTCCGCCGCACGGAGCGGTTCGTCGGCCGTTTCCAGCGGACCATCACCCTCCCCGCCTCGGTGAAAGGGGACAAGGTCGGCGCGCAATACAAGGACGGCGTCCTTACTGTGACGCTTCCGAAGGCCGAGGAAGCCAAACCGCGCCAGATTCAAGTCAACGAAAGCTAAACCATACCCCGGCGGGTTCACCCCCGCCGGAACCCAATAACGAAAGGATTTGCCAATGAACGCAGTTATCAATGGAGATGCCCGCACGCAGGAAGCCCCCCGCCCATCGCAGCCGGTGGTCGCCCCGCCGGTCAACATCATCGAAACGAAGGACGGTTACACGCTCGAAGCGGAAATTCCCGGCGTCAGCAAGGACGGCGTGGAAATCAGCGTCGAGGAGAACCAGCTCACCATCGTCGGCCGCCGCCCGAAAGCGGACCCGAACGCCCAGGCGCTTTACCGCGAATCTGCGGACACCGATTACCGGCGCGTGTTTGAACTGGACCCCGCCATCGACGCCACGAAGATCGCCGCGAAGGTCGAGCAAGGTGTGCTCACCCTCCGGCTGCCGTTTTCCGAACGGGTCAAGCCCCGTAAAATCTCCATCACCGAATAATCCGCCGGGAGGCTGATTGGTTGGTTGGTTGCCGTGGGTAATCTGCGGGCTGGCACAGGCCGGTCCGCGGATTTTTTATTTCAACCCGCTCTCCACCATCTTCTTGAAATCTGACGTCGCGGACTTCACCAAATCCTTCGGCCCCGTCATCTTGATGAAAATGATGTTGTCGCCCTCGTTCCCGACCATCGCCCCCATCAGCGCGTAATCCGGCATCGCCGAAGTCGGTCCGCCCGGCATGCCGCTCTTGTACGTCCCCTCCGCCGACACATAAGTCACCTTCGTCTTGCCCACGGTCACGTCCTCGACTTTCGATTTGATTTGATCGCGCGGCTCCTGGAACTGCCCCAGCCAGCGATCCACATTCGCCTGGTTTCCACCCGCCCCGCCGGGCCCGAATTGAAAGAACGCCACATCCGCGCTCGTCTTCCCGTCGGCGTCGGTCACCTTCAACTGCGCCGCGCGCATCGCCGACGCGACCGGCACCGACTCCCATTTGTCGGGAAGCGTGAACGTGATGTCTCCCACCTTGACCGTCGCGTCCGCCGCGTGAACGCATACGTTCGCGCACAAGGCGGCCAGGATAAGCAGACAGAGCGGAAACCGGACGGCTTTCAAATTCGTTTTCATGTTGGTGATGAATTATGATTCTGCGCGGAAATTAGAAGGCCGCCCGACGTTCCGGGCAAGCAAGAATTTGAATCATCATGCCCCCGCCCGGGTCGCCACCGCGTCGCGTCTGCGGCCATCCAGTGTCACTCGCAGCCGACAACTGTCACAAACCGCCTTGACGTCCCGCCAGTTGCGCCTCCAACCGTGTTGAGTGTAACGGATTAGAAGATTTGCGCGTATAATTTCCGGCGCGAAACTGCTTGTTTTTTGCCCGAAAACCGCGTAATGATTGGTTTTGCTTTGCCGTCGACGCGACCCGGTTTTGCCCGGCGCCCGCCATCGGCGGCGGACTAATTGACCAGAAATGGATTTTCCAGCGCGAACGCCTCCGCCGGACGCGGCTGCGCGCGCATCGCCCGGGCGGCGGGAATGATTGATTTGCGGTCTGATCCTGACGAACAGCATGAATAAACTGACCTTCTGGCGGCGGATAAATGCCACCCTGGCATTTCTCACCCTCCTGCTGATCATCGCCGCAGGACTGGCCTGGTGGGTCGAGCATTACCGGCACAATACCGCGCTTGAACGCGACGAATTGCACTCCGCAAATGCCGAGATTCATTTGCGCCTCGAGGAGATGAACTCCGCGCTTCGCGGTCTCCTGCTTGACCCCAAGAACACGAACGACACCGCTCTGGCAGCCGATTCCTCGGATAAACTGAACAGGCTCCTCGCCAGTTTGCAGAAAGAGGACAGCCCTTATTACAACAACGCGGACCTGCAGAAGTCGCTCCACGACATCAGCACCTTCGTCACCCTCAAGTTCAATCCCTACCAGTCGAAACTGGTCGGCACGAACAGCGTGCAGGACACCGATCCCAAGGCCGCCATCGTTCAATACGCCGAAAGCTATGTCGGGATGGACCATGAACTCCAGTCCTTGCTCGACAAGTTTGACGACGAGGTCAACCAGATAATCCGTGACTCGGTTGAATCGAGCCACACCGTCTCTTTTGTTGGCCAGTTTGTAGTCGTGATTCTGGTGATCGCCAGCGCCTGGGTGGGCTTCTACCAGACTTCCTCCGTCAGCCAGCCGCTGGCCGAATTGGTCGAGGCGCTCGAACGCATGCGCCACGGGGACTTCACCAAACGCCTCAACATGAAGCGCCGCGACGAATTCGGCGTCCTTGCGGACGGCCTCAACCGTCTCGTGGACGACCTTTCCGTCCTGGTCGGCCAGGTCCAGCGCTCCGGCATCCAGGTCAACACCAACGCCACGGAAATCGCCGCCACCTCCCGCCAGCAGCAGAGCACCGCCAACGAGATCGCCGCCACCACTGCCCAAATCGGCGCCACTTCCAAGCAAATCTCCGCCACTTCCAAGGAACTCGTCAAAACCATGAACGAGGTCAACGATGTCGCCGAGGAAACCACCCAGCTCGCCAGCAGCGGCCAGAGCGCCATCACCAGCATGGAATCCACCATGCGCCAGATCATGGACGCCTCCGGCTCCATCTCCTCCAAGCTCGCGGTGCTGAGCGAACGCACGGCCAACATCAATTCCGTCGTCACCACCATCACCAAGGTCGCCGACCAGACCAACCTTCTCTCCCTCAACGCCGCCATTGAGGCCGAAAAAGCCGGTGAATACGGCCTGGGCTTTTCCGTGGTTGCCATGGAAATCCGCCGGCTCGCCGACCAGACCGCCGTCGCCACCTATGACATCGAGAAGATGGTCAAGGAAATGCAGTCTGCCGTCTCCGCCGGGGTCATGGGCATGGACAAATTCTCCGAGGAAGTGCGCCTGGGCGTCGAGGAAATCCGCCAGGTCAGCATCCAGCTCGCGCAAATTATCCACCAGGTCCAGGCGCTCGCCCCGCGGTTCCAGACGGTCAACGAAGGCATGCAATCGCAGGCCACCGGCGCGCAGCAAATCAGCGAAATCCTCACGCAGTTAAGCGAGTCCGCCCATCAGACCGCCGAATCCCTGCGCCAGTCCAACGCCGCCATCGAACAACTCAACGGCGCCGCCCGCAGCCTGCAAAACAGCGTCACCCGCTTCAAACTCGAGGAGTCCTGAGCCATGCTTTTCCTGCTCTTCCAACTGGGCCAAGACCGTTACGCCTTGCAGGCCAGCCGCGTCCTCGAGGTCCTGCCACTGGTGGAGTTGCGTAAAATCCACGACGCCCCCAGGGGTGTCGCCGGCATGTTCAACTACCGCGGCCGGCCCGTGCCCGCGGTGGACCTGAGCGAACTCACCCTCGGCCACGCCTCCAACCCGCGCTTGAGCACCCGCATCATCGTCATCAATTACCCCGACGAACAGGGCAAGCTCCATCCGCTGGGATTGATTGCCGAGCACGCCACCGAACTCATCCAGCGCGACGAGCGCCAGTTCCTGGAGCCCGGCCACAAACTCGGCGGCGCGCCATATCTCGGCCCGGTGCTCATGGACCGCGGCGGCGTCATCCAATGGGTCCACGAGCAGCGCCTGCTGCCCGACCAGGCGCGCGACCTTCTGTTCTGCGAAACTTTGGAGCAAACGTCATGAACGACATCGAGAATTTGCTCCGCCATTCCATCGGTCTCCATGCTGCCACCATCGGCTCGTCCGTCGTCGAACATACCGTCCGCTCCCGCATGCGGCGTCTGGGCCTTGAAAACCACGCCGACTACCTGAACCTGCTGCGGAAATCTCCGGCCGAGTGGAACACCCTCGTCGAAACCATGGTCGTGACTGAAACCTGGTTCTTCCGCGAAAAACAACCATTCGCCGCGCTCGTCCGGCTGGTCATCGAGGAATGGCTGCCCGCCCATCCGACCGGCCGGTTGCGCCTCCTGAGTGTTCCCTGTTCGTCCGGCGAGGAACCCTATTCCATGGCGATGGCCCTGATGGACGCCGGCTTTCCCGCCGCGCGCTTCGAAATCAACGCCGTGGATATCAGCGCGCGCGCGCTGGCCTTTGCCCAACGCGCCGTTTACGGGCGCAATTCCTTTCGCGGCGCCGATCTCGATTTTCGCGCGCGCCACTTCCGGCCCGTTCCCGCCGGTTACGCGCTCAACCCCGCCGTGAAGCACCAGGTCCGGTTCTGGCGCGGCAATCTGCTGCACGAACGATGCCTGGCGGAATCGGGCATCTACGATTACGTTTTTTGCCGTAACCTCCTGATTTATTTCGACCGCCCGACCCAGAACCGGACCCTGGTCAAACTTCAGAATCTGTTGGCCCCCGACGGCGTCCTGTTCACCGGCGCCGCGGAACTTCCGCTGGCGCTGGAAAATGGGTTCTGCCCCACCAACCTTCCGCTTGGTTTCGCCTGCCGGAAAACGAAAAACTCCGACCGCCCGCCATCGGCCCCCCGCTCTTCGGCAACCGCCAAAACGCCCGGCCCCGCACGGAGCCTCCCGCTGATCGGCGAAAGATCCGACGCTGGGGTTCAAGAGCTTCCGGGACTGCGCGCCGGCGCGCCGGCCGGTCAATCCGCGCTGACCACCGCCCGCCGCCTGGCCGATGACGGGCATCTGGCCGAAGCCGCCGAACTTTGCGAAACCCACCTCCGCGAGTACGGCGTCTCCGCGGAAGCCTTCTACGTGCTTGGCCTGGTGAGGGACGCCGCCGGCGCGGATTCGCAGGCCGGGGAGTTTTATCGCAAGGCCCTCTACCTCGAGCCAGGCCATTGCGAAACGCTGCGCCAATGGGCGTCGCTTTCCGAACGCAACGGCCGCACGGAACACGCCCGCATCCTGCGCGAGCGCGCCGAACGCCGGTCCGCCGGCAAAAAAACCGAATCGTGAACCCGCCCGAGCTCAAATCGGATACCCCGGCGGCCAACGGCCTGCCCGCGCCGGCGTCGCCGGTTTCGCTGGCCGTTCCCGGCGTGGATTTCGATTGCTGGAACCGGATTGGCGTGTATGGCGACGGCTCCTGCAAGGAACTGCCGGCCGCGGTCCATTGCCGCAATTGCCCCGTCTATTCGGCCGCGGGGGCACGCCTGCTCGACCGCGAACCGCCGCGGGATTACAAACGTTACTGGACCGAGTATTATTCCCGCGAACGAAAACGGCCCGCGCCCGGGCGCATGTCCGCCGTCATTTTCCGGCTCGGCGCCGAATGGCTCGCGCTGTCCACGCGCGCCTTTCAGGAGGTGACCGAGCGGCGCAAGGTGCATTCCCTGCCTCACCGGCGCAACGGCATCGTGCTGGGCGTCACCAACGTTCGCGGCGAGCTGCTGGTCTGCATTTCGCTGGCGAGACTTCTGGGCCTCGAACACACCTCCCGGTTTGCCGCCTCCGTTGAACCCTGCAAACGCCTCGTGGTCGCGGAATGGCAGGGAAGCCTCGTCACCTTTCCGGTAAATGAAGTCCATGGCGTGCACCGCTTCCAGGCCCAGGACCTGCAGGAAGTCCCCGCCACCGTCGCCCGCGCCAATCCCGCCCTCACCCGGGCTATGCTCACCTGGAACAACCTGAAGGTCGGCTGTCTGGACGAGGAATCGTTGTTCTCCACCATCAACCGGAGCCTCGCTTGAAACCGCCCGAACCGGACGATTTGAGCAACCTTTCGATGCTGGAACTTTTCCAGGTCGAGGCCGACAGCCAGATCGCCGTCCTCATCGGCGGCCTGCTGGAACTCGAACGCTTGCCCGATGCCAAGGAACAGCTCGAAGTCTTGATGCGCGCGGCCCATTCCTTCAAGGGCGCGGCGCGCATCGTCAACCAGGACGCCGCCGTCGTCGTCGCCCACGCCATGGAAGACTGCTTCGTCGCCGCCCAGCAGGGCCGGATTCAACTGCGACAGGACGAAATCGACGTTCTCTTTCAAGGAGTGGATTTGTTGCTGAACATCTCCCGCCGGTCGGGGCCGGAAATGGCGCAATGGGAGGCGGAAAACGCCGGGCGCATCCAGGAGTTCCTCAAGGCGCTCAATAAAATCACCCGCGCGGAAGTCCGCGCGCCCGAACCCGCTGCCATCGCCGCTGCCGAATCTACCGTCGAAGCCCCGGCGGCCAATGCTCTCGCCGAAGTCACGGCGAAGCCGGTCCGCCCGGAATCGCCCCTGCTGCCCGCGCGCAAGAAGGAAGGTTCGGAACGCATGTTGCGCCTGACCGCGGAGAATCTCAACCGCCTGCTCGGCCTCGCCGGCGAATCGCTCGTGGAATCCCGCTGGTTGCATCCCTTCGCCGATTCCATGCTCCGCCTCAAGCGGCTGCAGTCCGACGTGATGGAGTCGCTGCACGGCCTGCGCGAATCGCTGCAGACCGCCCATGTCTCCGAACGCGCCGAGGGACAGATGAACGCCGCGATCGACCGGCTCATGGAATGCCGCGAGTTTCTTTCCGAACGCATGTCGGACCTGGAGGTCTACGACCGCCGGTCCTCGAATCTTTCCAATCGCCTTTACCTGGAGGTCCTGCAATGCCGCATGCGGCCCTTCGAGGACGGCGTCCGCCGGTTGCCGCGCATGGTGCGCGACCTCGCTCGCTCGCTGGGCAAACAAGTCCGGCTGGAAATCGTCGGCGAACACACCCAGGTGGACCGCGACATATTGGAGAAACTCGAAACCCCGCTTACCCATCTCCTCCGCAACGCCGTGGACCACGGTTGCGAACCCGCCGCCGACCGCGAGCGCGCGGGCAAAACCGCGGAGTGCACCGTCCGCGTCGAGGCGCGGCACAGCGCGGGGATGTTGATGATTGTGGTGACGGACGACGGGCCGGGCATCGATCCGGAGCGCCTCCGCGAAACCATCGCCAAAAAAAAACTCGTCAACCGGAACGTCGTCGAAAAGATGAGCGAGTCGGAGCTGCTGGAATTTCTGCTGCTCCCGGGCTTCACCATGCGCGACACCGTGACCGAGATTTCCGGCCGCGGCGTCGGTCTCGACGTGGTCCAGAACATGGTCAAGAGTGTGCGCGGCAGCGTTCGCATCGCCAACCAGCCCGGCAAGGGCATGCGGTTCCAGCTCCAGCTTCCGCTGACCCTCTCCGTTTTGCGGACCCTGCTGGTCGAGGTGGGCGACGAGCCTTACGCCATTCCCCTTTCGCAAATCAGCCGCACCCTGAAGCTCCCCCGCGAAAACGTCGAAGTCCTCGAGGGCCGCCACCATTTCTCGCTCGACGGCCAGCAGGTCGGCCTGCTTACCGCCCATCAGGTCCTTGATTGCGGCGAACCGCGCGACCTCGGCGACGAACTCCCCATCGTCGTCATGGGCGACCGCATGGCCCGCTACGGCATGGTCGTGGACCGGTTTCTCGGCGAACGCGAACTCGTCGTCCAGACGCTCGATTCGCGCCTCGGCAAGGTCCGGGACATCAGCGCGGGCTCGCTCATGGAGGATGGTTCGCCCGTGCTCATCGTGGACGTGGAAGACCTGCTTTGCTCGATCGAAAAGCTCGTGTCGAGCGGGCGGCTGCACAAGGTTCAGTCGGACACCGGCCAACTGGCGGCAAAACCCGGCAAGCGCGTTCTCGTCGTGGATGATTCCCTCACCGTGCGCGAACTCCAGCGCAAACTTCTCGCCGGCCGCGGTTACGCCGCCGATGTCGCCGTGGACGGCATGGACGGCTGGAACGCCGTGCAGTCCGGCAATTACGACCTTGTCATCACCGACGTGGACATGCCGCGCGTGGACGGCATCGAACTGGCCACGCTCATCAAGCGCGACCCGCGCTTTTCGTCGCTGCCCGTCGTCATCGTTTCCTACAAGGACCGCGAGGAAGACCGGCTGCGCGGATTGGAGGCCGGGGCGGATTATTATTTGACCAAGGGCGGTTTCCATGATGAAACGTTGTTGCAGGCGGTGGTGGATTTGATCGGCGAGGCTGACCGATGAGAATTGCGATTGTCAACGACATGGCGGTGGCCGTGGAAGCGATGCGGCGGGCGTTGCACCACGCCTGCGGGCATGAACTCGCCTGGGTCGCGCGCAACGGCGCGGAGGCCGTCCGCCGATGCGCGCTGGACACGCCGGACCTCGTGCTCATGGACCTCATCATGCCGGAAATGGACGGCGTCGAAGCCACGCGCCAGATCATGGCGCGCAACCCCTGCGCCATCGTGGTGGTCACGGCCAGCGTGGACCAGAATACCTCGAAGGTCTTCGAGGCGATGGGCGCCGGGGCCTTGGATGCGGTGGACACGCCCATTCTTGAACGCGCCGGAAACTTCGCCGGCACGGACGCCTTGCTCGGCAAGATTCACACCATCCACCGCCTCATCAGCCCCGGTCCCGCCGCCAGAATGCCCCTCAGGCCGCGCCCGCTCTTGCTGCCTTCGCCTGTCCCGCGCCGGCTCCTTGTCGCCATCGGTGCTTCCGCCGGTGGACCAGCCGCCCTCGCGCGCGTTCTCTCGCAGTTGCCCGCGGATTTTCCGGCGCCGATTGTCGTCGTGCAGCACGTGGACGCGCGGTTCGCGGAAAGCCTGGCCGTCTGGCTCGGCGGCAAAACCCGCTTGAACGTCCGGCTCGCCCAGGAAGGCGACCGCCCGCAGGCCGGCACCGTCCTGCTCGCCGGCCTTGAGAATCATCTCGTTTTCATCAGCCCCAGCCGCCTCGGTTACACCAGCCAGCCGATGGACTCGACCTATCGCCCCTCGATTGATGTGTTCCTCAACAGCGTCGAACGCACCTGGCGCGGCGATGTCATCGGCGTCCTCTTGACCGGCATGGGCAGCGACGGCGCCGGCGCATTGAAGGCATTGCACAATGCCGGTCACCACACCATCGTCCAGGACCGCGCCACCAGCGCGGTTTACGGCATGCCCAAGGCCGCCACCGAAATGAAGGCCGCGTCCGACATTCTCCCGCTGGACCTTATCGGGCCGCGCCTTATGGCCCTCGCCACCCCACGCGCCCCAACGCTCTCCTGAACCATGTCTGATCCCCATCCATCCAATCCCGCCCCGTCTTCCGGCGACGAAAAACTTCCCTTCCCGGAGCAAGATTATCACGTCATGGTGTTGCTCGTGGACGACCAAGCCATGGTCTGCGAAGCCGTCCGCCGCGCGCTCGCCAGCCAGCGGGACATTGACTTCCATTATTGCGCCGACGCCCACGAAGCCATCGTCGTCGCCAATCAAATCAAACCCACCGTGATTTTGCAGGACCTCGTCATGCCCGGCATTGACGGCCTCACGCTCGTCAGTCATTTCCGCGCCAACCCCGCCACGCGCGAGACTCCGATCATCGTGCTTTCCACAAATGAAACGCCCCAGGTCAAGGGCCAGGCCTTCGCGGCCGGCGCCAATGATTACCTCGTCAAGCTGCCCGACAAAATCGAGCTGATCGCCCGCCTCCGCTATCATTCCCGCGCCTATCTCAACCAGCTCCAGCGCGACGAGGCCTACCGCGCCCTGCGCGAAAGCCAGCAGCAGCTCGTCGAAAGCAACTCCTCGCTCATCTCGCTCAATCAGAAACTCGAGGACGCCACGCTCGCCAAGTCCGAGTTCCTCGCCAACATGAGCCACGAAATCCGCACGCCCATGAACGGCGTCATCGGCATGACCGGCCTCCTCCTCGAGACCGACCTGACCGACGAGCAGCGCGAATACGTGGAGGCCACGCGCAGCAGCGCCGACGCCATGCTCACCATCATCAACGACATCCTCGACTTCTCCAAGATCGAGTCCGGCAAG
>Ga0181516_10000784_pt1 | contig 26524 bp, 23 predicted proteins | sample PEATcosm2014_Bin_25_FD_121104 | JGI IMG/M metagenome (GOLD analysis project Ga0181516, IMG submission 121104) | Peatland microbial communities from MTU Mesocosm Facility, Houghton, MI, USA - PEATcosm2014_Bin01_10_metaG | ecosystem: Environmental > Terrestrial > Soil > Wetlands > Peat | place... | reverse complement strand
GGAGCAATAGTCATGAGCAATATCATCGGTTCAGCCTTCAGCAAATTCGTGTGCGCCGCGGTCGCCACCGTGATGACCGGTGTGCTGGCCTGGATGGTCAGCGATTCGACCACCAATGGCCCACATGACGATATCGTCGTACTGCACGCCGACGCGTGGAGTCAGATTCACGTCGAGGCCTGATGCGCTAAAGGACCACCGGCGCTACCTCTGTGGCGCCGCATCCTTGCGCACCGGCAGATCGACATAGCTGTCGCCGTACCAGCGCATGGCCAGCGGCGGGGAATCGGCATCCAGCGATTCGGCGCTGACATCATCACCGCCACCGTAGTTGATCTGTTGCTCAGGAGTCTTGTTGACCCCCAGCACGATGACGATGCGACTGCCCGCCTGCAGCCGGCGGCTGGTCAATCGCTCGACCCTGAAACTTAACTGCTGGCGCTCGCCGGCCTTGAGCAGGCGACGATGGGCACGATCCGCCGCGTAGCTGGCGCGAAACGCGTACACCGGATCGTAAAGCGCCAGGTATTCGCCATTCGGCAGGGCCTCGTACGCGGCTACAGTGAGATCCACATCCATGCGGTTGACGGTGAAATCGAGCCGGCCTGATATCGCGCCGCTCAGTTCCATCGGCTCCGGCAGTTCCTCACTGACGAACTTCAGCGAATTATGCAACGGCAGTTCGTTGCCGATGATGTTGAAGGGCGGTCGCCACTGCGCATCGCTGCGATCGGCGAAGTTCACCGTCTGGCGAATGGGCGCCGACTTCGCGGATGGTTGCGCGGTCAGCGCATGTCCGCCGGCAGAGTCGCCGCCAGCCAGGAAATAACGCAGCCGCGTGTCGGCCATCTCATCGAGCGAGGAGGCGTGACGCCACTCGTTCGCTCCCATGACCTCGAAGTTGACACGGCCCGACAGCAACGCAGGTTTGGGCGTTCCCTTGAACACGGAATCGAACCACTCGTAGCGCAACTGGCGCAGATCAATGAGCGCCGCCTGATCGACCGCATAGCCGCGCAGTACCGCGAACGGTCCGCGCTGCATGGCGCCGTCGTCATACGGACCGATCAGCAAGGTGTGATCGGCTTGCGGATTGCTATGCAGCTGCTGGGCAAAATAGTACAGCGCCCCGGGCAGATCGCCGCCGTAGTAGCCCGCCGTCGTCAATACCGGAATGTTGATGCGCGCCAGCTCGACGGCGTCGGGAATCAGCCGCCGCCAGAAGCCGTCGAAGCTCGGATGGTGCAGCCAGGTATGAAAATACAGATTCGGCTTATCTTCGGTGTGGTCGAACTCGAAGTACGGCTTGCCGCTCTGGTACCAGGTCTCCTCCAGCGACTGCCAGCGCTTGTCATTGTAGGTGTCATCCCAGCCCTTCTTGTTGGTGACGTTGTATGCCCAACGGTAGGCGGAGTTGCGGAAAATGCCACCGCGCATCGGAAAATCGACGCCGGGTGCGTTGGGACTCGATGCCGCGATGGCCTTGAGCGCGGCCGGCAGTCGCTTGGCCGCCGCCCACTGCGTGAATCCGCTGTAACTGCCGCCGTACATGCCGACGCGGCCATCGCTCCAGGGCTGCCTGGCGATCCAGTCGATCACCGCGCGCGCATCCTCGCCGTCGGTCTTGAAGGGCGCCACCCGGTAATACGAATCCGGGGTCTCACGGGTGTAGGCCACGATGCCCGCATAGCCGTGCGCCGCGCACTCCTTGGCGTAGTTGGGGGAATTGGCGTAGATCGTGAACTCGAGCAATGCCGGAATCGCCTTGCCCTCGGCCTTGGGCCGCACCAGCACGGCACTGATCGTCGCGCCGTCGCGGGTCTTGATCGAGACACGCTCCTCTGCGACATAGCGGCGTTGTTCGTCTTCGGCAGCCAGCGGCCCGACTAGCGGAGCGGCAAGCAATAAGGCCTGGTAGGCAAAGTAGATGCGTATGAGCTCGACCGCATCGCTGACGGTGATGGCGTCGCTGCCGCGGCGCTGATCGAAGGCGTTCTGCACCGCGTTACGCAGCTCGGATACCGGCGGGCCATGCCAGGAGGTGACGGTGTAGGCGTCCTGATCGCTCAAGTGGCCGACCGTGGCGTGATAGGCGTCGGTGAAAGCCTGGGGAAACGGCTTCTTGGTGGACTCCTCTTCCACGCGCGCCTGGGCGAAGACGTCGATCAGGATCGATCGTCCCTCGACCCGAGCCGCCTCGGCGCCCGGCAGCCGCTCGCGCAGCGTCCGCAGGGTTTCCATGGCCGCCGCATAGCTGCCGGCGACGATCTGCAGCGCAGACAGATTTTTCAAATAGCGGTTCTGGTCGTTTTCCTGGTAGACCGGCAACACACGTCCGGCCAGGTCCCGCATGACTTCGGGCACATCGGCATCATCGGGACGGGCCGGCGCATGGAAGTCGAGGTTCTGCGTAAAGGCCCACGAGCAAGGCAGCAGCAGCACGAAAGCCCAGAGCCGTCGCACCATGCTCATGTCCGGGCGCCACCCGCGTCAGTGCCTGCTGCCGCGCCGGCTGCTGCCGCGCTGGGCGCCTCACCAGCGCGGCCGCGGCTGCCTGCAGGTTTCGGCGGCGTCTTGACCAGATGCAGCACGCGGGAGAACAGCGGATCGTGCGCCTCGGCCGCGCGACCGATATGAATCACGCTGGTGCGCGCGAGCTCGTGATGGAATACATCGACGATCCGCTCGCGCGCCTCATCATCGAGCGAGCCGATGGTGTCATCGATCAGCACCCAGGCAGGCACCTGAAGCTGGATGCGCGCGAAGGCCAGCGCCAGCTGTTCATCCTGGCTCAAGTCCCGATCCCAGCGTCGCATGATATCCAGCAGCGGCTTCAGGCGATCGAGCCCCAGCCGCTCCAGCGAGTGTGTATAGGCGTCCGTGCCGTACTTGTCGGACTCATACGGGTAGGCCAGCACTTCGCGTAAGGTGCCGCGGGGCAGATACGGGGTGCCGCGTGGCAGGTAGACGATGGTTTCATCTTTCGGTCGCGTGACGCGACCCGAGCCCCACGGCCACAGTCCCGCCAGCGCGCGGAACAGCAGCGTCTTGCTGGTGCCGGGAGCGCCGATGATGAGCACGCGTTCGCCGGGATGGATGACGACGCTGCGCTCCTTGAGTTCCTCGCTCCCATCGGGAGATGCGACCTCGAGATTTTCGATCGTCATCGTGCCGGCGTCGCCGTCAGCATAGGCAATGCTGGTTTCGAAATCATGAACGTCGCCGGCGGTGGTGAGCGCCTGCCTGAAGCTCGCCACGCGCAGCAGTGTGGCGCGCCAATCGGCGATGGTGCTGAAATTGTCGACGAACCAGCGCAGCGAGGACTGCGCCTGGGTGAAGGCCGCGGCCGCCATCATGAGACCGCCGAAGGTAATCTTGCCCGAGAAATACAGCGGCGCGGCTACGAGGATCGGGGCCACGGTGGTGACCCAGCCGAACCCGGCCGTGACCCAGGTGAGATTGGTGAGGCCGCTGACCAGTCGCCGGGTAGCGGCCAGCACGTTACCCAGATGCATCTCGACGCGCCGTCGCTCATCCTCTTCGCCGCCGGCCAGCGCGATGCCATCGAGATGCTCGTTGATGCGCACCAGCGAGAAGCGCAAATCGGCTTCGCGTGCATAACGATCGGCATTGCGATTGATGAGGCTGCCGCCCACCCAGTAGCTCATCAAGGACCCCGCGCTCGCATACAACACGGCGGCCCAGAGCATGAAACCGGGCACGGCGTAGTCGTGATGCGCGATGCGGAAGTTGAAGGTGCTGGAGAGCACCCACAGAACCCCGGCGAAACTGCAGAACAGGATGGCTGACTGCAGCAGCCCCGTGCCGAGGTCCGCCGACAGTTCGCAGAGCTTGCGCGCATCTTCGTGAATACGCTGATCGGGATTCACCCCCATCGGTCCCGCATTCGCCAGCCAGAAGGCCCGACGCGGCATAAGCCAGTCCCGCAGCAGGTCCTGCACCAGTCCCTCGCGCAACCTGACCTTGAGCGTCTCGACCAGCCAGCGCTGCCCGACATTGAGCACCAGCAGCACGCCGGCGATGATGAAGAACACGCCGAGCTGGAACAGGAAGTCGTGCAGGTCGCGCCGCGAGAGCGCGTCGAAGAACGGCTTGTTCCAGCGATTGAGCAGGATCTGCGCATACGAGGTCGCGACCACCACGACCGTCACGCTGGCGACCAGGCCCAGCAGCAGCTTACGAACCGAGGATCCGGCGAGTGCGCGCAGGATCATGCGCAGCTCCCGTACCAGTCCTACATTGGAATACTCATCTCCGGCCGAGGCATCATCGAGGGCGGTGTCGGCCGCGGACTTGGTTTGCTCGGCCATGGCGTTCAGCGCTGCTCCGCGAGGCCAATGGCCTCGCGGCGCGCATGGACGCAGGAGATGAAGCCCGCATAGCTCCACGCCAGCTCCCGGGCGGAGCTCTGCGCCCCGGTGTGCTGGTCGAATTGCTCCGACATGGCCCCATCGGACGGTATGTATGCGCGCACGGTGCGCAGATAGGCATCGCCGCGTTGGATCCATGCCGCGGCATCGACCGCAGCTTGCGCTGCGCGAAAGCAGAATTCGGCGGCCCCGAGAGTCGAGAAGAAATAGGCACCGCCGGAATAGTAGACATCGCCGGCATAGCGCCCCATGGCCGGTCCGCGTTCGCTCGAGCGCCCGCGATTGATGGCATAGGCCGCGTCGAACAGCGAGTCGAGGCGCCCGAGCGTCGCGTGCATCCGCGGATCCCGCGCCGAATGCCGGCCTGCATCCTCGGCCCCGGCGCTGTGAATGGCAGCGAGGATGACGGCAATATCCAGCTCCTTGGTCGATGGCGCGCCCGAGCTGAGCACGCGCGATCGATAGTAGCCGGCATCGGCGAGCCAGAATTCATCGAGCGCACGATGGATGGCCTGTGCCTCGGCGCGGTAGTGCCGCGCGAGTTCGCGCTCGCCGAGTTGCTCGACCCAGCCCGCGCCTGCCAACAGCGCCGCGGCGGCTACGCGCAGGGTGTAATAGTGCTGCCCGCGCTCCTCCTCCCAGATGTCGAACGATGGCTCGCGCCAGTGCCGCAGCGTGAAATCCAGATCGAAGCGCACCAATGCCGCCAGGGCGCGGCCCGCCTCGTCTTCGATGACCACCCCACTCATCCAGCGCAACAGCGCCAGCGCGCGCAATGCCAGGCCGTCGTGCTGCGGGCGCGGCCACTTTGAAATATCCAGCGTGCCATCGGGATTGACGCGGGTCTCTCCGGCGATCGCCTCACCATGGGCCGCGCCCAGATCCGCATCGGTGCGAAGGAACTGGGTGAAATCAGGTGCCACCGCGGCCCGCCAGCCTGGGTCGGTCACGAGGGCGCGGCCATCGATCTGCAGCAACGCGCGACTGAAGTGCACGAAGTCCAGCAGATGCTCGCGCGCCGTGGCGCCGACGCTGCCGTCGCGGTACAGCAGGCGTAGCGCATCGATGATGACGGCTGAATCCCGATACCAGTGGAAGAAGTAGTCGGGATCCGGATCGTACGACGCCAGCACCGGCGAGGCCACGATGGCGCCCTTGCGCGGCCGCACGGTCTGCCCGAATCCGGGTCGCTGCTTGACGATGCCGGTCGGCGAAATACTGCGCAACATGGCGCTCGCCGCGTGGCGATACTGTAGATCGAGCCATGGCTCGATCGGCTGCATCAGGCCGCCGCATCCAGATGGGGGCTTGTGAACCCGAGGCGGCGTAATCCGGTCTGCACCTCGGGCGCGCTCATGAATAGCTTCCACAGCAGCCCGGTTCGGTGATTCTCCATCATGATGATGATGGGACCCTGATCGATGGCGAGGCAGGTCTGCGCATACCAGTCGCGTCGTTCGCTGAAGGCATCGCAGAAACCGTAGCGACCCCAGATCTTTGGGCCGTGCGCGGTCAGGAAATGCCGCAGCACCTGCAGCACCTCCTGCGGCGCATACGGCAGGCTCGACAATGCCGCCGTCGGCGAGATCGTGCCGTTGTCGACTGTTGGGGAATGAGCCTCGTAGCCGTCCGGATCATCGCTCGCGGTCAGGCCCCAGCAGGCGGGGCCATAGCCCTTGTGCCCATGGGGATTGGCGATGCAATGGGCGCGATTGATCTGCACATGTCGCACGTTCTGCTGCCAGTAGTCGGCGTAGCGATCCTTCAGCCCGCGAGGATCCAGGCCGCAAAAGGAATAATGCGCAAAGAACAAGGGTCCACCGTAGGCCGCTCCGAGCGGCAACTCGATGCCGTAGTAACTCCTGCCGTTCAGGTACTCGCGGCCCGAGGCATAGCCGCGCGTATAGGCCTCTGCGTCGATGGCATGGCGAGCACTACCTGCGGCCAGCACATAGGTGATCAGGCATTCGTTCCATCCTCTGATCTCATGGTTCATCGCCCAGCCGTTGTTGGGACTCCAGTGCCAGTACAACAGATCGCGGCCATCGCGCGTGAACCAGTCCCACTCGATTTCGTTCCATAGATAAGTGATGCGATCGCGCACGCTGCGTTCGAGGCGATCCTCGCGCTGAAAATATTGACGCGCGCACAGCAGCCCCATGAACAGCAGCGAAGTCTCCACCAGATCCGCGCCATCATCCTTGCGCATGAACGGGATGGTCGCGCCGGTGATGCCGTCCATGAAATGCGGGAACGCGCCGTGATAGCAGGTCGCACGGACCAGCAGGTCGAGCTGACGGTCAAGCTTTGCCAACGCCTCCGGGCGCCCCACCCAGCCGCGCTCCGCCGCGACGATCAGCGCCATCACGCCGAAGCCTGAGCCGCCGATGGCGACCAGGTTCTGTGGATGATGGGAGCGCCGGGGGATGACATCGGGCGCCAGCGCGCTGACCGGGTGACCGCCCTCCCAGAAAAAGCGAAACGTCTGGCGCTGAACCGTCTCGAGCAGCGCCTCATCGGACAGGCCTGCGAGCGATAGGGCACTCGCGTCGCTGGCTACGGCTTGCACTGCCTGGCTGGCTTCAGACATGGGTAATATTTGCAGCGTAGCGTTTGAGCGTCATCGTAATTCCTAGCAAGTTTTACGCCACGGCGCGCAAAACTATGCGCGGCCGCGACTTCATTGCCCGCGCATTAAATCCGAATGCGCCCGTCAGGGACAGCAGCCCGTTTAAATTGCGTCGCCACGGTCACGTTATGATGCCGCGATGAGCCGTATCGAGCAGCTGATTGATGCCATGACCCTGGAGGAAAAGCTCGGCCAGCTCACCATGACCGCGTCCAGCTATGCGGTGACCGGGCCGGTCATCGCCGGGGATTCCACCGACGCCATCCGGTCCGGGGCCATCGGTAACCTGCTCAACCTGGTTGGCGCGAAGGCCATTCACGAGGTCCAGCGGATAGCCGTCGAGCAGTCGCGCTTGCGGATACCGCTGCTGGTGGGCCTGGACATTATTCATGGCCACCGCACCCTGTTTCCGATTCCGCTGGGCGAGACGGCATTGTTCGACCCGGAAGCCTGGGCGCTCTCGGCTCGCGAGGCATCGCGCGAAGGAGCGGCCGACGGTATCGCCATGGCCTTCGCACCGATGCTCGATGTATCGCGCGATCCGCGTTGGGGGCGCACGGCCGAGGGACCCGGCGAGGACTACTGGCTGGCGAAGCGCGTCGCCGCCGCCAAGGTGCGCGGCATCCAGGGCCCCGATCTGTCGGCGGCCGATTCGCTCGCAGCCGTGGCGAAGCATTTCTGCGCCTACGCGCCGGTGACGGCGGGACGCGAATATGCCTCGGTCGATATTTCCGAGCGCACTCTGCGCGAGGTGCACCTGCCGGCATTCGCCGCCGCGGTCGAAGCCGGCGCGGTTGCGATAATGCCTGCTTTTACCGATCTTGCCGGCATTCCCATGACGGCGAACGTGGCGCTGCTTCGCACTTGCCTGCGCGATGAACTGGGCTTCCGCGGTGTGCTGGTCAGCGATTACAACGCCATCGCCGAATTGATTCGCCACGGCGTCGCCGAGGACCTGCCCGAGGCCGCTGCACTGGCGCTGCACGCGGGCGTGGATATCGACATGATGTCGGATGCCTACCGCAAGGGACTGCCGATCGCGCTGCGCCGCGGGCGGGTGCTCATCACGGATATCGATGAATCGGTCTGGCGCGTACTGCAATTGAAGGAGCGGCTCGGCCTGTTCGAGGATCCCTATCGACGGGGTGCGACGGCCGAGTCGTCCGCGGCGCTCGGCGAACGTCGGCGCATCGCGCGCGACATCGCGACCCGCGCCATCGTGCTGTTCAAGAACCAGGCCGACGTGCTGCCACTGATCCCGTCGCCGCGGCGGCTCGCCGTGATCGGGCCGCTGGCAGATGCGGCTGGCGAAATGGCCGGTCCGTGGGCGCTGACTGGAGACCCCGCCACATACATCAGCGTGCTGGCGGGACTGCGCAACGCATTGCCTGAGGCCGAGCTGCTGCATGCAGCCGGCGTTGCCATCGAATCCGAGGACACCAGCGGCATCGCGGCTGCGGTGGCGCTGTGCGAGCGCGCGCAGGCCGTGCTGCTCTGCCTGGGGGAAGCGGCCTCGATGAGCGGCGAGGCTGCCAGCCGCGCCGATCCGGGTCTTCCGGGACGTCAGCGCGCGCTGGCGGAAGCGGTGTTCGAGCGAGCACGCGGGCGCAATCTGCGCGTGATCGTGGTCTTATTCTCCGGCAGGCCGCTGATGGTATCGTGGCTGGCGGAGCAAGCCGATGCGCTGCTGGCTGCCTGGTTCCTCGGCAGCGAGACCGGCAACGCGCTCGCCGACGTGCTGACCGGGCGCGCCTCACCCAGCGGGCGCACCCCCATCAGCTGGCCGCGTACGGTCGGACAGGTGCCGGTGTTCTTCGGACAGCGCCCCAGCGGGCGGCCTTTTAATGCCGCCGATCACTACACCAGCAAGTACCTGGATACGCCGAACGACCCGCTCTATCCCTTTGGCTTCGGACTCAACTATGGCCGCTTCCGGTTCACTGACCTGCGGGTGACACCGCCGATCGTTGAGATATCCGACACCATCGAGGCCGTCGTACGCGTGACCAACCAGGGCCCGCGCGAGGCCGAGGAAACCGTGTTCCTCTTTACGCGCGACCAATTCGCCTGCGTCGCGCGGCCGTTGCTGGAATTGAAGGGTTTCGCAAAAATCCGCCTGCGCCCGGGCGAAACCGGGACCGTCACAATCAAGGTTCCCGCGGCGGAGCTGTGCTTTCTGGGACTGGATCTGAAGCCCCTGTTCGAGCCCGGGGAAGTTGAAATACTCGTGGGACCGAATGCCGATCGATCGCAGCTGCAGGTGGCCAGCATTCAACTGCGCGGCTGAATGACCATCTGATTGAGGTAGGCGATCAGCCGCTCCAGCCCGCGCGTGCGCCACTTCAGTGCGTGCGTGACCAGGTGAAACCGACGCGTCAACCGCGGCAGCTCGGAGGCGGGAGCCACCAGCAGGCCCGAGGCCAGGAAGTCCTCGACGACGTAGCGCGACAGGCAGCTGATGCCAAGCCCGCTGGCCGCGGCCCGCTTGATCGCTTCGGAATTGCCGAATTCGATCCCGGCACGCAGCTGGTGCAGATGCGGGGTCAGCAATTGATCGATGGTCTCCCGCGTGCCCGAGCCGGACTCGCGCAGCAGCCAGGTCGCCTGCCGCAGCATCGCCAGCGTCACCGGCTGCGCTCGCAGCACGATCGGATCGTGCGCGGCTGCCACCAGCAACAATTCGTCCTCCAGCCAGGGTTGCACCGTGAGCTGGGGCTCGTGACACGGCCCCTCGATCAGCCCCAGGTCGAGTTCGAAGGCCGCGACCTGCGCGGTGATCGCCGCCGTGTTGGCGATCACGACCTGCACCTGCAACGCACCCTGCGGCGGCCGGGCCAGCGTGTTCTGGAATGCGGCCAGGATGCCCGGCAGCAGGTAATTGCCGATGGTGGTGCTGGCGCCCAGCCGCAGCACGCCGATCTGCGAATCCCGGTCGCGCGCCCAGCGTTCCAGCCCGCCTGCCCCGTCCAGCAATGCCAGCGCCTGCGGCAGCACAGCACGACCGTTCTCGTTGAGCTGCAGGCGCTTACCCACGCGATCGAATAACGGTACCTCGAGCAGCCGCTCCAATTCGATGATGGCGGCACTGGCAGCGGACTGGGATAGCCCCAATTCAGTCGCCGCCGCAACCGTGCTGCCCAGATCAGCAACCTCTTGAAATATCTGCAATTGCCTCAGTGTGAGGCGGGGTGCGCCCATGCTTTTTGATGTCCTAATCAACCTATATTACGGGTTGATTCTACAGTAATAATGAATTGGATTAGTTTAGTCCGCGCCATTACCCTGGAATGCTCATGAACCACCTCCGCCTGTTGCCGGGCCTCGCGCTGAGCGCCGCGCTTGCCGCGGTGGCAATGATGCTGGGAGGCTATGGGTGGCTCGCAGCGCACGGCATCAGCGCGCTGACACTGGCCATCGTGCTGGGACTGCTGGTGGGCAACTCGATCTACCCGCGCCTCGCCGCCGCCAGCTGCGATGGGGTGCGATTGTCCAAACAGACGCTCCTGCGCGCCGGCGTCATCCTTTACGGGCTGCGCCTGACGCTCACCGACATCGGACATGTGGGAGTGGTGGGCGTCCTGATCGATGCACTCGTCATCCTCTCGACTTTTTCGCTGGCCTGCCTGATCGGCACTCGATTGTTCGGACTGGATCGCAAGACCGCCATGCTGATCGGCGCCGGCAGCGCGATCTGCGGGGCGGCGGCGGTCATGGCCACCGAACCGGTGGTTCGTGGCCGGGCTGACCAGGTCACGGTTGCGATTTCCACGGTGGTGCTGTTCGGCACCGTCGCGATCTTTCTCTATCCCCTGCACTACACACTCAATGGGCACTGGCTGCTGCTCCCCGCGGGGGCCAATTCCTTTGGCATTTATGCCGGCTCCACGATTCACGAAGTCGCGCAGGTCGTCGCCGCCGGCCGCTCGGTGGGCACGGACACCGCCAATACGGCCGTGATCACCAAGCTCGTGCGCGTCATGATGCTGGCTCCGTTTCTGATCGGCCTGTCGGCCTGGCTGGCGCGCGATGCCGGCAAGTTCGAGGCGGATCCCATCGACGAATGTCCCGCGGCGGCCACGCAGCGCCGGCGCCTGCCCATCCCATGGTTCGCGTTCGGCTTTATCCTGGTCGTCATGTTCAATTCGCTGTCGTTGTTGCCGCAGAGCGTGCTGGCAATGGCCATCAACCTGGACACGCTGCTGCTCGCGATGGCGATGGCGGCGCTTGGACTGACCACGCATCTCTCCGCCATCCGCCAGGCCGGTCTGAAACCCATGCTGCTCGGCTGTATCCTTTTCCTCTGGCTGATCATCGGAGGCGGCACCATCAATCGCCTGGTAGAGAACTGGCTGTAATTGAGATGGCGGAGATCCTGGGACTGCTTTCGCTACTGACGTGGCTGTATCTGCTGCTGGCGCGCGGCAGCTTCTGGCGCATGTCGGTGGAACCCTCCGCTGCTGCCGCGTCCCCGGCCCGCGTGATCGCGATCATCCCTGCGCGCGATGAAGCGGACCTCATCGGCGATACCGTCCGCTCATTGCTGCAGCAGACTCATGTCGTCCCGCTGCAGATCATCGTGGTCGATGATGCGAGCACCGACGGCACGGCCGAAGCCGCCGCCGGCGCCGCCGCCGCGATCGGCGGCTCCGAACGCCTGAGCGTCGTGCGCGGGGCACCAGTGCCGCCCGGCTGGAGCGGCAAGCTCTGGGCCATGTCACAGGGTGTGAAGGCCGCAGCGCCGCTACCGGCCGACTACCTGCTGTTCACGGACGCCGACATTCATCATGAGGCCGATGCGGTCGCAACCATGGTGGCAAGGGCCGAGATCGATCGGCTCGATCTGGTGTCCTGCATGGTCGAGCTGCGAGCACAGACCCTGGCGGAAAAACTGCTGGTGCCGGCATTCGTATTTTTCTTCTTCATGCTGTATCCGCCCCGCTGGATCGCCTCACCGCGCGCCCGAACTGCCGCCGCTGCGGGTGGTTGCATGCTGATGCGGCCGCGCGCACTGGCCACGATGGGTGGCCTGGAAGCAATTCGCTCAGCACTCATCGACGATTGCGCGCTGGCGCGCGCCGCCAAGGGTGCGGGCGCCCGCATCTGGCTGGGACTGACGCGGCGCTCACGCAGTACTCGTCCCTATGGCTCCTTCGGCGCCGTAGGCCGCATGATCTCGCGCACGGCGTTCAATCAGCTGCGTCATTCCTACCTGCTGCTCGCGGCCACGCTGGTGGGTCTGTGCCTCACTTACGTGGTGCCGCCCGTGTTGCTGCTGTCGGGTAATCCGACATCGACCGCGCTCGGCGCCGCGAGCTGGTTGCTCATGAGCCTCGCCTATTGGCCCATCGTCCGCTTCTACCGGCTGCCCGCAGACTGGGTATTGACGCTGCCGGCCGTGGCCGTGTTCTATGCGGCCGCCACCGCGCACTCCGCCGTGCAGTACGGCCTGCATCGCGGCGGCCAGTGGAAGGGACGCATTCAGGACGTCTGAGCGTTCCCTTGGCGTAGACTCACGGCGTGCAATCCACGCGCCTGACGAAGCTGATCCTGGTTGGCCTGATCGCCGGTATCGCGACTGGCTATTTTGTTTTTCAACTGACGCCCCAATCGGCGGCCAGCTTCGCCACCGTCGCGGATCTATTGCCGACCATCTTCCTGCGATTGATCAAGATGATCATCGCGCCGCTGGTGTTTGCGACGCTGGTGGTAGGCATCGCCAAAATGGGCGATCTGCCGACGGTCGGACGTGTGGGAATCAAGACGCTCGGCTGGTTTCTGTTCGCTTCCCTCATCTCACTGACACTGGGCCTGATACTGGTCAATGTGTTCGAGCCCGGCAAGGCCGTGCACATCCCGTTGCCGGACACCGGATCTCGCAGCGAGCTTACCGCCACCGGCCTATCGATGAAGGATTTTGTCGCCCATACCTTTCCGGTCAGCATCATCGATGCCATGGCGCGCAACGAAATTCTGCAGATCGTGCTGTTCTCGCTGTTCTTCGGCTCCGCGGCCGCGGCCCTGGGTGAGCGGGCACGGAAGCTCGTGGATATGCTCAATGAGCTGGCCCATATCATGCTGAAGGTGACCAGCTATGTGATGCTGTTCGCGCCGCTCGCCGTTTTCGGCGCGCTGGCCGCGACAGTGGCTCAGCAGGGACTGGGCATCATCCGCATCTATGGCGTCTTCATAGGCGAGTTTTATTTCGGCCTGGCAGTGCTGTGGGCAGTGCTGGTTGCGCTCGGTGGCAGCATCATTGGCAGACGCGTGCTGGCCCTGGTGCGCGGCATACGCGATCCGCTGCTGCTCGCCTTCTCCACCGCCAGCTCGGAAGCGGCCTATCCGAAAACCCTGGAACAGCTCGAGCGCTTCGGCTGCAGTAACAAGATCGCTTCCTTCGTGCTCCCGATCGGCTATTCGTTCAACCTGGACGGCTCGATGATGTACTGCACGTTCGGCAGCCTGTTCATCGCCCAGGCCTACGGCATTCAGCTCTCGGCCGGGCAGCAGATCCTGATGTTGGCCATCCTGATGCTCACCTCCAAGGGCATCGCCGGCGTGCCGCGTGCTTCACTGGTCGTCATTGCCGCCACGCTGCCGCAATTCAACATCCCCGAAGGCGGCCTGCTGCTGCTGCTTGGAATCGATCATTTTCTGGACATGGGCCGCTCGGCTACCAATGTGGTCGGCAACAGCATCGCGGTGGCCGTGGTTTCCAGGTGGGAGGCAGAGCTGGCATCCGCCCGGCCGGCCGGCGCATTAGAGTAAATATCGGCCGTGCCCGAGACCTCTGGTCGCGTAAGGCCTATTCCAGTACCGCCTCAAACGCACCCCGGATGATCGCCGTGCAGACGCAGGAGCGTTCCTCGAGCTTCTTGCGGTTCACCAAGGTCACGCGGCCGCGCGCGTAATCAATCAACGCTTCCTGCTGCAGCTGCGCTGCGGCCTTCGAGACCGACCCTCGCCGCGTACCGACCATCTCCGCCATCCGCTGCTGGGTTAGCGCGTTGGCCTTGCCTTTGGCGCCTGCGATCATTCGATGAGTCTACCCCGGGAGTGCTGGCACTGCAGCGGATCAGACTGGCTTGCCGACGATGAGGGAAAACATCGTGCGGGTCGGCACGATCCGCGAAAGATTCCAACCTGAATCTGCAAACAGAGACCGATATTCTGCTTCTGTGCGCTCCTTGCCCCCGACACTCATCATCACCAGATCGGCACGAATGACGTCCTGATCCGTGACGCTCGTGGTCAGCAAATCCGGAATGATCTGCTCGATCACAATCAGCTGCGAGGGTCCCCCAACTGACTTGCGAACATGCTTCAGGATCCGCAGCACGTGCTGATCATCCCAGTCATGCAGGATGAATTTCATCAGGTACAGGTCATAGCCATCCGGCGCGGACGCAAAGAAATCTCCCTGCACGAAGCTGCCGCGCTTGCCTCCAGCCGATGACAGGTAATCGAGCGCTCCAGGCTCGAGATACGCCAGATCGCACACCGCACCGATCTGATGCGGATTGGCTCGCAGCAACTCCGTGAGAACGCCTCCGTACCCGCCTTCCAAGTCGAGCACCTTGGCAAACGGGCTGAAATCGTAAACCTGCATTGCGGCCTGTGCTGCGCGACGACTTCCCTCGGCCATGTTCGTTTGGAACTTATGCAGGCGCACCGGATCAGTCCTCAGGGCCTCAAAGCCCTCGGACCCCGTCGGGAGCGCTTTGGTCCGCCCGCCTGTCTTGACTTGATCGCAAAGATCCCCGAGCTGCTTCCAAAGCATGTCTCCGGTGTGCAGCGCGCGGCCGCGAAGCGATTCGGGCGGATCCGCGCGGAGCAAGTGACCTGTGTCCGTAAGCGCATAGGCTCCGCCTTCGACCACCGTGCACAGCCCAAGCGTCTCCAGAGCACGCAACAGGCGATGCAATGACGGCGCATGAGCCCCGGCTTCTTTTGCCAGCGTCGAAACGTCCTTCGGGCCGGCTGCCAGGCGCTCGGGAATCTCAAGCTGCGCGGCGGCGCTGATCACGGGCACCGCCCAGAAGCCATCGATAAGGCCACGAAGGTGTTCGCTGGGGAGTTGTGATCTCAATTGATCGATTGGTGGCCAGGGTGAGGCTCGAACTCACGGCCTCGGCATTATGAGCTCCTGCACCGTACCAGTCGCCTGCTGCGGCGCATCACCCCGACCAATACTCTGCAAATTTCAACGCCGGTCGGCTTCAACATGCCCTCTTGAAAAATGTATCGCGATAAATATCATTGGCACTCGCGCATGCCGAGTGCTAACCGGAAAATGTCATTTGATTCATGCAGATAGGAGGCTGAAGTGAACATCCATCCTTTGCACGACCGGGTCGTGGTCAAGCGCGAAGCCGAGGAACGAAAGTCTCCCGGTGGGATTGTGATTCCGGATACCGCCAGCGAGAAGCCCACCTTCGGAAAGGTGATCGCTGTGGGAAAGGGAAAGGTCCTGGAGAACGGCCAGACCCGCGCCCCTGACGTCAAAGTGGGCGATCGAGTGCTGTTCGGCAAATACAGCGGCACGGAGGTCAAGGTCGACAATCAGGAAGTGGTTGTCATGCGTGAAGATGACGTCATGGCAATCGTTGATTGATGAGGAGTCTACTTCGCCTGAATTGATATTCACCATTCACTACCTGGAGGATTAGTAATGGCTGCCAAAGAAGTGAGTTTCAGCGACGAGGCCCGCGCGCGGATGTTCCGCGGCGTTAATGTTCTGGCGAATGCCGTGAAGGCGACGCTCGGACCGAAGGGCCGCAACGCCATCATCGACAAGAGCTTTGGTGCACCGACGATTACCAAGGACGGCGTGACTGTCGCAAAGGAAATTGAATTAAAGGACAAGCTGGAGAACATGGGCGCCCAGCTGGTCAAAGAAGTTGCGTCCAACACCGCTGACGAGGCCGGTGACGGCACCACCACTGCCACCGTACTGGCACAGGCGATCATCCGTGAGGGTCTGAAGGCGATTACTCATGGCCGCAACCCGATGGACGTCAAGCGTGGCATCGACAAAGCCGTGCAAGCTGCGACCGAGGAGCTCAGGAAGCACAGCAAGCCCTGCAAAGACAGCAAGGCCATTGCGCAGGTCGGCACGATTTCCGCCAACTCCGACGAGAGCATCGGCAAGACTATTGCTGATGCGATGGCGAAGGTGGGCAAGGAAGGCGTGATCACCGTTGAGGAAGGCTCGGGCCTGGACAACGAGCTGGAGATCGTCGAGGGCATGCAGTTCGACCGCGGCTACCTCTCGCCGTATTTCATCAACAACCAGACTAATCAGACGAGCGAGCTTGAAAAGCCGCACGTGCTGCTGGTGGACAAGAAGATCAGCAACATCCGCGAGCTGCTGCCGGTATTGGAAGCCGTGGCCAAGACTGGCCGTCCGTTGCTGGTCATAGCCGAGGACATCGAGGGTGAAGCGTTGGCGACCCTGGTCGTCAACAACATGCGCGGCATCCTGAAGGTCGCGGCAGTGAAGGCACCGGGCTTTGGCGATCGGCGCAAAGCGATGCTACAGGACATCGCGACCCTGACGGGCGGCACGGTGATTTCGGATGAGGTGGGGCTTTCGCTCGAGAAGGCCTCCGTGAATGACCTGGGCGAAGCCAAGCGAGTGGTGGTGGAGAAGGAAAATACCACGCTAATCGATGGCGCTGGCAAGGCCGCTGACATCAAGGCCAGGGTGGAATCGATCCGTCAACAGATCGAGGAGACGACCTCCGACTACGACAAGGAAAAACTGCAGGAGCGCGTGGCCAAGCTCTCCGGCGGCGTCGCGGTCATCAAGGTGGGCGCTGCCACCGAAGTGGAGATGAAGGAAAAGAAGGCGCGCGTCGAAGACGCCCTGCACGCCACGCGTGCAGCGGTTGAGGAAGGCGTGGTGGCGGGCGGCGGCGTGGCCCTGCTGCGCGCACAGAGGGCGCTCGATAAGCTCGAGGGTGCGAATGAGGACCAGACGGCCGGCATCGCGATCCTGCGTCGGGCCGTTGAGGAGCCGCTGCGTCAGATCGTCGAGAATGCGGGCGAAGATGCAGCCGTGGTGCTTAACAAGGTCCGTGAGGGTAAGGGCAGCTTTGGCTACAACGCTGCCAACGGCGAGTTCGGCGATTTGATCGAGCAGGGCATCCTGGACCCGACCAAGGTCACCCGCCTGGCGCTGCAAAATGCGGCATCGGTCGCAGGGCTTTTCCTGACGACAGAGGCCTCCATCGCCGAAGTACCGAAAGAAAAGGCCGCTGCCTCAGCTGCGGCGCCCGGGAGTGACTACGACATGTGAACATGGACACTCGGGGCAATCGAACCAAGCCGGCGCCTCGATGAGGCGCCGGCTTGGGGAACAAATGTCGGAATGCAGCACATCGAATTGTGGAGGACAGTACGATGAACGCACGGCGACTTCGAAATGATCCCAGGTATCGGCTCGCTCAGCTGCGCTGGTGGGGCTGCGTGTTGTTGGCGATGTTCGCGGTGGTGCAAACGGCCCGTGGGTCCGTAGATCCGCTCCAGGCCCCCACCGATCTATTCGGCAGCATTGCGTCTGCAACACTGAGCGATACCTATGCAGGAGATTTACGGGTCCGGACACCTTGAATCTACACCCTGAATCAAATGGAGGTACCCATGATGTCGACCGCAGGCAAATTGGTGCCCTTCTCGCGGGCACCCGTCAAGCCGCTCTCCCGCGGCCTTTCCAAGCTCGTTTCCGTTCCGGGCTTGAACACACAAGCCATTCAAGGGCTCGAAGCGACGTATCCCGGGACACTCACCGCTGACATGTACTCCCTGCTTGGCAGGACCTGCGGCCTCACGGCCGCGGAATTCGGAACGATTGACTTCACCGGTCGCTGGCACCCCGAGGAGTCCATCAGCGTGTTTCGCCCCTGTCTTACGTTGGCGATCGACGATGAGGGGCGTCGTTGGATCGCCGAGACATCGCGCGATCAGGGACTACCTGGGCCGGTGTGGTGTGTGCTGCCCGATCCTGCCGTTGCCCTTCACGTCTGCGATGATCTGAACGGCTTCTTGCACCTGCTGTATGACGCGGCCGAGCGCGGACAGCTGCATAAGTGGCTGCGGGGTCTGCAGCGCGACGCGCGCTCGATCTGGGCGCAGCGGCATTCGTTGGCTCGAGTTTCATTCGAAATTTGTCGCGAGGATCGGGAATTGCGCGGCTGGCTGGCGGAGTTACCATTCGATGCGCACATCTATGATCTGCGCGGCCCGTCAGCATTGCGCGGCTGGCCGTACGGCCTTGCAGGCCCGGAGGGGCGATTCTATCGGTGCGGGCGACTGCCGGTCTTTGCGGTCTCGACCGCTCCGACAGCAAGCCGTTGGACGCAGCACATGAGTGAGATCGCCGCGACGGCCGAGATACTGGCGCCTGCTGTCGCGCATGGATTGGCGGCCGCCTGAGGGAGCGTCGTATGCCAGATAAGGCCCGAGGTCCGCCGGTGCGCGTACCTTAGCGCAGCACCGTCCTTCGATTTCGATATAGCGATATAGAATTTGCCGCCAATCATCCGGGCGCCCTTTCGCCGGCGACGATGATGGGTTCAGCGAGCGCTCGCCGATATTCCTCCTCGCTGATGGCATCCACCGAGCGCAGCTTCCCCAGCAGCTCGTCGATCAGCGAGCGCAGCCCAGGCCCTGGCGTGCCGTGCGCGAATGAACTCTGGTACTTGATCGGTCCGGGGACGATGGCGACCAGGAAAGCCATCTCGGCCGGCGTCAGCGCCTGAGGTTCACGAGCAAAATAGGTTTGGGCTGCGGGTCGCAGGCCACGCAGGTCCGGTCCCCATTCGATGATGTTCAGGTAGATTTCGAGGATGCGATTCTTGCCGAGCGCTGACTCGAGCAGGAACGTGATTGCCAGTTCCTCCAGTTTGCGTCCGAGCTGCTTGTCGCGCGAAAGGAACAGGTTCTTGGCCAGCTGCTGGGTGATGGTCGACGCGCCGCGCGCGGCGCTGCCGCGCGACCAGTTGGTGAGCAGCGCCGTGGGTAGCTCGCGCAGGTCGATGCCGCGATGGCCGTAGAAGCCCACGTCTTCGGCAAGCAGCAGAGTGCGCACGAACAGCGGCGGAACGTCGCGCAACGCAATGAAGTCGGCGGATGCGGGCGAGATGTTGATGGGACGGTGCGGCCCGGCGCCATCATTGGTACTGAAGATGAAATCGCCGCGCAGGCGCGCGATCGCCGGCGGCATCTGGCGCGGCGGCGTGAACTCGATCTTCTGGCTGACCGAGAGCGAGGCAGGCTCCGACGGTCGTCCTTGTACTCGCACCTCAATCGTGGCCGAGCCCAGGTCATGGCCGCCGCCCGGCGACATTCCCAGGCTTTCGGGCAGCGCGAGCCCCGACGTGCTCAGCAGTTGCGCGAAGTCCAGCCGCTGCACGCCGAGTGCGAGATCGATAACCGGATCGGTGTCGAGATCGCGCAGCGCGATCGAGCCCGATAAGTCTGCACCGGCCACCGTCGCGTGGATCTCGGGGATCTCGATCGTGCCGCCAGGCCTCCGCCAGGCGCCATCGAATCGTAGGGTCAGGTCCGTCGGATCGCCGAGCAGCGGTTCGTCGGAGGCATTATCCGACAGTGCAGCCAAGCGCGCTCCGCGCGCGCCCATGTCCACGTGGAAACGGAGCGTGTCGTTGCTGGCCTGGAGATCGACGCGGCCGTCCGCGATGCCACCGTCGAACAGCGGGCGGTCGTCGCGCCGTATGTCGAGCAGACGGCTGAGGTCGAGTCCACGTGCCTCGAGGCTCCACGCGTTGCCCTCCGGATGCTGCAGCCTTCGGATCGAGAGGCCGGCCTGTGGTTCCACCAGCATGAGCCGCAGATCCCCGCCGTAAATGCCATCGATGTCCCAAGCAGTGGCCGGCGAGCTGGCCCTGACCCCGGCAGTGCCCGTGAGAGCGGCGGCGCGAAGTGCAAGTCGCAGGCGGCCGGGCCACGTGGCCGCGATCAGGTCGGCATGCAGTCGCACTCCGTGACCGACGTCGAGATCGAATCCCTCTAGTCGCAATAACGGCCAGACGCCAACGTGTACCTGCCCGATTCGGGCAACCATGCCATGACGCGCGGCCGCGGACTCGATCCGCGCACGCACCGCGTGCTCGAGCATGGATCGCAGCAATAGCGCGGCCGCGGTTGCACACAGCGCCGCTGCAATCGCTCCGAGCCACCACCGTCGCCCGAGGGTTCGAGAGCTAGACATCGGTGCAAGAATGCCGCAGCCGGATCGCGCACTGGCTGGCAGGTGTCGGGTCGCAGATGGGCTCGATCAGGTTCACTTCAATTGGCAAGGACACCGATCGAATTCCTGCGCACCGAACATTTCAATTGGTGGCTAGGGTGAGACTCGAACTCACGACCTCGGCATTATGAGTGCCACGCTCTAACCAGCTGAGCTACCTAGCCTCGAGGGACGCGCATTCTATGGGCATCGCGCTCGATGGTAAACGCTGGTTAAAAAAACGTCACTAAATCTGGTGCTTAGGGCACATTAGCGGCTTCCGAAATGGCGCTATTCTTGCCCCCATGAACGGGCAGCCGGAATCGCAGTACTGGTGGGTCAATCAGAGCAAGGTCGTGAGCCGCGGCCTCATGGGCGACTATCTGTGGACGGCACAGGATAAGCAGGGCGAACCGACGGACGCGGCGCAGAACATGCTGCGCGTACAGACCGGCGATCTGATTTTCGCGTTTGCGGATGGGGCCGTGCGCGGCGTCGGTATTGCGCTGCGCGAGGCCATGGAGGCGGCGCGGCCGCACGAACTGGCGTCATCCTCCAAATCCGGAGTTTCCCCGCAGGGCTGGTATCTGCCGGTGCGCTTCTTCGAACTCGCGCTGCCGCTGCGCCCGCGCGCGCACATGGAGCAGCTTAAGGCCGTGCTGCCGCAGAATCAGTCGCCGCTGCGATCCTCCGGTGCACGCAATCCGGCCGTGTATCTGAGCCCGGTATCCACCGCCATGGCGGAGGTCCTGCGTCAGCTTCTGTCGCAGCAGCTTGAAGATGTCGAAGCTCAGATCAAATCCGCAGCCGTATCCGAGCTTGCGAATGACTGGGTCGAGACCTCGATCGTTCGGCGCACAGATCTGAATCCCGAGGAGAAGCAGCAGCTGATTCGCGCACGCCGTGGGCTGGGTGTCTTCCGGCGCAGCCTCGAGAAAATCGAGAATGCCTGTCGGCTGACCGGTCTGCTCGACCGGCGACATCTTCGCGCCTGCCACATCAAGCCCTGGAGCGTTTCGGACGATCAGGAGAAACTCGATGGCTGCAATGGATTGCTGCTCTCGCCGCATATTGCGCACCTGTTCGCGCGCGGCTACATCTCCTTCTCCGATGAGGGCGACCTGCTGGCATCGCGCCACCTGAATCCCGCGATCCTGACCTCGTGGAACCTGCGGATGCCCATGAAAGTCGGGCTGTTTCAACTCCGCCAACGCCTCTTTCTGGATTATCACCGGCGCGAGGTCTTTGATAGGCCCGAGTCCGGTCGGCGCAGCTGGGCCTGACCGGCGCGGCGGTAGCGTCGCCTCGTTCGCGTGTCGTACCATGCGAAACCCTATGCGACGCCTGATCACCGGCCGGCGGCAACGCGAATTGCTCACGTGCCTGCTGCTCTGCTTCTGGATCGCAGCGAGCGCAGTCGCCGCTGCGGCCGCGCCACCGGCGACCATCGCCGTCAGCGATGCCTGGATCCGCTGGCTGCCCGCGAATCTGCCCGCCGGCGGTTACGTGACGCTCACCAACACCGGCACCCGGGTGCAGCTGCTGACCGGCGCCACCAGCCCCGACTTTGCCGAGGTGTCGCTGCATCACAGTGTCCAACGCGACGGCGTCTCGCAGATGGAGCCGGTATCGAGGATAGAAATTCCGCCCGGCCACGCGCTCCGTCTCGCCGCCGGCGGTTATCACCTGATGCTCGAGCAACCTACGCGGCCACTCAAACCGGGCGATGAGGTGTCGATCACGCTGCACTTTGCCGGAGGCGCTTCGAGCACGGCGCAGTTCGCAGTCCGCACGCCCAGCGGGGACAAGCCATGAAGGCGCCTCATTGATGACGGCCGCGGCAGCGAGCGCCGCCTACTTCGACACCTGTCCGCTCCACCCGGGCAGATAGCGCGCCTCCTCCGAATGCGCCAGCCGCAAGGCGGCTTGCCGCGCGCGCGCCGGCGCGCGCCGGATCAGCTTTGCGGCCACGCGCGGGCGAAAATAATCCGCCCACAGGAATTCCACGAACGGCGCTTCGTCCTTGGCATAGCCGCCGGCGCGGCGCACGATGCCGGCAAGACTGCGATAAGGATCATCCTGCAGGTCCTTCAGGCGCCGCGGCATATCGCGATAGTCGCAGCGGCGCCCGCGGCGATCGTAGGGATGGCTCCACGAGCGGAATTCCATGGTCCGCCAGAACACCGTCGGTTCCAGGTAAGAGAGGTCATCGAGCACGGCCACATAGCCTTCCCTGACGCCCTGCTCGATCAGCGCGATCCCCAGGTGATGATGGTCGATGATGTAGTGCTCCCCCTTGGGCCCGATCACCGCCGGGAACACGTGGCTCTCGAGCTCCGCCTTGAGGTGTTTGCGCGGCAGACGCGCCCACTCGCGCGCCTTGATGGTGACTTCCATGTAGCCGACGGTCAGCTGCGTGGGACGCAGCCGCGCCAGTCGAACACATACCAGCGAGGGATTTCGTGAAACCTGGTACACAAAGCCTCAGGCCGAGGGCAAATCCAGTTCGTGCAGACCCTGCCCGCCCATGATATCCAGCGGCACCGGTTCGCTGTCGGCGGCGTAACGATCCGACAGCGCCGCGCCGCGCATGGCAGTGCAATCGTAGATCATCCCGTCCAGCCGGCGCACGCGCTCCTGCAGCGCGCCCTCGATGACGCCGGGCCGGTTGCGGCCGTAGAAACCCGCATGAAAGGCGCGCGGCGTGGCCGGGTAGGCAATAGGCAGCGAACCGCTCTCCTGGATCCGACGCAGCAGGCTCGCCTGCTCGACGAAGCCGAAGCTGACGCGGCTGTCCGGGAAGTGCCGCCGCAGGTATCGCTTGGGGTGCGCCAGATAGGCGAGATTGACGTGCGGCGCGATGCGTTCGCGAATGACCGCGGCATCGAAGCAAACACCCCAGGAACAATAATCGCCGCCGCTCAGGTAGTAACCATCCGGATCGTCGGGCGTCTGCACCTCGCGATTGTGATTACGAACGGCGATCGAGCAGAACAGGCCCGCACGCTGCGCATGCACGGCCGCATGCCAGCGAAAGAAATCGCGCCCGACCATGATGTCTTCCTCGACCATGTAGACGTAGCGGCGCGCCCGAGCCGCGGCATTCAGATACCCAAGCAGGATATTGGCGCTGAGCTTGGTGCGACGATAGGGACAGCGCGGCGCGGCCTGGATCTCATGGCTGGGCAGTCGCTGGGCGTGCTCGCGGATGACCGCGAGGTTATCCGGGTCGAAACCGCTGTCGGGCCGGAAGACCACGTGCACGGCCTCGAGGCCCTCGGCCTTGCAGATATTGTCGATGCAATGCCAAAGCATCTCGGGCCGGCGCCAGCAGGGCACGAGCAGGATGTCCTGCGGAATGGATCGGGGGTTCGGCGGCTCAGCGCCCGCCCGCGTGGCCGCGAGCACTGCAGCGTGGACGGCGCGTCGGAATTTCCAGCGATCGGTCGCCCACTGCAGCATCGCTCCGAGCATAGCAGATGCTATCTAAAGAAATGTCGGCCGGGCCGATGGGGTGCGAAACATCAGACGTTAAAGCGAAAATACATGACGTCGGCCTCGTGCACTACATATTCCTTGCCCTCGAGCCGCAGCCGCCCGGCTTCGCGCGCGCCGGCTTCACCGCGATAGCGGATGTAATCATCGTAGGCGATGACCTCGGCGCGAATGAAGCCGCGCTCGAAATCCGTATGGATGACCCCCGCCGCCTGCGGCGCCGTGCTGCCGCGGCGCACGGTCCAGGCCCGGACCTCCTTCGGTCCCGCGGTGAAATACGTGATCAGCCCGAGCAGCTCGTAGGCACCGCGGATCACGCGGTTCAGTCCGGGTTCGGCAAGACCCAGGTCGCGCATGAATTCATCGCGCTCGGCCTCATCGAGCTGTGCGATCTCAGCCTCGATCGCCGCACATACCGGCACCACCACCGCGTGTTCGACCGCCGCGCGTGCGCGCAGCGCAGTCAGATAGGCGTTGTCGGTCTTGAGCCCGGCTTCATCGACGTTGGCGATGAACATGACGGGCTTTGCGGTCAGCAGGTGCAGCTCCCGCAGATCGCGCCGGTCATCCTCGCCAAGCTCCAGCAGCCGCGCGGGCTTGCCCTGATCGAGCAGCGCCTTGGCGCGCTCGAACAATGCGCGTCTTCGCACCGCGTCCTTGTCGGTGCCGCTCTTGCCGGCCTTGATGGCGCGATCGAGCGCCTTGTCGACCGATGCCAGGTCGGCCAGCGCCAGCTCGGTGTTGATGATCTCGACGTCCGACATCGGATCGATGCGGCCGGCCACGTGCACGATGTCATCGTTATCGAAACAGCGCACGACGTGCGCGATGGCATCGACTTCGCGGATGTGCGCCAGGAACTGATTACCCAGGCCCTCGCCCTGCGAGGCACCGGCGACCAGGCCTGCGATGTCGACGAATTCCACGGCCGTGGGGAGGATCTTCTCGGGATGAACGATGGCGGCAAGCGCACCGAGCCGCGTATCCGGCAAGGGCACCACGCCGACGTTCGGATCGATGGTGCAGAACGGATAGTTCTCCGCGGCGATCTGTGCCCGCGTCAGGGCATTGAACAGGGTCGACTTGCCCACATTCGGCAGCCCGACGATGCCGCACTGAATCGCCACTTACTTTGCTCCCTCGCCGCCGTTGCCGTTGCCGTTGGCATCGCCAGTGTCATTGCCCGAGTGCAACCGGTGCATGGCTTTCTGGCCATCACCGCGCAGCATCTCGGGCATGCAGTCCAATGCGCGTTGCATCGCTGCATCGATCAATTGCTGCTCGCCAGGCTGCGGCCGATCCAGCACCGCATCGAGCACCTGCTCCTTGGCGCCCGGGTGACCGACCCCCAGGCGCAGCCGCCAGAAGTCGGGGCCCAGCTGTGCGATCACGTCGCGCACGCCATTGTGCCCGCCGTGGCCACCGCCCTGCTTGAAGCGCGCGACCCCGGGCGGCAGATCGATCTCATCGTGCACCACCAGGATCTCGGCCGGCTCGATCCGATAGAAAGAAGCCAGCGCATGCACCGGTGCGCCGCTGCGATTCATGAAGCTCTGCGGCTTCGCCAGCCAGAACTCGGAAGCCGCAGTGGCCACCCGCGCCAGCTCTACCTGCAGCGCCCGCTCGTGGCGCCAGCTGCCGTGATGCTGCGCGAGTAGCGCATCGATGAACCACCAGCCCGCGTTGTGACGGGTGCGCGCGTATTTGGGCCCCGGGTTGCCGAGGCCCACCACGAGCTTGAGCGGCAGCGCGGCCACGATCGACCGCGTCGCTTACTTTTTGCCGCCTTCCTTCTTGGCCGGGGCCGCGTCTTTCTTGACCTCTTCCTTCTTGCCACCTTCGGCACCGGCAGCCGGAGCCGCCGCAGCCGGTGTCGCCGCCGCGCCTGCCGCTGCGACTTCCGTGGTCGCCGCCACGGCCTCAGGCTCGGGCTCCGCCGCGCGCGGGCTGTGCACCGATACCACCACCGGGTTGCGATGCGCCAACTCCGGGATTGTGACTCCCGTGGGCAGTTTGATGTCTCCGAGCGCGAGGGTGTCGTTGAGATTCATGCCCGACAGATCGAGCTCGAGGAATTCGGGCAGATCGGCCGGCAGGCAACTGACTTCCACGTCCTGCATCAGGTGCGAGACGATGCCGCCCTGGGTCTTGACGCCCGGAGCAACCGCCTCGCCCTTGAAGTGAATCGGCAGGTGAATCTTCAGCTTTTCCGACTCGACCACCCGCTGCAGGTCGACGTGAACCACGGCATTGCGAGCGGGGTGCATCTGCACATCGCGGATGATGGCCGGCTGTGACTCCGACTCGACGTTGACGCTGATGATCGAGGAGTAGAACTTCTCCTTGTCGATCAGCGTCAGCAACTGCTGATGATCCAGCGTGATACTGCGCGGGCCGCCCTGCCCGCCGTAGATGACGGCGGGGACCTTCCCGGCACGACGCAGGCGGCGGCTCGCACCTTTGCCCTGATCGTGACGCGAATCCGCGCCTACCTGATACGTGATACGCATTTTCAAACTCCTGACTTTCGTTTAACTCAAAGGACACGCACCGCGACCTGTGCCTGCCACCAAAAAAAACCCAATCAAAAACTAATCGATGTATAGCGAACTCACCGAGTCGTCATCGCGCATGCGACGGATCGTCTCGGCCAACAGCGAGGCCACCGAGAGCTGGCGAATGCGCCCGCAATCCTTTGCCGCCTGCGACAAGGGAATCGTGTCGGTGACGACGAGCTCATCGAGCACCGATGTGGCGATG
>Ga0181516_10000783_pt1 | contig 26547 bp, 25 predicted proteins | sample PEATcosm2014_Bin_25_FD_121104 | JGI IMG/M metagenome (GOLD analysis project Ga0181516, IMG submission 121104) | Peatland microbial communities from MTU Mesocosm Facility, Houghton, MI, USA - PEATcosm2014_Bin01_10_metaG | ecosystem: Environmental > Terrestrial > Soil > Wetlands > Peat | place... | reverse complement strand
GCTGTTCGGGTGGTGCAATCGCGATTGAGCGTAGCAGGGGCTAAAGCCCAACGTTGATATGATTGGCTTTATCGGCCCGACTGAAGTCGTGCCCTGATTACAATGCCATTGGGAATTGCCTCCTGAAGAGTTTTTCCGCAGCCTGTAAAGCCGGCGCTGATTCAGTTGGCCTTATGCGGGGGTTAAAACCCACGCCTCCCTCCGATTGAGTTTTCTGAAGCCTGTAAAGCCCGGCTATGATTTTGTGGCGATTGAGGCACCCTTCGGCTTCGCTCGGGGTAGGCTAAAAGTCATGCTCTTTCAAAAGCTTATCTTGCACAGTGGCACCTTGGCTGTAAGCTGTAATCTGTAAGCTGTTTCTCCGATGCCCATCGAGACCGAGATTAAATTCCGCGTAGACGATTTAGCCGGGCTCAACCGGAGGCTTGAGGCTGCTGGATTTACGCTGCAGACGGCGCGCGCGTTTGAGTCGAACGTTCTCTATGACACGCCCAGCCGCGCGATGCGAGCCCGCACTGAGATTCTGCGCATCCGCGGCTACGCTGGGCGCTGGGTGGTGACTCACAAACGGCTGCCTGATGTTGGCCCCGGCGAAGACACCCACAAGCACCGCATCGAGACCGAGACCGATGTGGCCGACGGCGCGGTGCTGGAGCAGATATTTTTCTCGCTCGGCCTGGTGGCGGCCTTCCGCTATGAAAAGTGGCGCGCGGAGTGGACGGACGGCGAGGGCCACTGCGTGGTGGATGAGACGCCGATCGGCAATTATGCCGAACTGGAGGGTTCGGCCGAGTGGATCGACCGCGCCGCCGCCCGCCTGGGTGTTGCTCCGGCACAGTACATTACCCTCAGCTACGGCCGTCTTTTTGAGCTTTGGCGCGGCGAGCACAATTCCGATGCTCAGGATCTGACTTTTGCGGCGGTGGAAGGCAGCTTTTAGCTGTTAGCTATTAGCTTTTAGCTTTTAGCTGTTAGCTATTAGCTGTTAGCGGTTAGCTTAAAGCCCGTTCTATTCTACCGCAAATTGCTCTCTATAAAGGGTATAGGAGGTTCGATTTGCCCCTGAACCAGCAAAGAGCTAACGGCTAAAAGCTAAGAGCTGTCTTCCCGCAACTCTCAGTACCGGCAGTAATTAGATTCTAAAAATGCGCTAACGAAGGGCAATTCGAGGCCGATAACCCCAATGAGCGGATTGAGAAGCTCAGAGGTGTCCAATGAACGATAAATGTTTCAGATTTCCTCCTAAAGAGATGCGGCGGATGGGAGTCTGGCTGGCTCAGGCGGCTGCACTGGCGTTGATGATGGCGCTGGCCATGCCTGCTCGCGCGGCCGATGAGCGGGCCGTGAAAATGCGTGTCCCGCCCACTTATCCAGAGATTGCCAAGCGCATGAGGATTACCGGCGCAGTACGCGTCTCCGTCACTGTGGACGCGGAGGGCAAAGTGACCGATGTCAAGACAATCAGCGGAAACCGAATGTTGGGCGCGGCCGCTGAAGATGCCGTGCGCAGGTGGAAGTTTGAACCCGGCGCGGGAACTTCGACTGTGGAGATTGAGCTGACCTTCGCTCTGGCGCAGTAGCAGAGCCTCATAAACAAGGGGCAGATTCGGCGACCATTGAAAGCTCTTCGCGGCCGGGACGGGAGCTGCAACTCAGTCGCATCGTACGCACCCGTTTCATTGGCCTTCAATGGTTTTCTCAGGAGTGGGTTCGCTTGGCATTATCGGCGAATGTTTTCAGGAATGCCGTCTGTCTCCCAACGATCTCAGATTGAACCGGGCGGCGAAGCAGGAAAATGGAAGCGAGTTATGCTAATTCCGACCTTGACCAAATAACCGACGCCTCCGGCTCGGTGGTTTTGTCCGCCGCGCTGATCGACCCCGACGATGAGCGCCGCAAGGAGGTGGCCGAAGCCCTGATGGGCTTTCAGGGCACGGCGGTGCGCGAGTTCGATTCCTTTCCAGCCGACCTGGAAGATCTGCCCAAAATGCTTGACAAGCAATTCGACGCGATTCTGATCGGGCTTGATGCCGATCCGGAGTACGCCTTCGATCTGGTGGAGGCACTCTGCTCCAACAGTTCGACCATTGTGATGGTCTACTCGTCGCAGACCAATCTGGAGACGGCGATTCGCTTCATGCGCGCCGGCGCACGCGAGTTTCTCACTTTGCCACTGCTGCGCGCCGACGTGGTGGGCGCACTGGCCCGCGTCTCGATTCAGCGCACGGCGGGCTCGCACGGAGGGCGACGGTCCTCGCGCAAGCTCTTCGTCTTTCTTGGCGCCAAGGGCGGCTGCGGCGTCACCACCATCGCCGCAAACTTTGCCGTCGCGCTGGCCGCGGACTCTGGCGCTCGAACACTGCTGATCGACCTGGGTCTGCCGCTGGGAGACGCCGCTATCAACCTGGGCATGACCACGCAATACTCGACGGCCAATGCCCTGCAAGATTCCGGCCGCCTGGACGCAAGCTTCCTGCGATCGCTGCTCTCCAAACATAGCTCGGGATTGTTTGTGCTTCCGGCGCCGGGCGAGTTTTCGCCGGTGCTGGCCTCCGTTGAAGCCACGGATAAACTGATCACCATAGCCAAGCAGAACTTCGACTATGTGGTCGTCGACGCCGGCTCGAGAATCGACTTGCGAGCCACGGCTCTCTTTGATGAAACTGCCATTATCTACCTGATCACGCAGGTAGGAGTTTCAGAACTGCGCAACGCCAATCGCATGATCTCGCAGTTTTTCTCCGCGCGCGATCGCAAGCTCCAGATCGTCCTCAACCGCTATACGCCGCAGGCGCTGGTGGTGGATGAAAAGCAGATTGCCAAGGCCCTCACGAGGCCCGCCATGTGGAAGATTCCCGACGATTTTGCCACCGCCCGCCGCACCTTGAACACAGCCGTTCCGGTGGCGCTGCAAGACTCGCCCATCTCGCGCGTGATCCACCAAATGGCACGCACCGCCTGCGGGCTGCCGGCCACTCCGGAAAAGAAGAAGGGCTTCAGCCTTTTCAGAAGGTCGGCATGAGAATCTTCCAATAAAGTCCAACAAATTCAAAATTAATCTCTTTCTGGCCACTGAGTGACTTTAGTCGCTGTAGCCGATTTGCCGCTCCTCTATGCTCGATTTGCAGGGTAAAAACCGATAGGAGATTCATATGTTTTGTTATCAATGCGAGCAAACATCGAAGGGCGAAGGCTGCCAGACACTGGGAGTCTGCGGCAAAGACGAAACCACGGCGGCGTTGCAGGATCTGCTGCTTCATGTCGTCAAAGGCATCTCGATGTACGCGCACCGGGCGCGGCAATTGAATGCATGCGACGCCGAGATTGACGCCTTCACGATTCAGGCTATCTTCGCGACATTGACGAATGTCAATTTCGATCCGGAGCGGCTCGTCGAGTTGATTCACCAGGCCATCCTGACGCGCGACGCGGCGCGCAAGCTCTATGAGAGCTCGAGCGTCGCAGCCGGAGTTGTGCCCGCCGAACTGGGCGGCGCGGCGGCATGGAAGCCCGCAGCAACTCTCGATGGACTGCTCGCGCAGAGCAATCAGTTTCTTCTGCCCGCGCGCTTCCTCACGGAAAGCAAAGAGATCGCCAACCTGCAAGAGCTGGTGCTCTACGGCATCAAAGGCGTGGCAGCATACGCCGCACACGCGCTGGCTCTGGGCGCGGGCGACCCGGTCTCGTTTGCCAAGATTCATGAGATTCTTGACTTCCTCACCCACCCCGCGCCCACCGCGGAAGAATTGCTGGGCAAGGCTCTGGCCGTTGGCGAGCTGAACTATCGCGTGATGGAGATTCTGGATCACGCGCACACGGAGACCTTTGGCGCTCCGCAGCCTTCGCAAGTCCGTTTGGGCGCGCGCAAAGGCAAGGCGATTCTGGTTTCAGGCCATGACCTGCACGATCTGTACGCGCTGCTGGAGCAGACCAAGGGTCTTGGCATTCAGGTTTACACGCATGGCGAAATGCTGCCCGCGCACGGCTATCCCAAGATCAAAGCGCACACCCATCTGGCCGGCAACTACGGCGGCGCATGGACCGATCAGGCCGCGGAGTTCAACGAATTTCCCGGAGCGATTCTGATGACCTCGAACTGCATTCAGGAGCCCAAGCTGGCTTACAAGCAGCGCATCTTCACCTCAGGAATGGTGGCTTGGCCCGGCGTAGTGCATATCGCAAATCAGGATTACAGCGCGGTGATTGCCGCGGCTCTTGCCGCTCCCGGCTACACGGAAGATGGCAGCGACGAAGAGATCACCGTAGGCTTCGGACACCAGGCCGTGCTCAGCGTTGCGGGCACCGTAATCGACGCCGTGAAGGCCGGCGCAATTCGCCGCTTCTTTCTTATCGGCGGCTGTGACGGGGCGCGCTCAGGCCGCAGTTATTACACCGAACTTGCCGAGGCGATTCCCGCCGACTGCCTCATCATGACGCTGGCCTGCGGCAAATTCCGCTTCAATAAGCTCGACTTTGGCTCGATCGGCGGTTTGCCGCGCCTGCTCGATATTGGCCAGTGCAACGACACCTACTCCGCGCTGCAGATTGCGATGGCTTTGGCAAAGGCCTTCGAGTGCGGCGTCAACGATCTGCCGCTCTCGCTGGTTCTCTCCTGGTATGAGCAGAAGGCCGTCGCGGTTCTTCTCACGCTGCTTCATCTGGGCGTGCGCAATATACGCATCGGGCCCACGCTGCCAGCATTTCTTTCACCGGCCGTGCTAGCCCTGCTGCAAGAGAAGTTCAACTTGATGGCAATCACCACGGCCGAGGCTGACCTGGCCGACATGCTTGCTTGATGCGATCCGCAACTTGCATTCCCGCCCCAACGGCATCGAATCGCCGTTGGGGCGTTCCATGTTGAACTCAACACAGACTGTTAGAATCCCCGCATGGCCACTCCGCGATTTGACGTTGCCGCCGTATTGGAAGGCACCGCTTTATTCTCCAGCCTCAACGCGGAAGAGCTGTGCACCCTGGCCGCCCGCACCACGCGCAAGCTGCTGAAGAGTGGCGAACTTCTCTTCTCCGAGGGCGAGGCCTGCCGTGGATTGCACATCGTCGCCAGCGGCAAAGTGCGCATCTTCAAAACCTCGGTCAACGGCCGCGAACAGGTTCTGGCCGTCAATCAACCGGGCGAGTCGGTTGCTGAACTGCCCGTCTTCGATGGCGGCATGTATCCCGCCTCGGCCGTGGCGATAGAAGATACGCAAATTGTTTTCATTGCGCAGCGCGACTTTCATAGCTACTGCCTGGAGCATCCAGAGGTGGCGCTCAAAGTTCTCTCCGTTGTGGGCGCGCGGCTCAGGCGGCTGGTTGGCATCATTGAAGAGTTATCCTTTACCACCATCCGTCAACGCTTGGTTGCGATGCTGCTCAAGCTGGCCCAAAACGACGGCGTAAAGACCGCGGCCGGCATCGAGTTTCAACTGCCTTCGACGCATCAAGAGCTGGCCAATCAACTGGGAACCGTGCGTGAACTTGTCTCTCGCAATCTGATGCGCCTGCAGGCCGAAGGCCTTCTCGATGTCGATGCTCGCCGCATCGTGGTCAAAGACGCAGCCGGTCTGAGCGCGTTGCTTGAGACGGGTTCTTGAAGCTTTGTCGCTTCACTGAAGCCGAACGCTGTCTGCGCATTGTCGAGCCTCATGCAATCGTCCAATCCTCAATCTTGAGGCCATCCACAAAGGAAAACACCTGGTCATGGGTTACCAGTATCATTCCCAGGGCCAGCGCCTGTGCGGCAATCATCAAATCTTCGGCGGAAAGTGGGCGGCCTTTGCGCTGCTGTTCGGCACGCAGCAGCCCGTAGGCCCGAGCAGCGGCCGAGTCCCAGGCAAGAATGGACGCATTGACCAGAAATGTCTCCACGGCATTGCGCCGCGTCATCGACGGTGGTTTATTGGCTAGTCCATAACGCATCTCCGCCTCTGTAATCGTCGAGATGGCCGTTGCGGCCAGACCCGCGCGGCTCAGATGCTCACGCACCGCGGGCGGCTTGCCGCTAAGTAAATAACTGACCGTATTCGTATCGAGAAGATAGCGCGGAACCATCTAAAACAGGTCCAATTCACGCGGCATTTGTGTTGCGCGCTCGAAAAAATCGGCGGGGAAATCCGCTTGATCGAAGATCGTATAAAGCTGCTCCAGCGTGAGCTTGGGTGCGGCGCCGGAGTTAGCCTGTCCGGCATGAAAACGACCCCGCTTTGCCGGCAAGAGCACAACCTCACCGTTCTCAGGGTTGCGCCGAATGACGACCTCGGTACCCTCGAAGCGGAACTCTTTAGGCAGGCGCACAGCCTGACTGCGGCCATTCTTGAAGAGCTTGGCGGATTTCGCGGGAGCCTGCGGATTTGCGGTGGAATGAGCCGTCGCCATCATGCGCCTCCCAGTCTTGGACTATATCAGAGTATATACCAATTTCGACACCATACGCGGAGATTCTTCCAATCTATCGGAACCCAAGCTGATGGAGTGCCTGTACCGCCTCGGCGATGACATCGAAATCCAGGGAACCTTTGAATAAGTCGATGTTTTGAAAGGGCACGACTTTAGTCGTGCCGTAAGTGCCGCAAAATCAGTTGGGCTTTAGCCCCCGAGGGATGTCTTTTCGGTATGCAATGGGCTTCCTAAACCCCGGCCAATTTACGATTTCATAGCGCCCTCCCATGCGAGGTGCGACGCCTCGGCTATAACATCAAAATCAAAATGGCTCCGGCGCCGATTCCGTTGGACGACGCTGTTTGGCAGTCCCAAGAGTTAAATTCGTTTTGTAACTTCTGGAACAATTGACGAAGACAGTGAAACTCCCTATAGTGGCCCGCAGGGCTCAATTCCATTTTGAAAGTAGAATTTGAAAAATGAGAATCTCGGGAAGACTGTGCGTCGTCATCCTGTTGGTCATATCGCTGCAAATGGTTGTAGGATGCGGCAGCGGCACTAGCAGCGGAATCACTACCCAGCCGCCAGCCACTTACACCATCGGCGGCACAGTCTCTGGACTTGTTGGCGCCGGGCTGGTTTTGCAAAATAACAGCGGCGACAATCAGTCAGTGAGTGCAAACGGCTCCTTCACCTTCTCGACTTCCATTGACAGCGGCGCGGCTTACAGTGTCACTGTCTCCACCGAGCCCACGGGCCAGAATTGCACGGTGACCAACGGCAGCGGTAAGGCCAGCGCCAATGTAATGAATATCCAGGTTGTGTGCTCGCCCATTTACGAGTGGACATGGATGGGCGGCAGCAACTTGATCGTCGGCATTTCTGGCCTAGTGGGAGAACCGGGAAGCTATGGGACGCTGGAAACGGCATCCGCCTCCAACATTCCCGGAGGCAGCGCAGGTGCTTCGAGTTGGACCGGCGGCAGCGGCAATTTCTGGCTCTTTGGAGGCATGGGATGGGATGACATTGGTCATTGGGGATTTAGAAACGCCCTATGGGAGTTCAATCCATCCACAAACGAGTGGACGTGGATGGGCGGAGCCGACAATGTGGGTCAGATCGCAGTCTCCGGAGTCTATGGAACGAAGGAAACGCCTGCTTCCGGAAACATCCCCGGAGGCCGCGACGACTTTTCGAGTTGGACCGACAGCAAAGGCAATTTCTGGCTCTTTGGCGGCTCGGGCGTAGATGCCAATGGCATAGCGGGCTGGCTCAACGACCTGTGGAAGTTCAATCCCTCCGCAAATCAATGGGCTTGGATGGGCGGAAGCAGCACGGTCGTCAGTAATGGTTACAATACCGGAGTCTACGGAACACTTGAAACGCCTGACGCCGGGAACATTCCCGGAAGCCGCTATAACGCCGCAAGCTGGACCGACAGCAACGGCAATCTCTGGCTCTTTGGCGGCAATGGCATAGATGCCAACAGCAATGTAGGCTGGCTCAACGACCTGTGGGAGTTCAATCCCTCCACCAACCAATGGGCATGGATGGGCGGAAGCAGCACAATGAGCATCCTGCCGGATACTTTATATGGCAAACCCGGAGTCTACGGCACACTGGGAACGCCCGCGGCCGGGAACATTCCTGGAAGCCGCAATAACGCCGCAAGCTGGACTGACAGCAACGGCCATCTCTGGCTCTTTGGAGGCAATGGCTACGACGTCAACAGCAATCAGGGCTGGCTCAACGATCTCTGGGAATTCAATCCTTCAACCAACCAATGGGCTTGGATAGGCGGAAGCAGCGTCCTCAGTGGTAGCGGTCAAAACGGAGTCTACGGAATGTTAGGAACGCCCGCCGCCGGAAACATTCCCGGAGGCCGCTTGGGCGCTGTCAGTTGGACTGACAGCAGCGGCCATCTCTGGCTCTTTGGGGGCAATGGCTACGATGCAAACGGCGATTCTAGCTATCTCAACGACCTATGGGAGTACAATTCCACCACGAACCAATGGGCGTGGATAAGCGGAAACAGCACGGCGCCAACGAGCTGCCACAATCAGGGCTTTTGTGGGCAATTCGGAGTCTACGGCACACTGGGAACGCCTGCTGCCGCAAACATGCCCGGAGGCCGCACGCAAGCTGTCGTTTGGACCGACAGTAGCGGTGATGTCTGGCTCTTTGGGGGCAGTGGCTTTGCTGAAAGTGGCAGCAACTTTGGCTGGCTCAATGATTTCTGGGAGTACCAGCCATAAGTGAGTCGATACGATGTGTGCAATTTGCCGAGGCGCAGATAGATTCATCTACCTGCGCCTCGGCACTGAGAAGCAGACGTCGGCCAAAGCAGAGTGCCCCAGATCCAGATATTCGGACCCGGGAAACCACGAACACTCACTTCTCCGCCCCATGGCACTTCTTGTACTTCTTGCCCGAGCCGCAGGGGCAGGGATCGTTGCGGCCAACCTTCTCGCCGGTGCGGCGCTGCGTGGGCTGGCTTGCGTCTCCGCCTGAGCGGCTGGCCGCTTCAAGCTCGCGCTGCTTCTTGCGCATAAACTCCTTCTCCAGCGCATCGATCGTCGAGGAGGGCTGGCGCGTGGAAATGGTAATCTCGCGCGGCGCGGCATCGATCGTCAGACGCTCTTCAGCACTGGCCACGGGCGGTGCTTTGGGAACCGTTCTGTTGATGCGCGGAGTTCCATCCACCGGCTGCCCGTCCGGGCCAAGAATCTGCATCCGGAAAAGATAGCGGACCGTGTCCTCCTGAAACTTCAGCATCATCGCCTCGAACATGTCATAGGACTCGCTCTTGTACTCCACCAGCGGATCCTTCTGCGCATAGCCGCGCAGTCCGATGCCTTCCTTGAGGTGATCCATCGAGAGCAGATGGTCCTTCCACAATCCATCGATCACGTTCAGCATCACCATCCGCTCGTGGTAGCGCATGGTTGCCGCGCTGAGAATTTTTTCCTTGGCGTCGTAGCCCTCTTTCAACTTGGCAAAGATTGCGTCGCCCAACTCGTGCCGTCCCAGTTCCAGCGGCTTGATTCCCACCGATTCAAAGGTGATTCCAAAATGGTCGATAAGCTTCGCGTCGATGCCCTTCAAATTCCACTGATCCGGATGCAGCTTTTCACCAGCGAATTCGTCCAGAATTCCGCTCAGAATTCCGCCAACGTAATCCTCTAGAATCAGTTCCTTCTGATCGGCTTCTTCCAGCAGTTGCCGGCGCAATCCGTAGACCGCCTCGCGCTGCTTGTTCATCACATCGTCGTACTCCAGCAGATGCTTGCGGCTCTCAAAGTTCTGCGCTTCCACGGCCTTCTGCGCGCCTTCGATGCGCTTGGTAATCATCTTCGACTCGATGGGCTCGTCTTCCTTCATTCCCATGCGCTGCATCATCGAACTCATCCACTGCTTGGCGAAGATGCGAATCAGATCGTCTTCCAGAGACAGATAAAAACGCGACTCGCCAGGATCACCCTGACGGCCGGCGCGCCCGCGCAACTGGTTGTCCACGCGCCGCGACTCATGCCGCTCGGTGCCCAGAATAAACAGCCCGCCTGAAGCAATCACCTGCTCGTGATCCAGCCGTGCGGCATCGGCGTGAACCTTGTAGACTTCCGCCCACTCCGGCTCTGAGATTTCAAACTCCTGGCCGCTGTAATAAAAGCGCTGAAAACCGGCCGGCGCCATAGGATTAATCGCGCCCTCGGCCAGGCTGATGGCCCGTGCCTTGTTCTTCTTCACCAACTCCTGGCGGGCCATGAACTCCGGATTGCCGCCCAGCAAAATATCCGTGCCGCGGCCTGCCATGTTGGTCGAAATGGTCACCGCGCCCAGCCTTCCGGCCTGCGCCACAATCTCCGCCTCGCGCTCATGGAACTTGGCATTCAGCACCACATGGCGCACGCCCTTGCGCTGCAAGATTCCAGAGAGCCGCTCGCTCTTTTCAATCGACGTGGTGCCCACCAGCACCGGCTGTTTCTTCTCATGCAGAATCGCAATGTCTTCGGCGACGGCCTTGAATTTTGCCTTCTCCAGCAGGTAAATTACATCGGGATTCTCCAGCCGCAGCATTGGCTTATTAGTGGGAATCACGACAATTTCGAGTTTATAAATCTTCTCGAATTCCGCGGCTTCCGTCTCTGCGGTGCCGGTCATGCCGCTGAGTTTTTTGTAGAGGCGGAAGTAATTCTGAAACGTGATCGTGGCCAGCGTCTGGTCTTCCTTGCGGATGTTGACGCCCTCCTTGGCCTCGATCGATTGATGCAAGCCATCGGACCAGCGGCGGCCCGGCATCAGGCGTCCAGTGAAGGTGTCCACGATGATCACTTCGCCGTCCTTGACCACATACTCCACATCGCGGTGATAGAGCGCGTGGGCCTTGATACCGGTCTCCACGTAGTGCTTCAGTTCCCAGTTCTCCGCGTCGGCGATGTTGCCAATTCCCAGCAGCTTTTCAATCGTCTCCCAGCCGCGATCGGTAACTCCGATGGTGCGCTGCTTCTCATCCACAATGTAGTCGCCGGTCAGGAACTTTTCGCCCTCGCGCAGGTCAAGGCCCAGTTCCGCCACGCGATGCGAATCGCTGGCTTCGACCTCCTCGCCCAGTTCCAGTTGCGGAATGATCTTGCGCACTCGCGCATACTTGTCGGTGGTCTGATCGGTGGGCCCAGAGATGATCAGCGGCGTCCGCGCCTCATCGATCAGAATTGAATCCACCTCATCGACAATGGCATGATAGTGCCCGCGCTGGACGCAATCTTTTATCTCGAATTTCATATTGTCGCGCAGGTAGTCGAAGCCGAATTCGTTATTCGTTCCATAAGTAATGTCGGCAAGGTAAGCGGCGCGCCGCTCGTTGTCGTCCAGGTCGTGGACGATGACGCCGACGCTGAGCCCGAGAAACTCGTAGATCTTTCCCATCCACTCGGCGTCGCGCTTGGCCAGGTAGTCGTTCACCGTAACCACGTGCACGCCGTGGCCGGCCAGGGCGTTCAAGTAGCAGGCCAGCGTGGCCACCAGCGTCTTGCCTTCGCCGGTTTTCATCTCTGAAATTTTGCCTTGGTGCAGCACCATGCCGCCAATCAACTGCACATCGAAGTGGCGCATCTGCACACTCCGCCAACCGGCCTCGCGCACCACGGCAAAGGCTTCGGGCAGAAGATCGTCCAGAGCGGCCTTTTCCGCGGCCTTGCGCTCGTCCTTGTGCTCGGCGTCGTCGGGAATATTTGCCAGGGACGCGGCAATTCGCGCCCGAAACTCCTCGGTCTTGCCCCGCAACTCATCGTCTGAAAGCCGTTTGGTGTCTGCTTCCAGCGCATTGATCAGCGCCACAATCGGCATCAGCCGCTTGATCAGGCGCTCATTGGCCGTACCGAATATCTTCGTTAGAACTTTATCGAAAAACACGGGATTCTCCGACTATCAGTGTAAATGGTTGGGGTTGGCCGGAGTTGGGATGCTTTTGGAAAGAGCTTCCGCACAGGGATCGGCGAGCCGCTGCGTTCTCTTAGCAAAGTCTCATCGACTTTGCTCGCGCCCCGGCAGAAATCTCTTGACAGGCGTTATTGAAAACGGCAAAATCCAGTTACTGTCGCATTGGATTTCCGCGAGCAGAGGACTTCCCGCCTGCCCAGCGAATTTGAATCAAGCGTGCAAAATCAAACCACGGAAGGATTGCGTTCCGTGAACAACAGATGGGTTTTCCCCCCATTTCCAGAATCTGTATCCGGCATTTTAGTTTTCAATTGGCGAGTGCGTGGGATGATCCGTCCGGCTGTGCTGCCGTCGCGCGATGCGGCGCATTCTTTGCCGCGTTGCATGATTCATCCAACACCCCCATTGGAGATGCCGAAATGCTCAACTGCAAGCTTTATGCCTTGGCCGCCGCCAGCCTGCTCTTTGCCCCCGCAATCTGTATCGTGGCTCAGACACCCGCTGCAAATACCGCAACCGCCCCTGCCACGTCCTCTCCGCAGCCCGCCCCTGTAACTGCGGATCAGGTCCAACAATTGCAAAAAACCGCAGACAATTTGAACAAGGCTGCCGCCGATGCCGCAACCAGCGCAACGACGCTAAGTACAGTATTGAATTCCGCGGTAGGCCCAGCAACCAGCGCCGCCAAAGACGCCAACGACGCAGCAGACAAGGCTAACCAAGCCAGCCAGGATCTGGATGCGCGGATCAAGGAACTTCATAAAGCTCCATCCAAAACGAGCGTACAACCAGCGCGTCCGGCCAAGCGACCGATTGGCGATTACGTGCCTTGCCTCTTTGACGACGGCCAGAACAACGATCTGCGCGCGCTCGCATACCGAGACAAGAATACCGTGCTGACAGGTGACCAGATCGACCGTATGATTCAAGACATTCCTGTCATCTTGAACCCTCCGGAGCTGACCAGCAAGGCTAGCAAAGCTGAAACGGATGCAAGAAACGCAACACTGAAATCGATAGACGCTCTCAAAACCGACCTGCAAAACATCGAAAGCATCCTGCCGAATCTGCAGCCCGATCAAGTTTCCTCTCTTGTTCAGCAGCTAGGCACCGGTAATGGACTGAATGCAGACCAATTGAAGTTACTGAAAGCATATTTTCAGGTTTTGAATCCTGATTCGACCTATGACCGCCCTTCCGATGTCAGTTGTTCCTTCTCCGTCCTGCAGTGGAAGGAGACCAAAGATGTTTTTGGCCGGCGTGTGGCCAATGATTACGTAGCACTTGAGGTGAATCTTCGCAATCTCAATACGCAGAATGAGTTTTTGGTCCACGACATTCAGATTGCAGTGGACACCGGGCTGACTCCCTGGGAGTTCGGCCGCTTTGAAGCTTCCCGCGACAAGCAACTGGTACGCGGCGTGGTGCAGCGCGGCCAGAGCGAAGACCGCCGCAATCTGATCATCAATTCCCTGACCGCCGCCGGGGCCATTCTTTCACCGGTTACCGCGGCCATTGTCGACAAGGGAGGAACAATAGCCGCTGGCGTCTCCATCTTCCAGGGGCCATTCCTGGTCGGCGCCAGCAACGTCTTTCCCGATCACACCCTCGAATACCTGAATAATCTCAACGATCTGGGCTTCTCACCCTCCTCCACCAACAAGACCGTCGTTCCGGTGCAAGGCAGCGTACCGCTGGTTACCTTCTTGGCCGAGAAGCCGCTGGAGCAGCTTCCGTTTATTCACTGCGGACGCGAGCTTCCCTGGGCGTATCGGAACAACGATCCCAAGTCGGAAGGCGCCTCCAACAAGGCAGACGACCTGAACCTCCCCAACGCAATGAATTGTCAGCTACACCCTGACTACAACTACAAAGGCACCCCGCCAATTCACGATGACGTCAACGTCAACGATACGCTGACCGGATATTTCCGGAAGCCGCTTCATTTCAAAGACTGGAACGGCGCGGCCCAGAATATTTTTGGCCATCGAGTCTTTGTCGTCATAGGCGGCGTGCACATCCAGCAGGTCGCCAGCGGCCCGTCGATCACCGCGCTCAACTGCCCGCTTCTGTCCGACAACAAAACCGTAGACACTTCCAAAGACCCAGTGACCTGCAACCTTAGCGGCAGCAACCTGGATCAAGTTGCTTCCGTCAAACTGACACAGGGATCGACAACCATCCCCGGCAGTGAGACCGCATACGCCTCCGGCAACACGGCCACCATCAGTTTCAAGCTCAGCGATATCAATACCGCCAAGGCCAATGGCAGTTATGAACTTTTCCTGACTCCGACAGCCGGAGGCAAGGACATCGACTCGACTCAGGCGTTGACCTTCACTCCGCCTTGCGCCGCTGCTCCGCCTGCGCCGACTGCTCCGATACTGACGGCATTTTCGACCACCGAAATCGATTTGAGCTGGACGCCAGTCACCCCTCCAACCAACTGCACAATCAGCTCATACAACGTTTACCATAGTGGAACCAACCCGTTCACTCCCGGCCCGAATAACCTTGCTGGACCCGTGCCTGCGCCTGGGGTCACCTACCGCGACATCGGTCTCCAGCCTAACAAGCCATACTTCTATGTCGTCGAAGCGGTTGATGGAGCTGGCTCATCTTCGCCATCGCCGCAGGCCACCACTTCCACAAAAAGCAAATGAGTTTGACACTCTTGAATTCCATTACCGGACCGGATGCCGGGTGAATCATCTCGCGAAAGCGGGTGGAATCGCTCGGCATCCGGCGCTGGGAATCCCGGCCAACGTTCGGCCACACTCACCGGGCCGCGGTCTCCGGCATCACTCTCGGCTCGGCAAGCAGGCGCTCGAAGTCGGCCACGGGGACTGGGCGGCTGAAGAGATAACCCTGATAGGAATGGCAGCCAAGCCCGGCCAGAAACACCCTCTGCTCCTCGGTCTCCACGCCCTCGGCCACTACTTCAAGGTTCATCGCCTTGCCCAAAGAGATGATGGCCTGCACAATTGCGCCGCCGCCCGGCTCGTGCATGGAGCGCACAAAAGCGAGATCGATCTTCAACTCGTCCAGCGGCAGCCGCTTCAGATAGCTCAGCGACGAGTAGCCCGTGCCAAAGTCGTCCAGCGAGAAGCGCAGCCCGTGCGACTTGAGTTCGATCATCTTGGCGATCACATCCTCGATGCTGTCCACCAACATGCTTTCAGTCAACTCGAGTTTGAGATTCTGGGCTGAAATGCCCGCGGTTTCGAGAGCCGTCAGAACCTTGCCGACAAACTCCGGCTGCTGGAACTGGCGAGCGCTGATGTTGACGGCCAGCGTGATGCGGGCCGTCTTTTGAGAGCTGGCCCAGATGGCAAGCTGACGGCAGGCCGCATTCAAAACCAAGTCGCCCAGGGGAAGAATGAGCCCCGATTCCTCGGCCAGCGGAATGAACTTGCCAGGCGGCACCAGCCCCAGCCTGGGATGCTGCCAGCGCACCAGCACCTCAGCGCCCACGGTAACGCCCCAATCCACCTGGGGCTGAAAGTAGAGCAGGAACTGATCCTGCTTGAGGGCGATGTGCATATCCTCTTCCATGGCCGCGCGCGCGTTGACCGCGGCCTGCAACGAGGGCGCAAAGAAGCGCACCGCATTCCGTCCCGCGCTCTTGGCCTGATACATTGCAATATCGGCCTGCTGCAGCACGTCGTCGGCGCTCACATGGCAGTCGCCAAAGACCGTAACCCCGATGCTGGCGGTATTCACGCACTCGCGGCCCTCAAGCAAGCACGGGCGGTCGATGGCGGCAAGAATTTTTTCGGCAATGATCTCAGCCTGCGCCGCCGCCACTTCGGGAATATCGCTCAGTTCCTCCAGCATTACCACGAATTCATCACCGCCGAGCCGGGCCACCGTGTCGCTTTCACGCACGCAGGCGGTGATGCGCCGCGCCACCTCTTGCAGAAGCAGATCGCCGGTGGGATGGCCCAGAGTGTCGTTCAACTTCTTGAATTGATCCAGGTCGGCGACGAGCAGCGCGCCCAGCCGTCCGGTGCGCGCCGTGCTGGCCAGCGTCTTCTGCAGGCGGTCCAGCAGCAGGCGCCGATTGGGCAGGCCGGTCAGCGGATCGTAAAAGGCAAGATTGCGAATTTCGTCATGCGCTCTCATCAGCCGGTTGATCGCCAGTTCGCGGCGCATCAGGTTGGCCATGCGCAGGCGGAAAAGCGCCCCTGCCGCTACGAGCGGAATCATCGCGCAGATCCCGATAAACCACCAGGAAAGATACCACGGCGTGAGAATTCTGAAGGCAAACACCGCGCGGCTTCCGCTCCACACCCCGTCACCGTCTTCCGCCTCGATCTGCAAGCTGTAATCTCCCGGCGCAAGCTGGGCAAACTGCAACTCGCGCTGCGTGGTCTCAGTCCAGGCCGCGTTGCCGCCCTCGAGCCGGTAGCGGAAGAGAACTCCATTCTGGCGCGGAGCATTCAGCACCGAGTAGCGCGCGACAAACGAGTTTTCACGCTCCGCAAAGGCTGGGTCGCGCTCTCCGGAGACATCGATTTTTCCCATCGCGAGGCGCGTAAAGACGACCTTGAGTGGAGCAAGCGCCACAAGTCTGGACATCGGCTTGAAGCGCGAGATTCCGCCGCTGGTTCCGATCCACACCGTGCCATCGGGCTCGGCGGCAAAGCTGTTCAGGTTGCAATCGTTCCATACCAGACCGTCGCCGGTGTCGAAGTGACCCCAGCCGGCGCCGTCCCACACTTCGACGCCGTGCTCGGTGCCGGCCCACAGATGCCCGGCGGCATCAAAATCGAGGAAGGTCGCCAGACCATCGGCGCCCTGCCTCTGTACGCCCTTTTCCACGGCCAGCCTGTTGCCTTGCAGGTGCACGCGGTCAAGCCCGCCGCCGAAGCGATAGCCGACCCACATCGTTCCCTTTGCAGTCTTCAAAGATTCGGGAGCCGCGCCCAGCGAGAGCACCTCTCCGTTCGTCAATCCGTCGAAGCGCGTGAATTGCTTCCAACGCCGGCCATCGAAGGCAAAGAGCCCATCCACGCCTCCCGCCCAGATCGTGCCATCGCTTCCCTCCTCGACGGTCCAGAACCACGAAGCGCCAACCTCACTTACGCGGCCAAAGCGAGCATACGGAGGCACAGCGACAAAGAGCCCGGCTTCAGTGGCCACCCACAAACGCTGCTCATGGTCGAATCGCAAGCTGAGCACCATCTTGCTTAGCAACCCTTGATTCTCGCCAAACCACTGCAAGCTGCCGGTCTTCCGATCGCGGCGCGCAATGCCGCGCGTCTCGGTGCTTACCCAGAGGTCGCCATTGGGCCCCGCGCGAACCGAGCGGATCGGGAAGCCCGTCAACTCCGCAACCGCCGTCCAGCGCATTCCGAATTTCTGCTTGTCGCCGCGCATCAGCCCGCCGGTGGTGGCCAGCCACACTGGCCCGTTGGGCTGTGGCAGAATCTCATTCACGCCTTCGCTGGCCAGCCCGCTGGCCGCCGAGTAGCTCTCCCACTCCCGGTACCCGCGCCACTGCACCAGCCCGCGGCCCGCCATGCCCAGCCACAGCGAGTGCTGCCGATCCTCGTATGCGGTAATCACCACCCCGCGCAAGCCGGAGGCGCGGTCGATCATGCGCCAGCCCGTCTTCTCCTGCATCAGCAGTCCGGATGGCGTAGGCAGCAGGATGCGCCCGTCTTCATCCGCGGCCGGCACGCCGATCGTCTGATCCGGCTTGGCAATTCCATTCGGCCTGCGGAAGCGGCTCTCGCCGGCGGACATCACAAAGACTCCCTCGACCCTGTAGCGCAGCCAGAGAGTGCCCGCGCCATCCTTCAGAATCCCCACCGCCGCGCTCTCCGGCAGTCCGCTCTCCCGCCCATAGACGCGCGTCCCGCTTCCATCCATGCGGCACAGCGCCGGCCCGCATCCATACCAGATCGTTTCTCCGTCAGTCAGGACTGACGATACACCAGGATTCGTGCTTCCCGGCGGGGAGGGAATGCCGCGCAGCGCAAACTCCGTTTGAACGGCCCCCGCCTGACTGGCCCCCGTCTGACCAGCCCCCGTCTGACCAGCCTGAGAAGAAAGCTCGATCAGGCCGGCATCGGTGGCCACAAACGTATGCCCCCGCCCGTCGGCCTGAATGCCCTGCCGCCATTCAACTTTTTTGAATGGGCCTGAGACTCTTTCAAAGCGGTTATTGCGCAGGCGGAAGAGGCCAAAATCTCCCCCTGCCAGCAGAGAACCGTCCGGTGCCTCACCCAGCGCCACGCCGTTCGCCAGCGGAATTCCCCGCGCCGGGCCAAAGACCTCAAAGCGCTCTCCGTCATAGCGATAAATTCCGTTTTCCGTGCTCACCCAAAGAAAGCCGACGCGGTCCTGAAAGATCTTGCGGACCTCCAGGTTGTCCAGACCCTCGGCGTTGCCCAGTGTGCGGAAACTGAATTCCTGCGCGCGCAGCAGCCCGCTGGCTGGCAGCAGCAGTGCGCCGCAAGCCAAAAACAAGACAAGGACGCTCGAGTTTTTCTTGCTGTTCACTCACCGAGGTTATCGGCAAGATCGCGAAATTCTTTTAACGTGATTCAGATTGAGATAGGGCCTTTTGGAATCACCGGCAACTGTAAACTGCGATCTGTCATCTGTACTTGGCTACAATAGAACCAGATGACGCATCTCCCGGCACTGCTCTCCCAAGTGGACTGGCACTGGATCTGGCTCGCCGTGGCAGCCTTCCTGGCTGGCGTGCTGAATGCCGTGGCCGGCGGCGGATCGTTTCTCTCCTTCCCGGCAATGATGGCGATGAAGATGCCGCCCATTCAGGCCAACGCCACCAACACGGTGGCCGTCTGGCCCGGCCAGCTTACCTCGATTGCCGCCTACCGCGACGACATTGGCAAGAATCCGCGCTTCGTCTGGCCGATGGCTCTGGCTGGCCTGCTGGGCGGAACGGCCGGCGCATTGGTTCTGCTCAACACGCCGCAGCAGACGTTTCTGCATCTGGTGCCCTGGCTGCTGCTGGCCGCCTCGTCCATCTTCGCCGTCAGCGGCCCGGTCTCCCGCTGGCTCAAGCAGCTTGAAAGCACTCCTGGCGCGCCTCGCCGTCTGCCTGTCTTTCTGGCCACCACCGCCGTCTGCTTTTACATCGGCTACTTTGGCGCGGGCGCGGGCTTTCTCATCATCACGCTGCTCTCGCTCTTCGGCTTTCGCGATCTGCACCAGATCAACGCGCTGAAGGTGGTCTCCACCACTCCGGCCAACGGCATCGCCTGCATCATCTTTGCGGTCAGCGGCAAGGTCATCTGGCCCGATTGCCTGCTGGCGATGGTTGCCTGCGGCGTCGGCGGCTACTTCTCGGCCCGCATGGCGCGGCGCATTCCGCAACCGGTGCTGCGCGGCGTTGTTGTCGCAATCGGCCTGGGAATGGCCGCATGGTTCTTCTGGAGGAATCCCTGATAGCTGCTCTCTTTCATCTTCTGCCGCGCTGGGTGCTGGATGGCATTGGCTCGGTTGCGGCCGTTTGCACCACCGCCTCCTTTGTTCCCCAACTCCTCCATGTATGGCAGCGCAAGAGTGCCCGCGACATCTCGCTCGCCATGTTTCTGCTCTTCAACTTTGGCCTCGCCTGCTGGCTGATTTATGGGATCGGCATTGGCTCGGTTCCAATGATTGCCGCCAATGGCATTACGCTGCTGCTGGCGCTGGCGATATTGGCGCTGAAATTGCGGTACGACCGGAGAAGCAGCTAACAGTTGACAGCTACCAGCAGACAGTTAAGATCAGCCACTTATAGAGCATCGGCACGGACGAAAAACTGTAAGCTGTAAGCTGCTAGCTGTAAGCTGGTCTTATGAGCCACGAAGGCATTCGCATCGAAGCCAAAGAACCTGAGCCCCAGCCGGAGCGTCCGCTGCCTCGCATCAGTGTCACGCCGGAGAAGGTGCGCGTCCTGCTGACCCAGGGCACTGGCATGGAGATTGATTGGGTCGACGGGCACCGCAGTAGTTGGAGCTTTGCCTGGCTGCGCGAGGCCTGCCCTTGCGCCACCTGCATCGACGAGCGCAAGACGGAAGGCCGCAAGGCTGGTCAGCCCAAAGCCAAGTCCGCAGCCGTTCTGCCCATGTACACCGCGCCGCCCAAGCCCGCCAGCGCCCACGCCGTCGGCCGCTACGCCATCCAGTTCAACTGGCAAGACGGCCACTCCGGCGGCATCTATTCCTGGGAGTATCTGCGCCGCTCCTGCCAGTGCCCCGAGTGCACCTTTGACGAAAACGAAACCACCGGCGCGCCGAATTGAGTCCGGCAGCTATGCGCAATGCTTCTGCGCTTCGACGTAAGCCCTGAGAACGGCATTCATCCGGGTCAAGTGTCCCTTGCCGCGCGCCTTGAACCACGCCACAACATCGCTGTCGAGTCGCAAGTGAACGGAGGTCTTTCCGCTTGGCATCGCCAGCCGCGCGGAGTTCCAGAACTCGGCTCCCAACGACTCAGCCTCCGGTGCGTCCGCGCTGATGCGATCCTCGCCGCGCTCACGCAATGTCTGGATTTCGCTCAATGAATGTCTCACGATAATAGATTTGCCGCTCATCTTGACTCGCTTTCTGGGCGCTGATCATTCGAATAAGTGTTTCACCGCGCCAAGTAAATACAACGCGATAGACCTCGCTCTCGACACGCCCCAGCGCACTTCGCCATATTCCTTGCGGTCGTCGATGCGTTCCAATCGCTCTTTCAGAAAGATCGCGGAGGCAGTCGGAAAGGAGACGCGATGTTTCGCCAGATTGATTCTGGCCTTGGCTGCATCCCACTCGAATTCGAGTTCTTTGCCCGCCATCGCCTGCCTATTATTATGTACACAAATGTGACCACAAATTAACCGTGCAGTGCGGGCATCCATTCGAACTCATCGAATCAACCGAGCTAGCGCCCTACCGCCCCGGCAGCAGCGTGTGCCACCAGCCCAGGCGCAGCCCTAAATAGCGCACTGCCAAGCAAACACCCGCCGCAACCAGCAGCAGCAGCAGCAGTTTGCCCAAGCCGCGCAACCGCGCGCCCCAGCCCTCGCCGAGCGGCCGCCGCGCCTTGCCCACATTCGAGGCGAACTCCATCCAACTGCGCTCGTCGTCCAGCAGTTCGCCGCTGGCGTGATAAGCCTTCAGATAGCGCTCAGTCCACGTCCCTTGATCCAGGCCCAGCACGGCTGCATAGCCGCGCACAATTCCCTTGCTCAGAATGCCGCCCGGAAGCGCGCGAAACTTCTCCTGCTCCAGCGCCTCAAGGTACTGGCAACTGATCTTGGTGACTGCGGTAATGTCTGCCAGCGCGATGCCGCGGCTCAACCGCTCCATGCGCAGGTCTTCTCCAAAGTTGCCCATCGCCGACCAATAATGGATCGAGATTTGGTGAGATTTCCACATTCACAATAAACCCGGATTACGCCGCGGTCAAAGTTTTTCTTGTTTTTTCCTTTCTTTTCAGGAAGCTGGACACTAATTTGGACCAACGCGCACCGATCTGGACCAAATTGATACAAATTAGCGCATTCTCATTCTTCCCGGCCCGCAGCTTTCATAGCCCAATTCCCGCCTCCTCAACCCGTTCCCAGGCTGTTACCCTGAGAAAGAGGGGTTTGCGCACTTACAGCCCGCCCCCAGACTGTGGAGTCAGGCTAGAAGAATGCATAAGCTTATCTTTGCCAATCTCTTGCACCGCCCCGTTCGCTCCATCATCAGCGTGCTTGCGGTGGCTATTGAAGTGGTCATGATCCTTTCCATTGTCGCCATCTTCATGGGCATGTTGAACGACCAGAAGCAGCGCACCAACGGCATCGGCGCGGATCTTGTCGTCCGGCCCTCGAATGCCAGCTTTGTCAACGGCGTTGGCGGCGCGCCCATGTCGGTCAAGATCGCCGATGTCTTTCGCAAAATGCCGCACGTGGCAGCCGCTTCGCCGGTCTTTACCAGCTTTTCCATGGGCAGTTCGGTTGAGATTCTTTATGGCATCGACTACCCCAGCTACAACGCCCTGAAGCCCTTCACCTGGGTAGCCGGCGGGCCGTTTCAAGGGCCGCGCGACGTGATTATCGACGATGTTTTTGCCCGCACCAACCAGGGCCACAAAGTCGGCGATACCCTCACCATCCTCAACCACCCTTTCCGCATCTGCGGCATTGTGGAGAGCGGCAAGGGCGCGCGCAAGCTGGTGCCCATCGAGACCATGGGCGAGCTCAGCGGCTCGGAGGGCAAAGCCTCCGTCCTCTATCTCAAGAGCGACAACATCGCCAATCAGGACGCCATCCGGCAAGAAATTGCCGCCACCAAAGGCCTGGAAGGCTACAACATCCAGACCATGGACGAGCTGATCTCGCTCTACACGCCGGCCAAGTTTCCCGGTTTCAATCTGGCGCTGAATGTGGTCATCACCATCGCTGTCATTGTCGGTTTTCTGGTGATCTTTCAGACCATGTACACGGCCGTGCTGGAGCGCACCCGCGAGATCGGAATTCTCAAGTCGATGGGTGCATCCAAGCTGACCATTGTCAGCGTGGTGCTGCGCGAGTGCGTGGCGCTGGCCGTGGCTGGGGTGCTGGTGGGCATTGTGGCAACTTATGGCGTGCGCGCCTTCCTCAACATGCGCTTTGCCGCCTTCAGCTTTGAACTGACTGCCGGATGGATCGCCAGAGGCGCGGCCATCGCCTTTATTGGCGCGGTCTGCGGCGCTCTCTATCCCGCCTGGATGGCCGCGCGCAAAGACCCCATCGACGCGCTGGCTTACGAGTAGGGATTGTTCTGGAGAACAGGGATCGATTCTCAGCTATCTGGAGGAGTTTGTGGTGGCGTGGAGGTCGTACACTTAAATCGTTCGCACAGGATTCCCGATGAAGAAAATCGCCATCAGCCTCTACGCCGCCCTTACAGTCGCCCTTATGGTCTGGGGATTTTACCAGGCCATCTACGTCGCGCCAGACGAGCAGACCATGCACGAAGTGCAGCGCATCTTCTACTACCACGTGCCCTCGGCGATGGTCGCCTTTCTCTTCTTCGCGATCTCTCTGGCCGGCTCGATCGGCTTTCTCGGCTTCCGCCGCGGCAACAACAAATGGGCGCAGATCTCAGACGCCTGGGCGCTGGCCGGAGCCGAGGTCGGCGTCGTCTTCTGCTCGGTGGTGCTGATTACCGGGCCCATCTGGGGCCGCCGCGCCTGGGGCATCTGGTGGACATGGGACGCGCGCCTGACCACTACGCTGGTGCTTTGGCTCATCTACGTCAGCTACCTGCTGCTGCGCCGCTTTGCCGCCGGACCGCAGGTCCAAACGCTGGCCGCCGTGCTGGGTATCTTCGGCGCGCTTGACGTGCCCATCGTCTACATGTCCAACCGCTGGTGGCGCACCCAGCACCCGGCGCCGGTCTTTGGCGGAGACGCCGACTCCGGCATCAAGGATCCCAGAATGCTGCACGCCTTTGGCTGGAATGTGCTGGCCTGGCTGGCCTGGGGCATACTGATTCTTCTGCTGCGCTACCGCGTCGAGCGTCAGCAGCAGACTATCGACGCCCAGCAGGCGCAGGACGCGCTGGACGCTTAGAGCCCGCAGTTGAACCGGAAGATTAGCGCCACAAGAGAAGAGGTAGGCTATGGACCAAAGAGCGATTCTCGATCACCAGTTCACCGTCGCGGCCTATGCGATTACCTGGGCCATCCAACTAGGCTACCTGGCCTGGCTAGGCTTCAAGTGGCGCGCCCAGAAACGCTCTGCCGCGCACTCGGCCGCCAAGCCGCGCTGAAAAAGCGCCGCGGCTTGCAGCCATGGCTCACTCGGCCGCTATTTGTCAATCCCACCCACTGCGTCAGGACACGAGTTTAAACCTGCCCTGAGCGAAGCTGATGGACGCCGCAAATGCCCCTATCAAACACGGGCTTCAGTGGCTGCGGAAGATGGCTTTCAAAACCCCAAAGTCCCCAAAAACATCCCTCAGTGGCTAAAGAGCTATTGATTCTATGTGCTTTATCGGACCGACTGAAGTCGTGCCCTGACAAGAACAATCGTGGATCTGGAGGTTCACGCTGCAGCCAACCGGGAGGCCAGCGCTACGGTTCGGAGAGTAGACAATCGCGCGACCGCAATACTAACTTGCGCCGAGGTAGATGAAGCGAGCAAGAAAGAGCGCGCCCAGGACGTAGAGCAACCAGTCTTTTTTGCTGAATTGGCCGGTGACAAGGTGGAGCGCGGCCCAGGCGATGATGCCGAAGCCGAGGCCGTTGGCGATGGAATACGTGAAGGGAATCATTACCAGGGTGAGAAAGGCGGGGACGGCGATCAGCGGCTTGTGCCATTGGATTTCGCCGATGGAGCCGAGCATGAGGCTGCCCACCAAGATCAACGCCGGGGCGGTTGCGGCCTGCGGCACGATGCCAACGAAGGGCGCAGCGCCGATGGCGGCGAGAAAAAGCAGGCCGGTCACGATAGCGGTGACGCCGGAGCGGCCACCCGCGGCGACGCCAGCCGTCGATTCCACATAGCTGGTGACGGTCGAGGTTCCTGTGAGGGAGCCGAAGACGGTGGCGATGGCGTCGGTGAAGAGGATGCGATTCAAGCGGGGAATGGTGTGATCGGGCTCAATGAGGCCGGCTCTCTTGGTGACAGCCACCAGGGAGCCGAGGTTGTCAAAGAGATCCACAAAAAAGAAGACGAAGACGATCTCCAGCAAACCCTTGTTGAGCGCGCCGCGGATGTCTAGCTGGAAGGCGGTCTTGGTGAGCTCATGCAGGCCTCCGGCGGCTGGGGTCCAATGAGTGAGGCCCATGGCCCAGGCAAGGCCGGTGATGGAGAGGACACCAATGAGGATTGCGCCGCGGACCTTGCGGACTTCAAGCGCCACCATCAGAAGCAGGCCGACGAGAGCCAGCACGGCGGTGGGGTTGCGGATGTTGCCGAGGGCGACGAGGGTGTCGGGGTCGCCGACAACGAGGCCAGCGTTGCGGAAGCCGATGAGCGCGATGAAGAGGCCAATGCCGCTGGCGACCGCGGCGTAGAGTTCGTGGGGGATGGCCTGAAGAATCATCTGGCGGATACCGGCGGCGGTGAGCGCAAGAAAGATGACGCCGGAGAGAAAGACCGCGCCGAGGGCCGTTTGCCAGGGGAAGTGGAGCTTGATGCAGACGGCGTAGGCGAAGTAGGCGTTGAGGCCCATGCCGGGAGCCAGCGCGATGGGGTAACGGGCGACGATGCCCATCATGATGGAGGCGAATCCAGCGGAGAGGCAGGTAGCGGCGGTGACTGCGGCCAGAGGCATTCCGGCGGCGGCGAGGATGGCCGGATTGACCAGGACGATATAGGCCATGGTCAGAAAAGTGGTGACGCCGGCCAGAATCTCAGTGCGCCAGTTGGTGCCGAGGCGCGTGAATTCAAAGTAGAGTTCGAGTCGCTTGAACATAGGCGGATGTCTCTAGGAAAGCATACGCGGGTTCATCCGTCCACCACCTGTGGTGGGGCAGACGGCGCTTGCGCGCCATGGGTTCGTTGTTTCCCGCAAGCCACCTGCGGTGGGGCGGACGCTCACTACTCGTTCGCAGGAGGTTTGAGGCATCCCACACTGGCCGCAATAACAAGAACGCGTCGCGGGTGGGCACCCAAATTTTGTGTTGATCTAGTCTGCACCCCTGGCCGGTAGTTGTGGATAGATGGACAGGTCAGATGACTAGTGATATGACTATATCAGCGGAGGTTTCTCATGGCTTGGCAGGTCTACGACGCAAAGGCGCGCTTCAGCGAGTTTCTGGACGCTACGCTCAGAGACGGCCCGCAGATCGTCACTCGGCGCGGCGTGGAGACGGCTGTGCTGGTGCCGATTGACGAATGGAAGCGGCTGAAGGGTCAGTCTAGACACTCCGTCATGGATCCTCTGCTTGATCCGAATGGGCCGCATGACCTCTTTATTCCTTCGCGCAGACGGCTTAAGCTGCGCCCATTCGACTTCGATGATCGGCAATAGCCATGACCTTCCTGCTCGACACCAATGTTGTTTCCGAATTGCGCAGGACTCGACCGCATGGCGCTGTGCTGGCGTGGAGGCGATCAGTCCCTCTTCACCAACTTGCTATTCCTGCCATTGTGATGGCGGAAATACAAGATGGCATTGAAATCACGCGCAAACAGGATCCTGCCAAGGCGCAAGAAATAGAAAAATGGCTAGATAGGATCATGGATTATTACTTGATTCTGCCTGCCGACGGGCCGATTTTTCGGGAATGGGCGCGGCTGATGGCAGGCAGACCGGACGACCTGAGCGGAGACGCCATGATTGCCGCCACAGCGCGCATTCACCGCATGGTTGTAGTCACTCGCAACGTGAAGGATTTCGATGGCCTGGGAGTGGAGGCATTCAATCCATTCACAGATGCGCCGGGAGAAAAGCATTGACCTCGCGGTGGACAATCCTTTTTTATTCGGATTTGGCTATTCGGAGTGGAACGGCGTTGCGAATTGAACCGCCGCATTATGACTCGGCGCGTGGTCTTTTCATTTTCACGACGAAAATGGATGAAAACCGACACCGTCAGTTACTGAGGAAATTAAAGAATCAATTGAACTCTGTAACTTGGCTGATAGTCGTCCTTTTGTTACACAATTGCATGATCTATTGAGTCAAGTCCTAATTGTTCTGTAGAATCCCATTCCTGAGGGTAGTTGTTTTTTGTTTCTGTTGGTTGAGAGGGGCCAGCTTGCGGAGGGCGTAGCCCGGAGCAAGCTGGCCCCTCTCAGGC
>Ga0181516_10000782_pt1 | contig 26562 bp, 20 predicted proteins | sample PEATcosm2014_Bin_25_FD_121104 | JGI IMG/M metagenome (GOLD analysis project Ga0181516, IMG submission 121104) | Peatland microbial communities from MTU Mesocosm Facility, Houghton, MI, USA - PEATcosm2014_Bin01_10_metaG | ecosystem: Environmental > Terrestrial > Soil > Wetlands > Peat | place... | reverse complement strand
TACAACTGGCACAGGCCACACACCAGCCTCAACCACAACTCACCTATTAGCAGGGCAGGTCTCGATCGGAACAATCTGTTGACACTACACACCTAGTCCCTGTCGGGGCCCCCATCGACAGGTCTTCGTCGATGGGGTGACTTAGTCCCTAGTCCCTGTCGGGGTCCCCATCGACAGGTCTTCGTCGATGGGGTGACTATCCGCCCATATACATGCCGCCGTTCACGTCCAGCACGTGACCGGTGATGTACGCCGCTTTCTCCGACGCGAGAAACGCCACGCTGTGCGCGATCTCCGCATCGGTTCCCGCGCGTCCCAGCGGAATCTGCACGATCATCACTTCGCGCAGCTTGGCATCCAGCACCGCCGTCATCGGGGTTTCGATGTATCCGGGCGCCACCGCATTCACCGTGATCCCGCGCGACGCGACCTCGCGCGCCAGCGAACGAGTAAACCCGATCAGCCCCGCCTTCGACGCGGCATAATTCACCTGGCCCTCTTGCCCCGTGCGGCCGACCACGCTCGTGATGTTGATGATCCGGCCCCAGCGGTTTTTCATCATCGGCCGCAGCAGCGCCTGCGTCAGCAGAAACGCGCCGGTCAGATTGGTCGCCAGCACATCGTCCCAGTCCGCGCGCTTCATGCGCATCATCAGGTCATCGCGCGTGATGCCCGCGTTGTTTACCAGGATCTCCACCTTGCCAAATCGCTCCAGAATCGCCTTGGCGCCATTCTTGATCGACTCTTCGCTGGCGACGTCCAGCGCAAACGCCGCTGCCTCGCCGCCTGCCGCCGCAATCTCCGCCGCCACCTCGGCCAGCTTCGCCTCATTGCGCGCCGCCAGCGCCACGGTCGCGCCGGCCTTGGCCAACTCCAGCGCGCACGCCCGTCCAATCCCCTGCGAAGCGCCCGTCACCAGCGCAATTCTTCCCTGCAAATCCGCCATCGTGCTCTCAATCCTCCGGCGCGCAGGCGCAAACCTGCCACACGCTCCCGAAGGCCATTATAGGGACCGCGCCGCGCACCGCAGCCGCGCAACTTCGCATTCCTACTCAAATGTCTGAGAAGAATTCTCGCGCCGCCGCGTGCCCCTACGCCGACGGCATCGCCTGCGCCGGAATCCTCGCCCTGCGCCGCGCCGGCGCGGCCAGCTCCGGCGGCCACATATACACCGCCAGCCGCCGCGAATAGTGCAGCACCGGCTCCTGCCGCTCCAATCGAATTCCGATCGACCCCGGCAGATCGTTGCGCTCGATCTCCGCCTCCGCCTCTTCGAGCGGCCACGGCACATGATGCACGTTGGCCCTCACCGGTTCGCCCGCCTTGTTATGCGTAAACAGGCAGTAGCGCTCCGTCAGAAAATATTCGAGCGACCCGGCCGGGCTCTCCGCCAGCTTGCGTGTCGGCCCCAGCCCGCGGTAGCGCGCCTTGAAGATGACCGGCTTGCCCGCAAACCGCCGCCGGCTATAGAACGCGAACCCCTGCTCCTCGCGATCCTCAATCTGCATCTCGGCCCAGTAGTAGGGCATGTGATAAAAGCTGCGCGCCACCATCACCGCCAGCAGGTTCGCTCCGTCCAGCGAAAAGAAATACACGCCTGGCGTGCCGGTGCGATGATCGCGCACATACGTCCGCAAATTCAGCTCAGGAAAACTGCGCGCCCCCGGAATCGTCGGCATCCCGCGCACTTTGATCCGGTCCATCCAGAACGGCACCACACCCAGCCACGCCGACCCGTCAAATGAATCGGCCACCAGCCCATCCGGCAGCAGCGCTGCCACCTGTTTCAACTCGACGCGCCAGTGCGCAAACAGCAGGTCGTTCCATCGCTGGGCCAGGGCCCAACGCCCCGGCGGCAACGGCCGAGGCCTCTGCGACGTGCGTAATTTGATCTCCCGCATGCGCCGTCTGCTCCTGCCCTAATCAGTTGACTCGCGGCCCGCCCCAGGGGATGCACAAACACATCCCCCGATGCCGTATTCTGTTCGCGAGCCCATCCGAATGTCCAGTGAATCTTTCCTGCCCGTTGCCTCCCGCAATCAGACCGACGTTTACGCCGTCCACGGCGCCGACCCAGAAGTGCTGGCCTACGCCATGGCCAAATATTCCCGCTCCGCGCTCTCCATGCGCGAGTCGCTCACTGAAATCAGCGCCCAGCGCGCCGAGCAATTCCTCAACACGTTTTATTTTCAATACGGCCATCGCTCCATCGCCGACCTGGCCCACATCGCCTTTGCCGTCGAACGCCTGAGCCTGCTCGCCGCCATCGTCCTCGTCGACGAACAGCGCTGGGATGGACAGGAGCGCTCCACCCGCTATCAGAATTTCCTCAAGTCGGGCTGGTATTTCCCCGATTTTGCATCGGACGCGGCATCCGCCGCCCTCTTCACCCAGACCATAGAAAATCTTTTCGCCGCCTATCAGCACACCACCGGTGCGGTCTTCACCGCGCTCGAAAACCGCATTCCCCGCCCCGACTCCCTCAAGCCCGAGGCCTTTGCCCGCACCCTCAAGGCTCGCGCCTTCGACGTTGCACGCTACCTGCTGCCCCTCGCCACCAACACCTCGCTCGGCCAGATCGTCAACGCCCGCACGCTGGAGACGCAGGTCTCCCGCCTGCTCTCCCATCCCCTCGCCGAGATTCGCGACCTGGGCCAGAAACTGCGCGACGCCGCCACCGGCCCTGCATGGAACATCAACGCCGCCGCCGGCCAATCCCTCGTCGATCAAATTGGCCAGGCCGCGCCCGATCTTCGCGAAGCAGCCGCCGCCCTGCTCACCCACGAAGTGCGCACCGCGCCCACCCTCGTCAAATACGCCGAGCCTAACCAATACCAGATCCAGACCCACGCTGAACTTTCCCAGGCAGCGGCAACACTGCTCCCCGACAGCCCCATCTCTCAAGCGCCTATTGTTGACCTGGTCGAGCGCACCGAGTCCCTCGAAGTTGAACTCGCCGCCACGCTCCTCTACTCCGCCAGCCACCATCCCTACCGGCAAATTCGCGACATCGTCTCCGCGCTTCCAGGCTCTCAAGTTTCGGAGATCATCGACCTTGGCCTGCGTCATCGCGGCAAGCACGACGAAGCTCTCCGCGCCTTCCACGCCGGAGCCGCCCTGCGCTTCGACATCCTCATGGACATCGGCGGATTCCGCGACATGCACCGCCACCGCCGCGTCACCCAGATCCTGCAGCCCTTCACCGCCATCCACGGTTATGAAACGCCCGTCGCCGGCGACCTCGGCCCCGATGTGAATCTGCTCGCTGAGTCCGGCGCTCTCGCCGCCTACCAGTCCGCCATTGAATCCGCCCACGCCGCCAGCGCGCAGATCGCCGCCAACCTCGCCCCGCAACAGAATCAGAGCGAGGCCCTCTACCTACTGCCCCTCGCCACCCGCGTCCGCTGCCTCTTCAAGATGGACTTCGCCGAGGCCCAATACATCAGCGAACTCCGCTCCGCGCCCGCCGGCCACTTCAGCTATCGCCGCGTCGCGTGGGAGATGTACCTCGCCCTTGAGCGCCAGCACCCCACCCTCGCCAAACACATCCGCGTCACCGACTTCACCCAGCCCATCGACCTGCTGCAACGCTAACCGGCACTCGCGTTCGGACTATACTGCTGTTGCATTCCTGAAGACGAGAATATGAACCCTCACTATCACTGGCTGACAGAGGGAGTGGAACTCCTAAGCGCGAAGCGCAGTTGGCCGCACCGCAGGTGCCGCGCAAATTACGAAGTTGCAGCCGCAATGAGGCGTTGGTCCTTGGCGCCCATGATCAGCAGCCACAGCATGGCCGCAATCTCGGCCACGAACACCGGCTGGAAGTAGCGGAACAGGGAGTCCGTCGAGTCGGGAGCGAAGAACCATGTGACCGCAATGACGATCCACGCAATCCCGTCCAGCACCAGCCAATACCCGAGCCAGCGCGGCAAAAATCGAGAGCGAACCACCAACGTTCCAAAGGGCAGCAGCCACAATCCCCAGAAAATCTGGTTGATCCCGTTAGCTTGTCCATGCATTCGGATCAGGACCATGCCGATCGCTTCGCGCGTCTGGGAGTCGAAGGAGGCGAACGCATCGCCGCCACGAAAGACGAGCAGCGCGGCCGCGTTGAAGACCACTGTCACCAGGGCCAGAGCAGACGACACCAGCACGAGGGCCACCATTTGCCGCGCAATGTGGCGGTCAACATCCTCAAAAAGGCGATAGAGCGCCAGACTCAACCCGATAAAGATCACAGCGCCCAGCGTCTCGGCGAACAAGCCCCAGCGGTAGAGGGTCTCGTGGCTCAGAACCCGCGCTGCGGTTGCGGCCGCGTCATTGCGCACCACTGTTTGGGAGGGCACATAAAGCAGGTAGAACGGTCCCAGGGTGAAGCCCAGATACCACAGGCCAGCGATACGGGCCATCGTCTTCCGCGACGTCATTCGGACCTCCTGTATCAGGGCAGCGTACGCCCTATCGGTAAAGAAAGCTCAGGAAATGTGCAGGGTGCCCATGTCTCGATTTGAGACGTGGGAATTGGGCTCAACCGGCCAGAGAATTTTCAGGACAATCGCTTCACACTCATCTGTCTCCGCGAAGCCGCACCCAGAATCTTGTCAATAGGTGATTCCGAGAATAATTTCTAACTCGCTGATTCCATTCGCAATTTTCCTTGCTCGATTTTGCGTATTAATTATTCCGAAAAGCGCACAATGGATTCAGTGCTCAGGGATAGGCCAGGATGGCCCGCCTGAGCCTTTTTGTTGGAGAATCCGCTTGCTCACGACGAACTCAACCCGGCAGACAACAACGGCCCGAAGCCTGATTTCTGGTGCAAATTTCTCGCTTTCGCCAAACCTTCGCCAAAATCGTCGGGGTGCCGAAGGATTGACTGATTCCAAAAGCGTTAGTCGAGGGACACGCGCACACCCCTCCCCTACCCCCTTTGCTCTATCTTCGCCCCCTGCGCATCAAAAACCGTGCATTCGATGCACCAATGCGCCGATCATTCCGCCTGCACCTGTGCTGCGTGATTTTCGAGATCAGAGTCGATGCTTCCGCGCCGACCAACTCAATCCGGTTCGCCGCCCGACTCAACTCTGCTTCTGCGCCGCCGATTCCGTCCGTCCGCTCGCCCGCAGCGCTGCGGCGGTCAGCTCATCGGCCCTGCGCAGCGCGGGAAACAGGCCGGCCCAGATCCCGGCCACGGCCAGCGCGCCCACTCCGCCATACACAGTGGCCCGCACCGCGCCCCACCACTGCGCCGTCAGTCCGCTTTCAAACTCGCCCAGCTCATTCGATCCGCCGATGAAGAGCGCGTTCACGGCGCTCACCCGTCCGCGCATCTCCGGCGGCGTGGCCAGTTGCAGCAGCGACCCGCGAATAATCACGCTGATCGTATCCGCCGCGCCGCCCACCGCCAGCGCCGCGAGCGAGAGCCACAAACTGCGCGAAAAACCGAACACGATCGTCGCCACGCCAAAGATGCTCACGCAGATAAACAGCTTCCGGCCGGCCCGCCGGCCGATGGGAAAGCGCGCCATCAACAACGACATGGTCAGCGCGCCGATGGCCGGCGCCGCCCTCAGCACGCCCAGGCCGCGCGGCCCTGTATGCAAAATCTCGCTCGCAAAAATCGGCAGCAGCGCCACCGCCCCGCCCAGCAGCACCACGAACAGGTCCAGCGAGAACGACCCCAGCAGCAGCGGCATGTTCCACACATATTTGAAGCCCGCCAGCACCACCTGCAACGACGCCGCGCGATGCTCCATGCGCCCCAGGCGCACGCTCAGGCTGCCCACCAGCACCAGGAAAATCACGAGCGTCAGCAGCGTGAAGAGATACACGATGCCCGCGCCTTCCAATCCCGCGGCCTGCAGCCACGGTAACAGCGGCAGCGTAAACAGCAGTCCGCCGAGTGCCGGCCCTGTGACGTTGGAGAACTGCCAGATCGCGCCGCCCCACGTCACCGCATTCACAAAATGTTTTTCCGGAACGAGGTGCGGCACCAGCGCCGAGCTCGCCGGCCCTGAGAAAGCTCTGCCCATGCCGATCAGAAACAGCACTGCATAAATCGGCATCACATGGTGCACCGCCGTGCGCGCAAATTCGAGCAGCGCCAAGGTGCAAATCACCTGCACGCCATAGCAGACCAGAATCACGCGCCGCCGGTCGAACCGGTCTGCCACGTGCCCCGCCGGCAGCAGAAACAGCAGCCCCGGCAAAAATAGCGCCAGCCCCGTGTAGCCCAGATCCAGCGCCCGATGGGTGATCGAATAGACCTGCCAGGCGACCGCAACCGCCTGCGCCTCGGCTCCGAGAATCACCGCGGCGCGCGCCATCTGATATCGCCTGAAGTCGCGCGACGCAAACGCCTCCATGCCCCGTCGCAGAGGTTTTTCGGGTGGGGAATCCATCTCGCTTTAGCCTATCGTGTTTGGCCCGCGCCACCCTTTGCCAGCCGCTGCGCGGTTGACTTGATTCAGCAGTATTGGTATCGTCCAACTATGAGTTTTGGCTCGATCTCGACCCGGACCGCGTGTTGTTGCGCGCTTTCCCGGTCGTGTGGATGAACCAGGCTCGATAGCTTTCAGGTTCCATACGGCCGCGATTCAGCCTTTGCTGACGCGGCTTTTGTGTTTTTGCGGCGCACCGTGCGCCAGAAATTTCTAAGAAAAGGTCAGATGAGTCTCGTACTTTCCAATTCGCCGCTCCGCCGCCCTGCCGCCCGGCAGATGCGCTGTTGTTGTAGCCGCTGACCCTTCCCCGCTCGAAAATCTGCGTCGTGATCTCAGCATTCTGCTGATCCGCCGCACTCAATTCCCCGAGAGTTCTGGATTCAACCAGGCTTCGATCGACAGCACCAATTCAGGAGAAACCCGTGACACTTCCAGCCAGGTTTTATCGCATCTTTGCTGCTCTGCTCCTCGTCGCTGCGCTCGCCGCGCACGCCCAGGTCGTCGGCGGCACCATCAGCGGATCGGTTCACGACACCAGCGGCGCAGCCGTATCCGCAGCGACAGTCATCGTGAAGCACGTTGAGACCGGCACGACGCGCACCCTCGCGACCGATGGCCAGGGCCGCTTCTTCGCGCCCTCCCTTTCCGTCGGCCCCTACACCGTCTCCGTTGCGCACGACGGATTTGAGACCGAGCAGCAGACCGGCATTACGCTCACCGTCGGCCAGAGTCTGCAACTCAACTTCGTCCTCGGTCTCGCCAAAGTGGAGCAGCAGGTCGTCGTCGACGCGTCCGAGACCGGCGTGAACATCACCACGCAGCAGACCGCCGGCCTCATCGACGAGCGCCAGGTCAAAGAGTTGCCGCTCAATGGCCGCAGCTACGACGAACTGCTCACGCTCAATCCCGCCACGGTCAACTACACCAACGAGCGCTCCGGCGGCATCGGCACATCCAACTCGTCGGTCGGCAACATGTTCGCGGTCAGCGGCCGCCGTCCGCAAGACAATCTCTTCCTGCTGAACGGAATCGAATACACGGGCGCGTCGCTGATCAACGTGACGCCCGGCGGCACCAGCGGCCAGTTGCTTGGCGTCGACGCGGTGCGCGAGTTCAACGTCGCTACCGACACCTATGGCGCGACCTATGGCAAGCGCGACGGCGCGCAGGTCAGCATCGTCACCTCCTCGGGCACGAACCGTCTGCATGGCACGGCGTTCGAGTTCATCCGCAACAGCGCCCTCGATGCGCGCAACTACTTTGACCAGGGCACGATTCCCGAGTTTCAACGTAACCAGTTCGGCGGGTCGCTGGGCGGCCCCATTCGCGCCAACAAGCTGTTCCTCTTCGGCAACTACGAGGGCTTTCGCCAGAACTGGGGCCTGAGCGCCGTCACGCTCGTCCCCGACAACGAGGCGCGCCAGGGCTATCTGCCCAATAGCTCAGGCGTGGAGCAGAACGTCGGCGTCAACGCTGCAGTTGTGCCGCTGCTCGCGCTGTGGCCGGTACAGAATGGCCCCGATCTCGGCGGCGGCATCGGCGAAGCTTTCAGCCATCCGCCGCAGCATATTCGCGAAGACTTCGGCACCGCGCGCTTCGATGACAATCTCAGCGGAAAGGATCTGCTCTTCGCCGTCTACACCGTCGACGACAGCGCGGCAGATACGCCCTCTGCCAATCCGCTCAGCCTGGTGAACGAAAGCCTGCGCGAGCAGGTGGCCAGCGTGCAGGAGCAGCATGTGTTTTCGCCGGCCCTGCTCAACACCGCGCGCTTCGGCTATTCGCGCGCCAGCTACTTCTTCACCGGATACTCGCCGGTCTCGCTGCCGGGATGGGTGACGGGCGAGCCCATCGGCGCCATCGTCATCAGCGGCAGCACCGCCTCCAACGGCGCATCGGCGATTACCCAGGCCGGCCTCAACGTGGGCAGCAACAACACCTCCGCGCGCAATTTGTTCACATGGGACGATCACATCTACTGGTCGCATGGCCGCAATCAGATTGAGGCGGGCGCCTGGATTCAGCGCATCGAGTCAAACGATCTGCTCGCGCAGGATCAATACGGTCAGGCTTCCTTCGCCACGCTGCAAACATTCTTGCAAGGCACCGTGAAGACCTTCACCGTCGTTCCCTCACCCACCGAGCTTGGCTGGAGGTCGATTGAAGGCGCCGGTTTTGTCGAGGACACCTTCAAGGCGACGCCCAAGCTCGAACTGCGCGCCGGCTTCCGCTCCGAGTCCACCGACGGCTGGAACGAGGCGCAGGGCCGCGCAGCCAACTACGCCATTGTCGACGGAGTGCTGCAGACGAAGCCCGTGATCGGCTCGTCCGCGCTCACGGCCAACAATGCGAAATTCCTGCCCGAGCCACGCGCCGGTTTTGCCTACGACGTGTGGGGCAACGGCAAGACCGCGATTCGCGGAGGTGTCGGCCTCTATCACGGACTGCTCGATACGCTCGACTATCGCCTCGATCAGACCGCGCCCTTCAACACTGCCGAATCCATCTCGAACATCGCGGTGTCGAAGCTGGCCATCAACCCGGGCACGCCGCCGCCCTCGGGCACCAAGGTTTCGCCAAGCAATGTGCAGCCCGACATCGCCACGCCCGCCGTTCTCACATGGAGCCTGCGCGTGGAGCAGCAGATTGCGCCGCGCACTTCGCTCACCGTGGGCTACGTCGGCTCGCACAGCTACCATCAAATTCTTTCAGAAGACATGAACGAGCCGGTGCCAACTTACGAGGCCAACGGCTCCGCTTTCTATCCCTCGGGCTCGACCAATGCGAATCCCGCGCTCGCCAACTCGACGTCGTGGGTCTCGCAGGGCATCGGCGACTACAACTCGCTGGTGGTAGACGTGCGGCGCACCTTCGGCAGCGGCTTCCAGTTTCGCGGCAACTATACGTACTCAAAAAATCTCGATGACGGCTCCGCATGGAACACAAGCGTCAGCGGCAACACGCCCGCATTCGTCGAGTTCCCTCTCGATCCTCAACTCGACTGGGGCCCGGCGGCGACCGATGTGCGCCACTCCGCGTCCTTCAACGGCAGCTACGCGCTGCCTTTCGGTCCGCATCAGCGCTTCCTCAACCACGCGCCCGCAGCGGTGAACTTTATCGCGGCCGATTGGACGGCCAGCGCCATTGTTGCCGTGCAAACTGGCTTTCCCTTCACGCCGCAACTCGGCTACAACCCCACCGGCAACGGCGACACGCGCAATCCGGTGCGGCCCAACTGGAACCCCAACTTCACCGGCAACCTCTATCCCAAGACTGCAGCCGAATACTTCAACCCCGCGGCGTTTCTGCAGCCTGCAACCGGCACTTACGGGAACGTCTCGCGCGATGTGTTGAATGGACCCGGATTGTCGGAGCTTGATTTCTCCGCCATTCGCAATGCGCATCTGACTGAGCGTCTCGGCCTGCAGTTCCGCGCGGAGTTCTTCAACATCCTCAACCACACCAACTTCCTCACTCCCAACGAAGTCGTCTATTCATCGGCGACGTCGGGCATCTCGCCCACTGCCGGCCTGGTCACCGCAACATCGACCACGTCGCGCCAGATCCAGTTCGGCGCCAAGCTGCAATTCTGAGCAAGCATCGGCAACCATCGCATGCAAAGGCCCTGGGCAAGCAGCTCCGGGCCTTTCTTTTTTGCTTCGTTTGCACTCGCGCAAAATTCACAATCGACATTCCCGCCTTCGATCCGGTTTTGAAATTCAGCAAACGTTCATCGCGTATCCTGTTTCTTGCAGACAACAACGCAACAGCGCACCGTGCCCAGCCACCTGGCGGCAGCCGCCGTGGCTCTCTGCGGCGTGTGCGCCTTCCTCGAGCTTTATTGCACTCAGCCCATGCTTCCCATGCTCGCGCGGCTCTTCCATGCTTCGAAGACCGGCGTGGGCCTGACGGTCTCCGCGGCTACGCTCGGCGTCGCCATCTCCGCGCCCATCTTTGGCGCGCTCACTGAGCGTCTGCCGCGCAAGCGCGTTATCGTCGCCTCCCTCTTCGGAATCTCAATTCCGACGCTGCTCGCCGCCACATCCACTTCACTCGCCCAACTCGTTTTCTGGCGATTCCTGCAGGGCATCACCGTGCCCGGAGTGGTCGCCGTGCTCGTCACCTACATCGGCGAGGAGTGGCCGCCGGAGCAGGTCGCGCTCATCATGAGCTTTTACGTCAGCGGCACGGCGCTCGGCGGCTTCATCGGCCGCGTCTCGGCCGGCATTCTCGCCGACTGGTTCAATTGGCGCGTCAGCTTCGTCGTGCTTGGAGCCCTCGCGCTCGCCGGAGCAGGCGCCGTCGCTGCGTGGCTTCCCCACGGCCGCCCGCGCGCAACTCCCTTGCAACGCACGGACTCGCTGCCGGCGTTTCCCTATCAGGTGCAAGCGCTCTTTCGCAGCCGCCGCCTCGTTGCCACTTTCGCCGTGGGTTTCAACGTGCTTTTCTCGCTGGTCGGCGTCTTCACCTGGATCACTTTCTATCTCAGCGCCGCGCCTTTCCATCTATCCACGGCCGCGCTCAGCTATTTGTTTTTTGTGTATCTCGTCGGACTCGTCGTCACTCCCGCTGCGGGTTACCTCATCACGCGCGTCGGCCTGCGCGCCGGCATCGGCGGAGCCATCGCCTGCTCCATCACCGGCGTTCTGCTCACTCTGGCGCACCATCTTCCCATCGTCATTCTCGGACTGGCGATGCTCTCGAGCGGCGTCTTCATCGCCCAAACCGCGTCGCAAAGCCATCTGCGCGTCGCATCGCCGCCCGGCGCACGCGTCACCGCGGCCGGCATTTATATGACCTGCTACTACCTCGGCGGCACCGCGGCCGGCGTGATTCCAGGAGCCTTCTGGGCCCTGGGCAAATGGCCTGCCTGCGTCGCCTTCATCGTCGCCATGCAGCTTATTGCGCTGACGATTGCGCTCGTCGGCTGGCGCACACCGCAACCGGCTGAAATGGCCGCCTGATTCCCATCGACAGATTCCTGAACCCTGACGTTAAGATGAAGAATCTAAGTCCTCGTATAGAATCATTGGAAATTGACGTGAAGGTCGCTTTTTTCTGAATTCATTTGCATCGGATGCAATAGCCACACGTTCCCCACGCTGCTGAAATCACCGGAAACAAAGGAGCAGTTTTTTGGCTGATACGAATCCTCCGGCTGCCGCTGGAGCCCCGGTCACGGTCGAAAACCCAAATCCGGCGCCTGTCGCGTGGAAGCCGCGCGTCAACCCGTGGCTCATCGCGGCCACCGTGGCGCTGGCCGCTTTCATGGAAGTGCTCGACACCTCGATCGCCAACGTGGCCCTGCCCCACATCGCGGGCACGCTCGGCGCCAGCACCGACGAGGGCACGTGGGTCCTGACCAGCTACCTCGTCTCCAACGCCATCGTGCTCCCCATCGGCGCGTGGGCCTCAAGCGTGATGGGCCGCCGCAACTTCTTCGTCTTTTGCATCACGGTCTTCACCATTGCCAGCTTTCTCTGCGGCGCTGCGCCGTCTCTGCCCCTTCTGCTGCTGTTCCGCATTATCCAGGGCGCAGGCGGCGGAGGCATGCAGCCCATGGCGCAGGCCATCATGGCCGACTCCTTCGAACCCCACAAGCGCGGACAGGCTTTTGCGCTCTATGGACTGGTCGCCGTGCTCGCGCCCTCCATCGGGCCCACTCTCGGCGGCTGGATCACCGACAACTTCTCATGGCGCTGGATCTTCTTCATCAACATTCCCGTCGGCATCCTCGCCTTCTTCCTGGTCACGCGTTTTGTCGACGATCCGCCGTGGATCAAGGGCGACATCAAACGGCTGCGCAACATGGACTACATGGGACTCGGCTTCCTCACCATCGCCATGGGCGGCATGCAGATCATGCTCGACAAGGGCGAGGAGAACGACTGGTTCGCCTCGGGCTTCATCCGCTTTTTCGCGTTCCTCTTCATCGGCGGCATGATCTCCCTGGTTCTGTGGGAGTGGCGCCAGAAAAATCCACTCATCAACCTCAAGGTCTTTCGCTTCAAAAATTTTGCCATCTGTTGTTTTCTCATGATGCTGGTCGGCGGAGTGCTCAATGCCAATACCGTTCTGCAGCCGCAGTTCATGCAGCAGTTGCTCGGCTACACCGCCACCACTGCGGGCATGGCGCTGACCGCCGGCGGCATCGCGCTGGTGATCGTCATGCCGATTGCGGGAATCGCCACGGGCAAAGTCTCAGCACGTTGGCTTGCCGTGGGCGGATTCGCGATGTTCGTCATCACCTTTCGCATCGCCGCGGAGGTGACCACGCTGCAGATGAGCTTTGCGCAGGCATCGTGGCTGCGCGTCGTGCAGATGCTGCCTCTGCCTTTCTGTTTCATCTCCATCACCAACGCTGCCTATGTCGGCATGCCTAAAGAGGAGAGCAACCAGGTCTCCGGACTCATCAACTTCGCGCGCAACATTGGCGGAAGCATCCTGATCGCACTCACCAACGCTCAGGTCACCAGCCGCGCGATGTGGCATGAACAGCATCTGCAAAGCGCGATGCAGTCTGCCTTCATCGCCTTCCAGCAGCGGACCCAGGCGCTGGAGGGCTTCTTCAGCGGCAAGTTCGGCGATCCCAACAGCTCCGGCCTCGCCCTGGCCAACATCTACACCCAGCTCAATCAGCAGGCGCAGGTGCAGGGCTACCAGGACGTCTACATGGAACTGTCGTGGATGTCGGTCGGCCTGATTGCGCTCGCTTTCCTGCTCAGCAAGAATCGGCCCGGCGAGGGACCTGGCGCCGCCATCGAATAGCAAATCCGCTCAGGAAATTCCCATGCCCAGCCCAATTTCCGATACGCGCCGCACCGCCCTTCTCAGCATGGACATGCAGTCGGCCATCGTGTCGCGCTACCTCGGCGCGCACCAGGACTTCTTGCCCCGCGCCGCGTCTGTGCTCGAGCAGGCCCGGGCCGCCGGCCTCACCATCGTTCATGTCCAGGTTGGATTTCGCGCAGGTCTGCCGGAGATCAGCACGCGCAACTCACTCTTCGGCGCCATCAAGACTTCGCCGGAGTGGCAGCAGATGTTTCGCGGGCCCGCTGCGCAGATTCATCCTGAGGTCGCGCCTCTCCCCGAGGAGATCGTCGTCACCAAGCATCGGGTCAGCGCATTCACGGGAACCGATCTCGACATGATTTTGCGCGCCAACGAGATTGAAACCCTCGTGCTCTTTGGAATCGCGACCAGCGGCGTCGTGCTCTCCACCCTGATCGACGCATTCGACGCCGACTATCGGCTCATCGTGGTCAAGGATTGCTGCCTCGACAGCGACGCCGACGTGCACGCCTGCCTCACGGAGAAGTTCTTTCCCGGCCGCGGAAGTGTACTCACTGCGGCGGAATTGCTGGAAGCGCTGCGCCCCAACTCGTAGATTGCCCCACCGAGCCGGTCTGCCTCGTCGCATTGCCACAGCAAATCTGCCGCACAATCTGTCAATCCATCGACGGGCCAAACTCTGCGCCCAATTCGCGCGCAAAAACGAGAACGCCAGAAACCTTGCGGCCTCTGGCGCTCTCCGGGTGCCTTTTAGTTCATCGGATCATGCATCGTCCCTTTCAGCCCTGCGATGCTGGCGCCGGGTCGCCCCGTGGTCTGCATCTTCCAGCTTGGCCTGGGTGCGTCTCCGGGTTGCCCCTGTACGCATCCTGCTGCCGCGCCGGCGACGAAGTTTCGAGTTGCCCCGAACCTTCTGTCCTTTGGCCGTGCCGGCAATGGATCTTCGAGTCGCCCCGAATCTCGCATTTGTCCGCGATCCCGGTCGGCTGGCTTCGGGTTGCCCCTCGCGTCGCCCCCTTTGAGATCGCCTCCGATGCAGGCGCCTGGGCTGCCCCAGTTCCCCTGCACCTCCGGCTTTGCCGGCGATGGAGCCCCGAGTCGCCTCGAGTCTCGCATCCTTCGGCGGTGCCGATTGACTGATCTCCAGGTCGCCCCGAGTGTCAGCCCTTCGGTATCGCCGATGATTAGGATCCGGGTTGCCCCGTATCCCTCATCTTCCGGCCCCGGCTGGTGGATCTCCGAGTCTCCTCGGATCGCACCTTCCGGTTCGCCAGGTGTTGATTCCTCAGGTTGCCCTGAAGCCTCATTCCCCCCGGCTTTGCCAGTGGCAAGTCTTCGAGTCTCCCCGAAGCCTTGTTGTCCTCTGGCCGCCCCAGCGGTGTGAACTTACGGGTTGCCCCGGCTCTTCACTCCTCTGGCCGCGCTGACGGGCTTACCAATTTCCAGGTCGCCCCAAATCTCAGGTCCGTCCGCGCTCCCGGTCGACTGATCTGCGAGTTGCCCCGCAGTTCGATCTTCCGGTCTCTCCGCCGCCGCTTCCCCGGGTTGCCCCGCTTCCGCGCCGTCGGTTGGGTCGATGATGAATCCCCGATAGTTTCGAACTTTGCATCCTCGGCTTGCGCCGCGGATGAATCTTCGTGTGCAATCAGGTTCGACTGTCTTGCCTGACCCTCCACGCTCTCTCAATCTCTCCGCTTTTCACCACTGGCTTGCACCTGCGATGAGGGCTCTGAGCGATCGATCCTGCGCTTCCTGCCTGGCCGGAACAGCCGTCCGTTTCCCTACAGGGTCACCAACTGAAAAGAGACATTAGGCCTGTTCGATCTGTGGAAGCAAGTGTAAAACTCAAGTTAATTTGTGGATATCACCAGTGTTGGTGCAACAATTTACGGTTCGCGTGATGCAGCCCACCAAAACGCGATTGTTGCATCGCGGAGCCGCAAATATCTGCTTAAAAATCCACAAAAATACCACGATTTCCTCGCTCGCACGGCCGCGATTCTGGCGAAGATTGCACTCTTTCTGCACTCTGTGGCGCGACGAAGTTGGGCGAAGCCAGCCTTTCGATGAAATCTGCGGCGCGTCGGAACTTCTCACGCCGTGAACGGCGCGTTTGAACGCCTGCAGGCGAAGTAATGAAATGTCGCAGTTTTTGTGCAGGGAGGGCGAAGATAGAGCAAAGGGGGTAGGGGAGGGGTGTGTACATGGGTGGCGCGGAAGTGCTTTGTTTGCAATGCGAATGCTGAAAACGACGGCCGATTGGCGAAAGTTTAGCGAAAGCAGCTAAACTGCACCGGTAACGGGGCGGTGGTTGCTGCGGTCTGCCGGGTTTAGTTCGTCGTGCATTTCTTACTGCTGTTTCTATTGTGAACTTTTCTGCGAATTAACACGCAAAATCGAGCAAGGAAAATTCGTAATTGAATCAACGAGTTGCAAATTATTTTTGGATTTGCCTATTGACATGAAAAACAGAGGACAGGAAACAGTTGACAGAGGTCAGTGAGTGAGGCGGAGAAGCAGCTTGGCGGTTTGAGTAAAGCAGAGTGGTGCGACGGTCACAGATGGGTGTGGCTGATGGCTGGATCGCGGGAGAAGAAGGCGACGGAGGCGATGGAATCGCTGTTTCCACCCGATGGTGCGGGGTGCGAAGCGAAGCTGGGTGCAACCTGACTGGGGTGGGGTTTTGCGATCCGACCCTAGCGGAGCTTGAATGGGGCACCCGGCGGACCTGCGGTGGGCGGGGTACGCGGGCCTGCCAACTTGCCCGGGGCCTGAGACGCGACCTAATACGGGAATATGATTCAGTGCAGTTTAGTCGGAAGCATGATCTTGGCAACTTTTTGACGCAGGTCAGACACCGCCAGATTGTGCCGCCGGGTGCTTGGTGGGAGTCGATTAAACTCTTTTAGCGCGCTCAACCCTGGGATCAGGAAATCTCGTGCAAGTTTCTCGACGATGTCGCCGAACCAAGATGGCCCGCCTTTCAACTCATCGAAGAACTTCCTTCTGAATTTGAAGAGCCGCAAATCTGAGTCTTTGCCCTCGATCTCGCCACTCTCAATCCGCTGCAATAGATCAGCAGCCCTTTTTTGAGTTGGCTTCAGTGTCTTGGAGCGCTTTCTAGGTTGTTTACTATCTGAAACGTAAACATCCTTGCTTCCATACGTCTCTCCTTTGAAATAGCGGAGGAGCATCTCCTTCTTGATAGGAAGGGACTTAAATCGGAGCCTCAGCTTGAAGCCGGCGTCATCGAATGCACGCAGAACTTCTCTGTGAGTGACAATGCCCGGAAAATCACATGGAATCGAAGATAGCCTAAAGGCTGCGACAACATTGCGCCCAAGCACATCCTTCGATTTCATGTGTTCCGAGTGCTCGAGTTCGCTTAGGAGCGCATCCTTCTCGTAGGTCACTGCGTGGCGAATGCGTATGCGCTCTTCACCTTCGATGCACAGTCGAGTGACGTTTACGATCAACGTCAGAAAGAAGATTGCGTCGAAGATGACTTCGGCGGTGCTAGCCAACTCCCTGTCTAAAGGAATTTCATAAAATGCGAGGAATCCGTCACCCGTCCACTTGACGAAAGTGCCACCGCCGGAGTTCACCGCTACGAGAGAGATATAAAGGAAACGTTGGAGGAATTGTTCCGTTGCGGCGGCTGTCTCGTTTCTATTTAGTAATTTCGATGATCCCGCTACGTCGCAAACCCAGACGAGCCCGCGCGTTCTCTTGGAACTATATTTTGGTGCCCGGGTGACCCGAGCGACTTGCGCTCTTTTTCTCGTGGCCATGGCTTTAAACTGATGCAACCGGTCAGGTGGATGATAAACAGGCGTCAAGACAAGTACTTTTATGTGGTTAGTTGCGGATCGCGGAAGTCCGAATCTTACCCGACACGGCAATCAGGTTGCAAGGCGTCACCCCACCAGCACGGGCTTGGCGAGCATCTGCTTGATGCCGCGCAGGGCCTGGCGGGTGCGCTCCTCATTCTCGATGAGGGAGAAGCGGACGTGGCGGTCGCCGTATTCGCCGAAGCCGATGCCGGGCGAAACGGCTACCTTGGCTTCGTTGAGCAGCAGCTTCGAAAATTCAAGAGACCCGAGGTGCGCGTAGGCCTCGGGAATCTGTGCCCACACAAACATGGTGGCCTTGGGCGAGGGGACGTGCCAGCCGGCCTTGTTCAGTCCCTCGATGAGCACGTCGCGGCGGCGGCGATAGGTTTCGCGAATCTCGGCGACGCAGTCCTGCGGCCCCTCTAGAGCGAGAATGGACGCGACCTGGATGGGCGTAAAGGTGCCGTAGTCGAAGTAGCTCTTGAGCCGGGCGAGGGCGTTGACCAGCACCGGATTGCCGACCATGAATCCCACGCGCCAGCCCGGCATGTTGTAGGACTTCGACAGCGTGAAGAACTCGACGGCCACGTCTTTGGCGCCGGGAACCTCGAGGACGCTGGGCGGCTTGTATCCGTCGAAGCCGAGGTCGGCGTAGGCGAGATCGTGGATGAGATGGAATCCATATTGACGGGCGAGCTCGACAAGGCGCGCGAGAAATGGGAGGTCGACGCACTGCGTGGTCGGGTTGGACGGGAAGTTGACGATCAGCGCCTTGGGGCGCGGAGTCATGCGCGGAATCAGGTCCTCTAACTGGGCGAGGAACGAGTCGCAATCGACGATGGGCACGCTGACGACGTGGGCTCCGGCGATGACCGGGCCGTAAATGTGGATGGGATAGCTGGGGTTGGGCACCAGCACCGTGTCGCGCGAGTCGAGGATGGCGAGACAGAGGTGGGCGATGCCCTCCTTTGAACCGATGGTGACGATGGCCTCGGAGTTGGGATCGAGGTCGACGTTGTAGCGCGACTTATACCAGTTGCAGATGGCCTTGCGCAGACGGGGCAGTCCGCGCGAGACGGAGTAGCGATGGGTGACCGGCTTCTGCGCCGCCTCAATCATCTTGTCGACGATGTGCTTGGGTGTGGCTCCGTCGGGGTTGCCCATGCCGAAGTCGATGATGTCTTCTCCACGGCGGCGCGCGGAGATTTTCATCTCGCCGGTGATGTTGAAGACGTAGGGCGGCAGGCGCTGAATACGGCTGAACTCTTCCATGATGACTCCAGTGTAAGACAGCGGAGCTAGCGGTGTTAGCGGCGTTAGCGGAGCTAGCGACAGAACGCAGCGCGAGTGAACGAGTCAAGGCGTGAACAGTGGACAGAAGCTTGATCGGGAACTGAGAACTGCGAATTGAATTGTGGGATGAGGTGAGCGGGTCTCTAGGCGGCGGGGGCCGCCGCACGCGGTGCCGCGGCGCTGAGGGCGCAGGCAAAGGAGCGGATGAGAGCGGGGTGGTGCATGGAGGAATTATAGCGGGAGGCGGCGGCTAGCTGTTAGCGGAGACGCCGGCACTCGTGCTCTCCCACCCTTGCGACGAAAAAGAGAAGCATCGCAAGGATGGGGCACCGACGGTCGTGCGGACGGAAGCAGGTTAGTTGCCGGTGGTGATGACGACGCGGAATCTTGCTTTGCCGCTCATCATGCGGTCGTAAGCTTCTTCGGCTTTTTCGAGGGGAAACGTTTCAATCATTGGCCGGACGCCGGTCAGCGCGCTGAAGTTCAGAGTGTCTTCGGAGTCCATGCCGGTGCCGGAGGGCCAGCCGGCCACGGTGCGGCGGGCAGCAAGCAAGGCCAATCCGTTGAGCACGACGGGGCCGTCAGGCGCGCCGACGATGATCAGCTTGCCCGCAGGCGCGAGGGCGTCAACGGCCCATTCAAGAGCTTTGGCGCTGGTGACGGTGGAGAGAATGATGTGGGCGCCGCCGATCTTTTTGAGTTCAGCAGCGGGATCCTGCGTGGTGGTGTCGATGTAGAGATGCGCGCCGAGTTGTTTGGCGAGCGGGCCCTTATCTGCTCCGCGAGCGATGGCGACGGTGCGATAGCCGGCTTTGGCGGCGTATTGCACGGCGAGATGGCCGAGGCCGCCGATGCCGAGGACGGCGACGGTGTCTCCGGGGCGCGCGCCGGAGTTGCGCAGGCTGTTGAAGGTGGTGATGCCGGCGCACAGCAGCGGGGCGGCATCGGCGTCGGCGAGGTTCTCGGGAAGGAAGGCGAGGGCGTTGGCGGAGGCGATGACGTAGTCGGCATAGCCGCCGTCGGAGGTGATGCCGGAGATGGGGCTGTTTTCACAGAGCACGAAGTCGCCCCGGCGGCAGGGCGGGCAGAAGTTACAGTGGCCGCCATGCCAGCCGAGTCCCACGCGCTGGCCGGGCTTGAAGAGCGGAACGTCAGGACCGATGGCGTCGACGATGCCGGCGATCTCGTGGCCGGGGACGCGGGGATATTGGATGCCGGGCCAGTAGCCGAGCTTGGTGAGCGAGTCACTGTGACACACGCCGCAGGCCTGTACGCGGATGCGCACCTGGCCGGGGCCGGGCTCGGGAAAAGTTTTCTGGATGAGTTCGAAGGCTCCGCCGGGGGCGGGCACCTGCATGGCACGGCCGGTAACTGATGGCATACGTGGGAATTCTCCTGCGGGTTTAGATGGGGGTAACGGCGGCGGGATGCACAAGGTTGATGAAAGCTTGGGGAATTGAGAAGGAGGGTGCAAGCAGCGAAAATCTGCCAGGGGCGGCTTGACATTCGATTGCTTGAGATATATCTTACGATATATCGTAAGATATCGGAGGAAACACAATGTTTGAACATTTCAAAGAAATGCGCAGGGAACACCAAGGACATGGGCGCGCAGATTGCCGGCATCGTCACGGGCACGGCTGGTGGGGCGATCGGGGCGAGCGCTGGGAAGGGATGGGCGGATTTGGCGGAGGCCGGGAACGGTTCTTTGACAACGGCCATTTGCGGCTCGTGATTTTGCAGCTGATTGCTGATAAGCCGAGCTACGGGTACGAAATTATCAAGGCCATCGAGGAACGGCTTTCGGGCGGATATGCGCCGAGCCCCGGGGTGGTTTATCCCACGCTGACGCTGCTCGAGGAAGAGGGATTTGCGACGGTGGCGGCGGCGGAAGGAAACAAGAAGCTGTATGCGGCGACCGAAGAAGGCAACGCATATCTGAAGACGAACCGGGCGACGTTGAAGGCGATCTTCGGGCGGATGCAGGAAGCGGGCAAGGCGTTTGGCCGCGGGCGTTCGCCGCAGATCAAGCGGGCGATTATGAATTTGAAGTTCGCGTTGAAGATGCGCGTGGAGCGCGGCAGTTTGACGGCGGACCAGGTGAGCAAAATCGCCGAAGCGCTGGACGCCGCGGCCAGAGCCATTGACGAAGTGTGAGGAACGCGATGGCGAGCGCACAAACGATGGACACGACAAGCAGAGCGCCGGATGAGCAAGTCTCGATGGCGGCGCGGTGCGAGCAATTGCAGGCGCTGGTTGGCGAGCTGTTGCAGACCAACCAGGAGCTGCGGTTCAAAGTGGAGACGCTGGAGCGGCAGGCAGAGAACATGGGGCGCGGGCTTGCGGCAACGCAGGTGAGCGCCGCGTGGCTGCTGCCGTGAATTGCGGACCTTATACTTAGATTCGATATGAGCACGTTCCTGCCAGTAGATGAACAACTTGACCTGTTGCAGAAAGGCGCAGCGGAGATCATCCGCGTGAGCGACCTGCGCGAGCGCCTTGAAGAGAGCCGCAAGACGGGCCGCCCGTTGCGCGTGAAGGCGGGCTTCGATCCGACGGCGCCAGACCTGCACCTGGGGCACACGGTTCTGATGCGTAAGCTGCGTCACTTTCAGCAGCTGGGCCACACGGTCATTTTTCTCATCGGCGATTCGACGGCGCTCATCGGCGACCCGACGGGGCGCAACGTGACCCGCAAGCCGCTCACGCGCGAACAAATTGATGCGAATGCGGAAACGTATAAACAGCAGGTCTTCAAGATTCTCGATGAGAAGGCCACCGAAGTGCGCTACAACTCGGAGTGGCTCGACAAGCTCGGCTACGTGGGGCTTATTAATCTTTCCGCGAAGGTGACGCTCTCGCAGATCCTCGACCGCAAGGACTTCCTCACTCGTTTTCGTTCCGAGCAGGACATTTCACTCCACGAATTGCTTTATCCGCTGGCGCAGGGCTACGACTCCGTGATGCTGAAGAGCGATGTGGAGTTGGGGGGGACGGATCAAAAGTTCAATCTGCTGATGGGCCGCGAGCTGCAGCGCAAAGAAGGCCAGCCGGAGCAGATCGTGCTGATGACGCCGATCATCGAGGGGCTCGACGGCGTGCAGAAGATGAGCAAGTCTCTCAACAACGCGATCGGCATCAACGAGCCGCCGCAGGAGATGTATGGCAAGCTCATGAGCATCAACGATGAGCTGATGTGGAAGTACTGGGTGTTTTTGACGGACCTGCGGGGATCGGAGATCGAGGCGCTCAAGGCCGATGTTGCCGCGGGCACCGTGCATCCGATGGACGTGAAGAAGCGCCTGGCGCGGACGATCACGGCGGACTTTCACGGCGAGGAAGCGGCGGAACATGCGGGCGAGAACTGGGCGCGGATGTTTCAGCAGAAGGGCGAAAGCGAGGATCTCGACGAGGCCCATATCGCGTACGACGATGTAGCGGGGCCGGGCGAGGGGTTGCAGATTCGTTTGCCAAAATTGCTTGTGGCGCTGGGACTGGCAGCGAGCGGAGCAGAAGCCAGCCGGAAGATTGCGGAGAAGGCCGTGAAGCTGGATGGAGAAACGGCGCAGGGTCCGATGATTTCTGTCGACGCGCTGCCCGCGCGCATCGTTGTGCGGCTGGGCAAGCGGGCCAAGGTCGCGGTGATTGAGTAAGTTCCGAGTCGATGCGAACTAGGCCGGGTAGCCGCCGGTGATGTAGCCTTCGAGGGCTCCGATAGCCTGCTGCTGGCTGTTGATGACCCACTTGACCAGATCGCCGATGGAGACGAGGCCGACGACTTTGTCGCGCTCGAGCACGGGCAGATGGCGGAAGTGGTGCTGCGTCATCACGGTGAGGCAATCGTCGACGGTGTGCTCGGGAGTGACCCAGTGGACCGGGCTGGTCATGATCTGCGCGACCTGGGTTTCTTTTGACAAGTGGCCCATCAGCACGCATTTGCGCGCATAGTCGCGCTCTGAAAAGATGCCGACGAGCTTGTCTCCCGCGCAGACCAGCAGCGCGCCAATGTCGTGTTGAGACATCATCTCGAGCGCTTCGTAGACAATTTCATCGGGCTCAACGGAGAGGATCTTGGTTTGGCTCTTGTTCTTGAGTACCTTGCCAATCGTGTCGTCAATGCGCATGGACACCCTCCTCGAATCTGGGGCGGCGGCAGCCCCGTACCTTGTGGAGATGCAGTGTAGCGCGAATTGTGGAGAGTTGTCGCTAATCTTCTTGTGAGGAAATCAAGCACCCAGCGCGAAGGCCCGGCCGGAGGCGAGTAACTTCGCGACAGCCTCCTTTGAAGTGGACTCGGTGTAGATGCGCATCAGGGGCTCGGTGCCGCTGGCGCGAAAGAGGATCCAAGTCTCGGCGGCATTGGGCTTGGTTTTGGCTTCGGGGTTGTCGAGGAAGAACTTGACGCCGTCGAGGGTCTCCTGGCGCAGGATGGGCATGCCGGCAATCACCGGGTCGCCGACCTTGAGCGCGTGAGCACGGGCGATGGCGGCGCTCTTGATGTCGTCGGGAATGTGGAGATCGATGCGACCGTACTGATGTTCGCCGTACTCGGCCTGCAGATCGGCGACGAGCCGGCCAAGGGTCTTGCCTTCCTGGGCCATGACGTTGGCGAGCAACAGCGCGTTGAGCAAGCCGTCGCGCTCGGGCAGATGGCGCTGGAAGCCGATGCCGCCGGATTCTTCGCCGCCCATCAGGATTTCGCGCTCGAGCATGTAGTCGCAGACGAACTTGAAGCCGATGCCGTGCTCGATCAATTCCCTGCCGTGTTTGGCGCAGATGCGATCGAGCATTTTGGTGGTGTTGAAGGCGCGGGTGACGGCGCCGGGCCAGCCTTTGTACTTGAGCACCCAGCTGAGCAGGACGGAGAAAATCTTGTGCGGGTCGACGAAGTTGCCGTGCTCGTCCGTAGCGCCGATGCGGTCGGCATCGCCGTCGGTGCAGAGGCCGGCCTGGCAATCGTGCTCGACTGCAGCCTGGCCGAGAGCGCGAATGTGAGGCTCGATCGGCTCGGGATTGATGCCGGGAAAAAGCGGATTGACGTTGCCGCGAATCTGCACGTGGTCGACGCCGATGCGGGTAAAGATGTCGGCGATCATCGTGCGGCCGCAGCCATACATCGAGTCGATGGCGAACTTCATGCCGGAGCTGGCGATGAGGTCGAGGTCGGCGAAGCTCTCGATGGCCTTGAGATAGGTGGGGAGGAAATCGACCTCGGTGATGGGCGCGGGTTCGGCAGAACGCGGGACGGGATTGCCGAGATGAGACTCGATCGCCGCGATGATGGAGGGCTTGCCGGAGCCGCCATACCAGGCTTTGTATTTCACGCCGTTCCACTGCGCGGGGTTGTGCGACGAAGTGATCATGATGCCGCCGGCAGCGCCGCGTTCGCGGACGCCAAAGCTCAGCGCAGGAGTGGGCGTGATGTCGTTGGCCAGCAGCACAGGGATGCCGGTCGAGGCGACGACCTCGGCGCAGGCGCGTGCGAATGCTTTGGAGCCGAAGCGCGTGTCATAGCCGATGCAGAGGCCGCGCGAGGGATCTTCGTTGGCCGAGCCGGCTTGGGCATGCACGTAGGCGGCAACGGCTTCGGCGGCGGTGCGAACGTTGGCAAAGGTAAAGTCGTCGGCGATGACGCCGCGCCAGCCGTCAGTGCCGAACTTGATTTGCGGATGAGGCATGGGGTGGAGGGTCGTGCTCCTTGAAGAGAAGTGTAAACAATGAGGCGCTGGCGAAGTGGAGATCGGGTTGCGAAACGTTATCGTCCGCGGGCTTTGGTTGCAGCGCTCTTGCGCGGCGGGACGTAATGGAAGCGTATCAAGTAGATTTTTTCGCCTTTGCCGTGTTTGGCAACCTTGAGCAAATCGAGGACCCCGGCGAATCCTGACTCGCGCGCCAGTTCGGGAGTGATGTCGGGAAAGCCGATGGGCGTGATCGAATCCACCTCGATTTCGCCCTCTTCCATGGGGTAACGGCCGCCGACGCGCACGCGCGGGCTCATCCAAATGCGCACGGTACAGGTGATTTGTCCCAGACGCACACCCTCGCGAAGACGTTTAGCGAATTGCATGACGATGTCTCACGCTGATTCAGATGAGATCGCTGCGGCCGGAGAGGCCAAGCTCCTTGACGATCTTGCCTACGTCCTGCGAGTGGTCGCGATGCGCGATGAGCAGGGCGTCGTCGGTATCGACAATGACAAGGTTTTCAACGCCGACCAAAGCTACGAATTTTTTGGGGCTGTAGATGTAGTTGTTGCCGGCCTCGATGGCGAGATGGCCTTCGGTCTCGGAGACGTTGCCGTCGCCATCGCCGCGCAGGCGCGATTCAAGCTGATATTCGTAGAGCGAGGCCCAGGAGCCGAGGTCGTTCCAACTGAACTCCGCCGGCAGGCAGAAGAGGTTGGAGGAGTGCTCGCCCTTGGCGGAGCGCGGCTCGAGCACCGCGTAGTCCACGGAGATGTTTTCGCACTTGGGATAGTTCTGGCGGAACACCTGCTCAAAATCGGGAGTGCCGTAGGCCGCGGCAATGCCCTCGAGCAGGGGCGCGGTTTCGGGCAGGTGTTCGCGGACGGCGTTGGCCAGGGTGCGCGCCGACCAGAGAAACATGCCCGAGTTCCAGAAGTAGTTGCCGGCGGTAACGAATTCTTCGGCGCGATGCTGGTTGGGCTTCTCGGTGAAGCGGCGCACATGAAGGGCGACATCGTCGTCGGTGTAGTCGCCGGTTTCGATGTAGCCGTAGCCGGTCTCGGCGCGGGTGGGCTCGATGCCGAGCACCACCATGCTGTCGCCGGAGGCAGCCAGCGCGATGCCTTTGTGGAGCGCCTTGAGAAAGCGGGGCTCGTCGGCGATGACGTGGTCGGAAGGAAAGACTCCAAGGATGGCGTCCGGATTTTGCCGTTCGATGAGAAAGGCGGCAAGGCCGCAGGCGGGCGCGGTGTTGCGCGCCACGGGTTCCTGAATGATCTGCTTGGCGGGCACGCCGTGGAGCTGCTCGGCGATTTCATGGGCCAGCAGCTCATTGGTGATGACCCAGGTCTTCTCGGGCTTGGCGAGGGGCTTGAGCCGCTCCACCGTCTGCTGGATCATGGAACGCTCGCCATCGAGCGCCAACACCTGCTTGGCGTGGGCGCGGCGGGAGCGCGGCCAGAAGCGGGTGCCGCTGCCGCCGGCGAGAATCACAGGACGAAAATCAATCGGACTCGGCATGGAAGACCCATCCTACCCGACTGAAGGAACGTTTGCACAGTCCCCGCTGCGAATTATGGGACGCACCGGTGACCTCGCTCACCTGAACCGGCGAGACGGCCTGTAAATGTCGATGCGGCCTAAGACAGGCCGGTCAGGAACTCGCCCATGCGCCGTGTTCCCTCGTCGATGTTCTCTTTGGTGACGGGGTAGGAGATGCGAATGTGCTCGGCGGTGCCGAAGGCCTCGCCGGGAACGGTGACCACGTGGGCCTCGTGGAGCAGGCGCGTAGCCAGCTCGGTATTGGTGCGGATGCCGCCCCTGCCGAGGAATGCGGAGATGTTGGGGTAGACGTAGAACGCGCCTTCGGGCCGGGTGCAGGTGAGGCCGGGAATCTCGGCCAGTTTGGAGAGCATGTGGTCACGCAGTTCGATGAACTCCGCGCGGAAGTGGGTGACGCAGTCCTGGGGGCCAGCGAGCGCGGCGACCGCGGCCTTTTGTACGAAGCTCGTGGCGTTTGACGTGGACTGCGACTGCAGCTTGCTGAGATTGGCCACAATGGGCTTGGGGGCAAGCGCGTAGCCGGCGCGCCAGCCGGTCATGGAGTAGGTCTTGGACAGCGACCCGAGAATGATGAGGTGTTGCTTGGCCCATTGGAACGAGGCCGCCGAGACGGGCTTGCCGGCATAGTTCAAATAGACGTAGCACTCGTCCAGCAGCAGGTAGATTCCGCGGTCGTGGGCGAGATGAACAATGCGCTCCAAATCCTCTTGGGAGACCACCGATCCAGCCGGGTTTGAGGGCGAGTTGAGAATGATGGCCTTGGTCTTGGGCGTAATCGCCTTTTCAATCGCATCCGCAGTGATGCGGAAGTTCTCCGCCTCGTGGGTTTCGAGTAAAACCACCTTGCCGCCAGCGTACTGGATAATGTCCTTGAAGCTGACCCAGTAGGGGACGGGGAGGATAACCTCGTCGCCGTGGTCTACCAGCACTTGAATGGCGTTAAATAGGGCT
>Ga0181516_10000781_pt1 | contig 26589 bp, 22 predicted proteins | sample PEATcosm2014_Bin_25_FD_121104 | JGI IMG/M metagenome (GOLD analysis project Ga0181516, IMG submission 121104) | Peatland microbial communities from MTU Mesocosm Facility, Houghton, MI, USA - PEATcosm2014_Bin01_10_metaG | ecosystem: Environmental > Terrestrial > Soil > Wetlands > Peat | place... | reverse complement strand
GCGAAACGCGTCTGCCGCACCGCAGGTCCCGCGAAGCGGAGTTGGCCGCACCGCAGGTGCCCGCTGACCGCCGCGAACTGCTGACAAGTTTTAAGGCGCGCAGCGCGTCTGCCGCACCGCAGGTGCCCGCTAGCTCCGCTAACTCTGACGCCGTTAACCCTGTATCGCTGTATGCGCCCCCCACACAAGTCCTTCCGCTCCACCAGTTGCCGCAAGCCAATTCCCAAGTTAGCAACGACGCTTTCTCCTGTATCCCTGTACGGTTCGCGTCATCCGCGTCTGCCGGCGCCATCGGGAGCTGCTTGTCTTCCCTTCAGAACCTCGCTTCTTTTGCCGATAGTCTTCGTAACGGAAGAATTCCGTGGGGAGCAAGTATGCCATTGATCAGCTGGAGCAAGGACCTGTAGGTAGGCATTGAGTCGATTGACGCTCAGCACAAGGTTCTCGTGGAGACATTAAACGAGTTGCACGACGCCATGATGAAGGGGCAGGCGAAAGGTGTGACGGGAGCCATTTTGCGCAACCTGGTGGCCTACACGCACGAGCACTTCAGGGCCGAGGAGGCGATGCTGGCATCGGCAAATTACCCTGGCCTCGCGGCTCACCGTGCTCTCCACGTTGAGTTGGCCAAGCAGGTGAACGGGTATATGTCGCGCTTTGAGCATGGCGAGATCACGCTCAATCTGCACTTGCTCAAATTCCTTCGCGACTGGCTCACCAACCACATTCAAAAGGCCGACCGGGCCTACGGAGCTTGTCTGGCGGCCCACAGCGACCGATAGCGATCAAACTTCGAACGACAACTGGGCCGAGGCGAAGACGGAGGCTGGTTTAGGCTCCGAGGACAAGTCGTAAACCAGCCGCTCGAGCACCAGCCGCTTGTCAGGTGGCGAGGAACGAAGCTCGAGGTCAGCGCGGGCGATCAAACGCAGGGCGCGCGTGATCTCGCGGCGGCTTTTGAACCGGCGAGCCTGGCGAATCAAATCGTCCGCGGCAAAGGGAGGCATGCGGAAACCCTGCCACAGCGCCTGCCAGATGGCGCGCGAGTCGCGAACATTTTTCTCGAGGATCACCAGCATCTGCCGGAAGGTGCGCGCCAGCATGTAAAGATGGCCGATCGCAGCGTCTTCTCCGGCGTCGGAGCTGTTGAGCAGTCCCTGCAGCAGCGCCAGGGCACGTGCGCGATTGCGCGAAGTGATCGCGTCGGTGAGCTCATATAACGATCGCTGCTTGGCGGCCAGCACCATGGTCTCCACGTCGCCCAGCGTGATGCGGCCACGGCCGGCGGTATAGAGCAATAGCTTCTCCAGTTCAGAGGAGATGAGCATCATGTCTTCGCCAAGGGCGTCGACCAATTCGCGGGCGGCATCGGGCTCGAGACGGGCGCCTGCCTCCTGCGCTGTGGCGACGGCCCAACGCATCGCGTCTTCGTCGCTGACGCGCGAAAGCTCCACCATGCCGCAGTGTTCGCCCAGGGTTTCAGTCAGGCGTTCGAAGCGGTTCTTGTCGTCCATCTCCATGCGACGCGGGTCGGTGGGGATGCGCAGAAAATCGGCAACAAAGATCAGCAGCGCCTGGGGATTGGGCGAGCGAAAATAGCGGTCGAGAGCGGCAAACTCGTCCTTCTTGGCGCCACGGGTGTAGAGCTGGCGCACATTGCGCACGAAGATCACCTGAAACGGCGACATCAGAGAAGGCGTCTGGGCGCGGTCGAGCACTTCGAAGATGGATGTAGAAGCGAGATCGAGATCGGAGAGGCAAAAGTCCCTGAGATCGGGTGGAACGAAGGCCTTGAGCACGGCGGCGCGGCAGCGATCCAACAGAAAAGATTCGTCGCCGGCGAGAATGTAGCCGGGCTTCAACGGCCCGTTGCCGGCGGCCGCGGCCTCGACTTCCGCAACAAAGCGGGAGGCCGCGCTGAATCCAGCACCCCAGCGTGAGCCGCTCATCGGATCACACTCCGGACAGGACTCCTGCGGGCGTTGATTGCAACGAGCATGCGGCTCCAGAATACCTTGCCCGGGCGCCGCCTGCCACTGCCGCGAGGCGCTCTGTTACCGGATGCTGCACTGTGGAAATCCCGGCCGAGATCGGATGAATGGGCACGACTTGGGGTTTATGAATGAGTAAGTAACCTGCGTTACTGCGCATAAGTCCCTGGACTCTCGTAATCAGTTTTGCGGGCACAAACACCGGTTTCGCCCGATTTTGATTGTTAGGAAATAAAACGGACCCTACAGTGGAATCAGCTGATTGCTATCAGGCGAGATGCCCTCCTCCTCTAATGTCCACTGGGCCCCTGGGCGGCGTTGCGACTCTGAATCGCTGCGTCGCCCTTAGTATTTTCTAGAGCCCATCGAGAACGTCGGCTACCAGCGCCCGCGCAAAATCGCGTGAGAGACGATCGATGGCCGCGGGACTTTCGTCGAAATACACAGGCAAGTCGGTGGTCGACTGGTACTGCTGACGGAAAACATAGTTCTTGTTTTCGTAGAGAACGTGCCCGTCACGCCCGGTGAGACGAACCGCGGCAACGACTGTGACAAGGAAACTTGAGGACTGTTGCGTGGAAGAGTTGTAGGTGAGAGGCGCAACAGTTTCCTGCAGAATGGTTCCCTGAAGCACGACGTCCGCGTCGCCATTGTCAGCGGGAAGAATGCGCAGTCGCGACCGCGAGGAGAACTCGCGCACCACGGCTTCGGTCATCGCGGTTTCAGTGTGATACGTGTTGGCGCGGGTAGCGAATAAGGGAACAGCAAGCGTGCGCGTGCCGGGCGGCAGGTGTGTCGCCGCACCCAGGGTGTGATAGCCGCAGCCGCTCACGGCCAAAAGCCCCATAGCTGCTAATCGAAAGGCGAATCCGCGCATGCATCCATCTTAGAGCACCGCATGGAGCAGTTACACCGACGCCGTCGCCATCATGCCGAGGCCTTCAGAGGGCAACTTAAGCCCGTCGGTTCGATCGCGAAAATAGATCTCGTTGAGCTGGTCGGAATCATGCTGATCGACGCGGCAAAATTCTGCGCTGCGCAACTCCGACTCGAGTTCCTGCGGAGTGAAGAAGAGCCGAAACGGCTCTCCGGCAGCGGCCACCCGCGCCGCCAGGGCCTCGAACGCAAGACGACGCAACGGGCTTAGCATTTTCGGTGAAAGGGCATAGTCAAAGCAGACGGAAGTGCCGGCGGGCAGTCGCGCAATCGTCTGTAGAGTAGACCGAAATGCATCAAGCGTGAGGTACGGCGCCACACCGAGCCATCCGAAGATCGCCGGCTGTGCCGCATTGAACCCTGCATCGGCCAGGCCTGCGGCAAGCGTCTTATGTTCGAAATCCAGTGGAACGAAGGTCAGGTTGGCGGGCTCGGCAATGCGCGCTTCGACCAGCAACCCGCGTTTCCACTGCTGCGTCGCGGGGAAATCGACTTCGAAGACGCGCACCTGCGGGAATGGATTGCGATAGGCGAACGTATCGAGCCCAGCGCCCAGCACAACATACTGAGTTACGCCACTGGCTGCAGCATCCGCAAGCCGGTCCTCAGCATAACGGCTGCGCATGGCCATGAATGCGCGAAAGGCGCGCGCGATTGGGTGCATCTCTCGCGCGCGGTCGAGAGCGAAATGCGGGCCAAGCAAAGGAACGGCAATCGGATCGAGGAGAACGCATGGCCGGTCGAGAACCTGATGCGCGGCGCGGCGCACGGCCACGCGGAATGCTGTTCTGCTGGCACGGCCGGTCTCCATGGATTTGAGTCTACCTATAGCGATTGCCGCGTACCATAGTGCTCATGAGCTGGATTGGATGGGCTTTGTTGTCCGCTGTTTTTGCCGCCGCCACTGCCCTGCTGGCCAAGGTGGGCGTGGCGCATGTCGACTCGAATCTTGCCACAGCGATTCGCACCAGCGTTGTTGTGCTGTTCGCGTGGGGCATCGCACTGGCCCTCGGCAAGCATGGCGAGATTCGAATGCTCGACCGGCGCACATTGTTGTTTCTCACGCTTTCAGGACTGGCAACGGGCCTCTCATGGCTGTGCTACTTCAGGGCGCTGCAACTGGGGCCTGCCTCGCGCGTGGCTCCGCTGGACAAGCTCAGCGTGCCGCTGGTGATGATCTTTGCCTGGCTGCTGCTGGGCGAGAAGCTCAATCCGGCGGCGCTTGTTGGAGGCGCGTTGATCACCGCGGGAGCCATCGTAATGGTGCTGGGCTAGAGAGGCGCAGCGGCTTACCTATACTGGATTGGGAATTCAGAGAGAAGGGCGTTCTTGTCTGACCATAATTCAACCGGGTCGGGTTCAGAGCCGGTCATTCGCTGCATCGTGCTCACCGGGTTTATGGGCTCGGGCAAGACCACGGTGGGGCCGATTGTCGCTCGGCGGCTCGGCTGGAGTTTTGTGGACGTCGATGACGTGATCGAGGCTGACGCCGGCTCCACTATTGCAGAGATCTTTGCGCACCACGGTGAAGCTGCCTTCCGCGACCGGGAACACGCAACAATCGTACGGTTGGCCGCGCAAGATTCCCTGGTGCTGGCCCTCGGCGGCGGCGCCATTGAGCGAACTGAGACGCGCGACCTGTTGCTGAGCGCGCCGGGGACGATCCTGGTGCATCTTGAAGTGGAGCTGGCTACCACATTGTCTCGCTGCAGCGGCACAGAAAAGACGCGGCCCGTACTGGCCGACCAGGCTAACCTTGTCAGCCGCTACGAACGCCGGCTGCCGTTGTATCGGATGGCTCATGCCTCCATTTCTGTGGACGCACTGACGCCAGACCAAGTGGCCGATAAGATTTTGCAGGCGGCGGCAAGATAGTCGGCCGCATCTCATGCTCCACTCCGTTGCCCTTGCTATCATGATTGCAGGTGTAGCGCTTCTCCCGCACTGCCGCCGAGCTCTTTTGCCAATCCAATGACACCCGCTTCCCAGGCCGCCGTTCCCGCCGAACTCTCGACACGCGTTGACTCCGCCGCGCACACGCCGGCTGCGCTGCATGCGCCGACTGCGGGCGTCACCGCAACATTAATCCACGATGTACGCGAGCTGTTTAAGGTCCGCGTCACGGGAATGGTGCTGGTAACGGGATGGGCGGGCTTCTATCTTGGGTCGATGCAATCGGGCATCTCGACACTGCAGCGCGGACTGATCGATACGCTGCTGGGGATCGGGCTCGTCTCTGCCGGGGCCGGAGCCTTGAATCAGGCGCTCGAGCGCTCTACTGACGCGCTCATGCACCGTACTGCCGATCGGCCGTTACCCTCGGGACGCATTTCGCTGGCCCAAGGCATTCTGGCCGGACTCGGAGCGATGGCACTGGGGGGCTGGTGGCTGCTGGTCCACACCAACCTGCTGACAGTTTCGTTGGCGCTGCTAACGGCGTTTACTTACGTGGCGGTCTACACACCGCTCAAGCGCGTCACCAGCCTGGCGACATTTATCGGCGCGTTTCCTGGCGCCATGGGGCCCCTGTTGGGATGGACCGCTGCGCGGGGCCGCATCGAGTGGCCGGCGGTTGCGCTGTTCGCCATCCTTTTTATCTGGCAGTTCCCTCACTTCATGGCGATCGCCTGGCTCTATCGCGATGATTATGCGCGGGCCGGTATTCGCATGTTGCCAGTGGTGCAGCCCGATGGCTGGTCCACTGTCGTCGAGGCGCTTTTCTATGCTGTGCTTATGATTCCAGTCAGCCTGGCGCCCTGGTGGCTGGGTCTCGATGGCCCGATCTATGCCGTTGTCGCAGCGGTATTGGGTCTCTTTTATCTCGGGTACACGATTCGCTTCAGCCGCATTCTGCGCACCAGCGACGAAACAGAAAGCCGCATGCTGGCCCGCGACTTGCTTAAAGTCAGCGTGATCTATTTGCCGCTGCTGCTGACGACGCTGATGCTCGGCGCCATCGGGAAACACTAGAAGACCATGACGACCTTCGCCACCGCACCGAGCCACAAAAACGCAACGCGTTCGGCAATCGTGGCGATTCTCTTGATCAGCGCGGCCGCCTCGCTTTTTCTGTTCTGGCTCATCTATGTCCATCCGGCCGCGGCAGCCAGCACATCGTACGCGTTTTTGCCAGCCCTCAATGCTCTCTTGAACGGCCTCGCCGCGACCGCGTTGCTCATCGGTTTCACATTCATACGAGCGCGCCGCATTGCCGCGCATCGCCGCTCGATGATCACGGCTTTCATCTTTTCCACGCTGTTTCTGGTCAGCTACATCTTGCACCATGCGCTGCACGGAGACGTGCGCTATCCAGCACAGGCGGCCTTTCGCACCTTTTATCTGTGGCTCTTGTCCAGCCATATCATCCTGGCCGTGATCGCGCTGCCCATGGTGCTCATCACCTTTTTCTTTTCGCTTTCCGGCCGCTTTCCGCAACACCGCAAGATCGCGCGCTGGACCTTTCCCATCTGGCTCTATGTCTCCGTCACCGGGGTCATCACCTATGTGATGTTGCGCCTTGCGCAGGGATAAGTAATCGCCATGCCTGCACGTCGCTCCCCATCTGACCCGCTTCGACCTCGACCGTCCGCAAGCAACGACGGCACACGCCAACTGCTGCAATGGGGCGGATCGATGGTGGGCGCGGGGGCGCTGGCCGCGGTGTTGCTTGAGACGTTGCTGGGTGGCTTTTCACGGACCGGAGCGAGCACCAACACTGGATGGTTCGCCCTCATCGTGGCGCTGATGTGCGTTCCGTTTGGGGGACTGCTGCTGCTGCTTGGCGTAGCCAAGTGGCTGCGCAAACGTTCGCTGGCGCGGCGGAGTGATTAGCACAACTCCGCGATTGCTCCGGTCTGCTATTCTTTCTCCTTAGCTGGAGAAGGGCACGAACATGGCAAAATCCGTTAACAAAGTCATCCTCCTGGGCAATGTAGGCAAGGACCCTGAAATGCGCTCCACTGGCGGCGGCACGCTGGTGGCTAACTTCACGCTGGCCACGAGTGATCGGCAAAAGGACGCGCAGGGGAACTGGCAGGACCGCACCGAGTGGCACAACCTGGTCGCTTTCACGCGACTGGCTGAAATCGTACGCGACTACGTGAAGAAAGGCTCCAAACTCTACATTGAGGGCAAAATTCAGACACGGAGCTGGGACGACAAGGAAACCGGCGCCAAGCGCTATCGCACAGAAATCATCGTCAACGACATTTCCCTGCTATCGGGTCGCGACGAAGGCAGCGCGCCGCGCGCCTCGACTTCATCGGCGTCTACGGCTAGTTTTGACCAGCGCGCGCCTGCAGGACACGACGACTACTCGCAACAGGCCGAAATCTCCGATGACGACATACCGTTTTAGTTGACGGAGCCGCGTCGCTGAGCGCGACGATTTGTTCGGCGAACGCAATCCGATCCAGATTCGGAGCGCGAAGAATGAGCCGTTTCCAACACTTCCTATTGATTGCTTAAGCGCCGTAAACCGTGCGATTGCGGCCATTCCTCTTTGCCTTGTAAAGCGCGTCATCTGCGACCGCGATCACTTTCGATGTTGATCTCTCGCGCGCCGCCGCAATCGTTGCTCCGACACTCAACATGATTGGGATTTTGGCCTGCCCCGCATCAATCGGTTCATTTTCCATCGTGATGCGAATCCGCTCGGCGAGTTCAAACAGATCACTCAATTTCGAACCTGGAACGACGACCAGAAACTCTTCGCCACCATAACGGCCAATGGAATCGTGGCTTCGCAAGGTACGACTCAGCCGTCGGCCGGTCTCCCGCAACACCAAGTCGCCAACCAGATGCCCGTGAAGATCATTCACGCGCTTGAAATGATCAAGATCAACCAGGAGAACTCCCGTACTTCTCTCGTGGCGCGCGCCGCGACTCAACTCTTCTTCGAGAATCTCAAGAATTGCCCTACGGTTCCAAACACCGGTCAAAGAATCTTTTGTGGCGTGGATGCGAAGCTGATCCCGGGCACGAACTAAGGTCTCCTGTCGCGTCAAGATGCGTGCCGCAACAGTCAACCGGGCTCTCAATTCGCTGGCTTCAAACGGCATGGTCAGATACTCTGCAGCGCCCGATTCCAGAGCTCGCACCATGTCGAGCCTTCTGAAGCTTCTCGCCAGAATGAACACATAGGGAGCGCAATCGCTTGCGCGATCTGCGATTCTCCGGCAAAGTTCCACACCATCGATTCCAGGAAGCGTCTCGCTCAAGATTGCCAGTTCAGGCGGTCGCTCCTGCTCCAGAATGTTCAAGGCTTCCAATCCGTGAGTGGCAGGCAAAACCTCGAATCCCCATCCTTGCAGCATCTGCTGCAAAACTAGCCTTAAGGCCCTGTCGTTTTCAGCCAGGAGAACACGCCGGAACTCGCCAACATTCAACCGGCGTTCCGTGCACTTTGCAGCGGCGTTCTCAATTTCAGGCAAAAAACCTGCCAAGGGCGGCTGTCCGCATGAATCGCTCGCCTTTGGCAATTGAACCAACGGGCACCGCTCGCCGTCTAGCTCAGCAATTACTACTACTGCATCTGCCGACCGGGTGAGGCTGCCATTCAGATCGCTTTTTGCCGGTATGTCCTCAGCGATCCCCATCAACCCTTGAATTGCTTCTGAAATCGGTCGCCGCGAAGGTTCACGGGGCACATCGAAGTCTGCAAATGCTGCGCCGCTATACATTGCCTTCCCTCCAAGGGAGCTGAATTAGGACGGATTTTCGGGGGGATTTCCTTTGCCGCATTGCTTCGCAACCTGCAAGACTGTCGCAGAGCGGAACCGGCAATCCTCTAATAGTGGCGATTCCGCAGTTTTCGTTTCATCGCCTTCGAGAATTGGATTCGACCGCTTGTGCGGAATAGATAGGGAAACTTTTCGTCAGCCTTGAAACGGTCTTGGCTGCGACTGCACTACCCCTCGAAGCCTGAATGGCGGAGTGCGCAGCCAATGCCTTTATCAAACCACTGCAATATATACTTCCGGCGCGCGTTCGGGTTGATTGGCATTTCACGGTGCGGACAGCGATGCTACTCCCCCGGAAACCGGCGCCACTTCATCCAAGGTCTTCCCCCAGAACAGACGGGGCTCGCTCCTCGGAGTGGGCTCCGTCTGCGCCCTGTCGCCGAAGGGACTCAAATTGTCGCAAAAGCAAACCTTGCATCAAGCCGTTCGGAGATGGCCGTCTTTCCAACGGGATCTGAGAGCTGTTCCCTAATCGCGATAGCTGAGAATCGCCGTTTCCGGATCACCGCCAGGCTCAAGAACAGCCTCTTCTTCATCGGCTTATGGCTATCGTTGCTCGCCATGCTCTGGCTTTCTAGGGGATGGTTTGGATTGTTATTCAGCGGCCAGGCACTTTCAGCGGTTGCTTATCTGGCGAAGGGCCTGGCCCGAAAAACACGCGTTGCCCTTTCCCTTCAACATTTCTCGACTCCAACCATCAGGGAGGGCAACTTGCATCGCTGTCGACGGGAACATTCATTTGAAATCGATATAACTCTGCCGGGCGTGCCCCTGAGCGTTCGGTACCTGGGCCATTTGCAGATCGCCGTCAGCGGGGTGCACACCGGAATCCTCTACCGGTTTTCTCCGATCGATTCGGTGCAGCAGGTCGATCCCAAAGATGCGATGCATCTGCTCGAAAGCGGGCTCTTCGGAGTTGCAAATTGAAGCAAGCTGCTCAGCGCGCCACTTCTCGCCGAGCTCACAGGAGCTGTCGCATGACCTCGGTTTCCGCCCTGCCTCTCGACGGCCGCCCGTCGGCGCGAGTCGCGATGCTATACTCGTTTCTTCCTGGCCCGGCGGAGTCTTCGTTGCAATTTCACACATTCGACGCAAGTTATGTTGAAAATCTTTGCATTGGGGACCGGCAGACGCAGGAGCATTTCGTCGCCTACTTTACTGAACTGCTCCGGATAAAGCTTCGCTCACGGCTCCAATCCTCCCATGCAATCGAAGACGTGTGTCAGGAGACCTTTGCACGGGTCTTTGCAGTGCTGCGCAAAGACGGTGGCCTGCGCCAGCCGGAGCGTCTTGGCGCTTTTGTCAACACGACCTGCAATTACGTGCTTTTCGAGCAGTATCGGGCTTCGGCCCGCGGTGAATCCCTCGATAAGGAGGGCGCTCGCGAGCTGCCCGCCACCGGTGCAGACGCCTTTGACATCGTGGCTGCCCGGCAAATCGAACGGAAAGTCCGGGAAATCCTGCTGCATCTGCCGGAACGCGATCGTGCGTTGCTCAAGGCGGTTTTTCTTGAAGAGCGCGACCGCGATGAAATTTGCCGGGAGTTTGGGGTAGAGCGGGAATATTTGCGCGTCCTGCTCCATCGCGCCAAGCAGGAATTCAAGGTCGAGTATTTGAAGCGTGCAGGAAATCCCGCGCTCTTGCGAGCAGATCCATGAGATTGCCGCAATCGACTGGACTGGTGCCGCTCAATCCCGATGGAGTGAAGTATGAATCATAGGGAAGCAATAGAAAAAATGGCCGCTGAGCAATATCTCCTCGACGAACTCGCTCCCGAGGCTCGCGAGGCATTTGAAGAGCATGTTTTCGACTGTCCGGAGTGCGCGCTCGATCTTCGTGCCGGAGCTATTTTCGTTCACGAAGCGAAGAGCCAATTGCCGACGATCGCCGCAAGCTCGCCGGACTCAGCCAGAGCGGTCAAATCCGGCAAGAGAACCGGTTTCTGGCATGCGTTGTGGCGTCCGGTCATTGTCGCTCCCGTCTTTGCGGGATTGATGCTCGTCATCCTCTTCCAGAATTCAATTACAATTCCGGCGCTGCGCACGGCGACATCCGAGCCTCGTCTTGTGCCTCTTGCTCCAATCCATCCAGCAACGCGGGGAGCATCTCACTTGACCATCTCTGCCGATCGCGCACATGGCGTTGCGCTGCCGGTCGATCTACCGGTTGAGTCCGGCCCTGACCTCGCAGTCTCCTACTCCTTTGAGCTCGGCGACCCGCAAGGAAAAGCCGTATGGAGCACCTCCATTCCCGCCCCAGCGCAGGATTCTGCTGCCAGTCAGCGATTTTCCCTCGTGATTCCCGGCAGCACGTTGCGCAACGGCACTTATACGCTCACGGTTACCAACGTTGACGCCCGCGGTCAGCGTACGCCTGCGGAACAATATGAATTTGATATAGTGATGACTCAATAACAGATTCCAGCACCTTTGGAACACGGAAAGTCCACACTAGCAAGCATCGAAGAGTTCCCCTCCTGCGGGCCCCAAAGAGCCACACAATTTTCATCTGTATGCCGTAGAATGCCCGCAAATGAAGGAGCGTGTAATCGCCCATGTCCGAGGTAAACGGTAGAACGCATCACTACAACGCTGAAGCCACGATTCTCTCCGGCCACTTAAGGCTTCCTCTCGTCGAGCAGATCAGACCCCAAGCACGTGCGACGTTGCCCGGTGAAGGCGGCTATCTTTCGCAACGTGCTGACCACTTCCAAATCCAATCGGTACTGTCTTTCAGGTCGGCCTACACTCAGGTTGCCGGCAACCTCGGCACCAAGCCAGGCCACGGCTGGTCCACTCTGACTACAACTGTGATTGAGGGCCTCAACGTTCTGGATATTGTCACCGCAGATCGCATTGTTGGTCAGACCATCACCGAGCATCCTCTTGTGGGCTACGTGCCATCGATTTCCTTTCTGGGCACTCGCTTTGAGAATCTGCGTATAGCCGGTCATCCGGTCGACCTTGATCTTGATCTCAACATCCTCGGCCCAAAGCCCGCCAATGACGCTCCCTATACCCGGGATGCCGCTTTGGTCGCTCGCGTTTCCGGTCAACTCAACCGCATCGGCAAGCGGCAAGACCTTCCTGCCGAGCTTCGCGAACGATACAATCGACTGTCTTCTGCTCTCGGGACACCACTGGAGGAGATCGAATGTTCCCTGGTCAATCGTGCGAGTGGAGCCTACCCTGGCCTCTCCTTTGGGCACGTGATCACGGTTCCCGACTTCGGCACCATCATCCTGGGCAAACTGACGGTCAAGCATGAGGATTTCAAGCCGGATTCGGGAATTCCCGAGAAGACAACCTTCCGGCTCACCATGATCGACCTTCATATGGGCTGCGTGGGCGATGGCAACGTACCGTTCGGGAACAATGTGACCAATGGGGGAACAGAACCATAACGCAAAAAATGACGCACACGAGTCATGGGCAGTCAGTACGGCTGCTTGCAGACAAATCTGCTGCCCTTGGCTTGCACTCACTGCGCCCCATGAAGCTCCCCCCGACCGCCCTTTCCTTTTTGCTCCTCCTTCTGCTCTTCATTCCAATTCACGACACACGGCCGAACGACGCCCAACTCGTGTATGAGCACGCTTGGAAACTCTTTGTTCGAGGCAACCTCGCGAAGAGCCAGCAGGAAGCCAGTCTGGCGTATGAGCAATTCCGGATTCCGAATCCCGAATGGGCGGCGAAGTTCCAGCTGCTTAAAGCTGAGTCCATGCTTTATCGGGGTATGTACAACGATGCTCTGAAGGTTCTTGCCAACTATCCCAGCATGGGTCCCCAAGACGGCGCGATCCAAAAGCTGGCCATGGAAGCTGTCGCGCTTACCCGCCAGCAACAGTTGCCGCTCGCCGAACAAAAAATAAGAAGGGCAGAAACCCTGTGCGCCACGGTTGAGACTGTTGCCTGTGGTGAAGTGCTGTCTGCGCGCGCGATCCAGGAGTCAAGAAACGGACAGTTCGCCGAGGCCCGAGAGTCGTTTCTCAAGGCGCTTTGGTTTGCCCGCAGTCACAATGATCCATGGTTGGAAGCGAGGTCTACGCTCAATCTGGGGTTTATGGCTTTGCAGGTCGACCATTACGATGAGGCGGTTGATTGGTCTATGGCGGCATCACGTGAGGCAATTGCGTCCGGTTACGAGAACACCGCGCAAATCGCGGCGGGCAATCTCGGTTGGGCCTATTTTGAACTTGGCGACGATGAACGGGCTCTGGAGCAATTTGAGACTGCCGAAAAGAGTGCAGCGCGGATTGGCAATATTCGGTACCAACTCAAGTGGCTCAGTACCGCCGGATACGTGTATCGCCACTCAAATGACTGGGCGCGAGCCACTGATTCTTATCGCCGAGCCCTGGAACTTGCCAAGCAAATCAACAGCAAAGAAGACATAGGCAATTCTCTTGAAGACCTCGCCCACCTTTCGATAGATAGCGGGAGGTTGGATGAGGCCAGTAACTACCTGGATCAAATGCAACCCCTGATGCGTGGTTCCGTCGCTCGGATGGACGCATTGGATGTGATGCTTGCACAAGGACGAATTGAAGCGGCCCGGCATGAGTATGCAAAGGCCCGCGCCGATTTTCGAACCATTCGAAATGATCCGGCGAGTCTAATGACATTAAGGTTGTCTGCAAGCTTCGAGTTGGCCAAGCTGCTCGAATCTGAGAACAACGTTGCAGACGCCGAACAAATGTACAAAGCTACTCTAGCGACCTACGAGACGGCCCGCGCACAACTCAAGAGTGAAGAATCGCAGCTGCCTTTTGGGACAAATGCCGTGCAAGTTTACGATCGTTACATTGGCCTGCTACTCAAGCAGGGTCGGACAGAAGATGCACTGGCGACCGCAAATCAGAGCCGCGCGCGCACGCTAGAGCAGAACCTTGATGCTTTGGACACCAAAACCATCTTCCACCTAGCTGCGCTCAACCCACGTGGCATCGCCCAGGCCAGCAAATCCACCCTTCTTTTCTACTGGCTCGGCGCCAGTCGATCGTATCTCTGGGTTATCACACCCGCCAAAATAACACTCATCCCTCTGCCCACCGAGCAGCAAATCGCGGCTCGAGTCGAACGCTATTGCCAGTCGCTGCTCGAAATACGCGACCCCATAGACTCCAGCAACAGTGACGGCCAGTCGCTTTATCAAATCCTTGTCGCTCCGGCAGCCACACTCATCCCGCCGAATACCCCGGTCATCATTCTTGCCGATGGAATCCTCAGCCGACTCAACTTTGAAACTCTGCTCGTTCCCGGTCCCGGACCCAATTCAAACTCTGGCCTCCATAAAGCTTCCGATACGCCTGCCAACTTCCATTTTCTTCTCGACGATCTCACCCTTTCGTCCGCGGCTTCTCTTTACCCGCTTTCAACGGCCAAGTCCAAAGTCGGTGCAGGCCGGCGCATGCTCCTCCTTGGCAACCCAGTTTCTCCCAATCGAGACTTCCCGGCGCTTCCCATGTTCTCGTTCGAAATGGCTCGCATCGAAAGCCATTTTCCTCCTTCTCAGATGTCAGTTTTCGCCGGACAACAAGCCACACCAGCAGCCTATCTCGTCAGCGAGCCGATCCAATACTCCTACATTCATTTCGTATCGCACGCCATCGCCAGCCGCAACAATCCTCTCGATTCGGCCATCATTCTTTCCAGTTCTACCGCCGGTGAAGAATCCTATAAGCTTTATGCGCGCGACATCATTAATCACCCAATCAACGCAGAACTCGTCACCATCTCGGCATGCTATGGCAGCGGAACGCGCGCCTATGCCGGCGAAGGACTGGTCGGCCTGTCCTGGGCATTTCTCCGCGCCGGTGCGCAAAGAGTCATTGGTGCGCTATGGGAAGTGAGCGATGAATCAACTCCGCTCTTGATGGACAACCTCTATCGTGGGATCGCGAATGGTGATTCCCCATCACTCGCCCTGCGCCGCGCCAAACTTGCCCTGCTCCATTCGAACAACAGATTTCGCGAGCCTTTTTATTGGGCACCGTTTCAAATCTATGTTCGGCGCTGAGATCTCTTTATCGCTTCCTGAGTTCTGCGCTGTTTCCCACTTGTTTCAACTACGTTGAACTGTTAACGCTTCCGCCCACAGTAACGAACCGGCTATGAATCAAGGGCATGAAGGGCGCGAGGGGCAGGCACCTGTCTAAATGAAAGGTTGCGTTATGATAATTGTCACCACATCTCCGACTGAGATCCTGGGAGGATCGATTCAGCCTCCAATGATCCTTTCGTCCCCCAATTCCGACCTCGGATTCTCCCGTGCGCTCCAAAGTACATCGTAATCCTGTATTCTCTGATCGATTGGAATTCCTTTTTTTGCAGTCGATCCATCCGGTAACGTTGGCGAATCGTTATTCAAAATCGCTAAGTTCAAACCGCTCTCTGAGGAATGCGCGAAGGCGAAGCTTATGGTTCAAAACGATTCAGTGTCAAAGTCAGACCGAAACTTCCGCGTTGCCATCGTTCATTATTGGCTGATCGGGCGCGGCGGCGGTGAGCGCGTGGTCGAGGCGTTGGCCGAGGTGTATCCTCAAGCGGACATTTATACCCTGCTTGCAGACCCCGCAACACTAAAACTACCCTCGTTGACGAATCGAAGAATTACGCTTCGATGACAGAAACGCATTCGTCAGTAGACCGGTGCTACCGTCTTTCCGCGCCCAGCGCATAATCGCCTGTGATTTGAGAAGTTCCATTGCTGCCCAGAAAGACAGGTGCGATATGGCGGTCAAAGAGGTTCTCTGTCACGTTTTTCGCAATCACATCTTTAGTAGCTTCCAGCAATTCGAGGTACCGCGGTCCCATTTTCGCGGCAACCTTGAAGCCGACATTCAGCAACGAGCGCAGGCTGCTGTTGCACGACGCCGCTCCCTGAGCATGGCGTAAGGCCGATGTGTATTGCTCTGAAGTCCAACCGCGCACTTCGGCCGGCGTGGGCAGACTGGCTTCGTGAATATCGATGACCGTCGCGTAAGGCGCGCAAAGCTCTTCTCTGTGCGCAAAAGCTTCGCCATAGATATCCTTCGCTAACAGAAGCCCCTCGCCCCCTGCCTCAGCAAGGCCGATTAACTCCTCCAGCCATGTGGTCCCGGCGGTTTTCAGGTGCACGCCAGCATTGAAGCGCTTCATTGTTGCGTGAATCGCAGGATAGATCGAGAACTTGTCGCTGCCCGAATGCACGCTGAGTTTGAGGTTGCCAGGAAGGCCAAAGTGTTCGACCGCATAAGCGACCGCTGCGACGTCCAGCGCAAACTCGCGCTCAAATTGAGTCACGTCGCCCGCGTAGTCCACGCCCTTGTTGAATCGGCCGCTGAATTTGGGAGCGATTGTCTGGATTGGGATGCCTTCATCGGCAATCGCCGCAAGAATGATAAGTAACTCAACAGGGCTTTGAGCGCTGTCGGTCTCGTCCATCGAAATCTCAGGAATAAAATTGCCTTTCCCTTTGACATTCAAGATGGCCCTGTAAACCTCGCCTGCCTTTTTCACGGCGGTCAAGTATTTTTGGACTGTCCGTCCCAGTTTCTGCGGCGTAATCTCGAACGCCTCGTTTGCACCTTCGAGATGGATGCGCCCCAGCAAGTCAGGGTGCCGCTTCACGAAGTCGTCGATGTCGGCTTCCGATGCGGGCTGCCCGATGGCGTCGGCTACGTCGATAGTGTAGAAGTCGCACGCTTCAAGAAATCGGCCTACCGTTTGCAATGTAATGTGGTCTGCATCGCAAAAGTAGGCACGCTTCCAGCCCAGCGCCTTGACCGCGGCATCGGCAGCCTCGCGCCCTGCCGATGGCTCTGACCCGATGATGGTGTGCTCGCGATTCGATTTGTTCCAGACGGGGATGAATTCGATTCCGTGTTGAAGAGCGTTGACGCATGCCTGCAACTGCGCTTTGGCCTGGTGAGCAAACCTGTCCCCGACTCCGATTGAATACTCGCTGAGTTTAAGAGATTGATTCTCCATGTCCGCTTCCATATCGTTGCCGGTCGTGGCGCGTGACAGCTTTCACATCGCTTCCGCAAGCAGTTATGTCGATCATGGCGTTCTCATTAGAGGCGGTATGCCTTTTTCACCAACCCATAGGCCAACTCATGAGCCACCTCGAAAGCCTCGTCTTCGTTCAGCCGATGCTCAGCGACGAGTCTTGCCAGAAATGCGCAGTCAACGCGACGGGCCACATCGTGGCGTGCCGGAATCGAGAGGAAGGCCCGCGTGTCATCGTTGAATCCGACAGTATTGTAGAAACCGGCTGTTTCAGTTGCCAGCTGGCGAAAACGCATCATGCCCTCGGGGCTGTCAAGAAACCACCATGGTGGTCCCAGCCGCAAACACGGGTAGTGCCCAGCCAATGGCGCCAACTCCCGGCTAAATGTTGATTCGTCCAAAGTGAAAAGGATGATCGTCAGTCTGCTCTCATTGCCGAAGCGATCGAGCAGCGGCCGCAGCGCATTTACATAATTCATGGGCGCGGGGATGTCCGCCCCCACGTCTCGCCCGAAACGTTCGAAGAGTTTGCGGTTGTGGTTGCGGACGCTTCCGGGATGGATCTGCATTACCAAGCCATCTTCGAGGCTCATTTGCGCCATCTCTGTCAGCATCTGGGCACGAAAAAGCTCGTGCTGACGAGAATCGGCCTGTCCAGCCAACACGCGTTCGAATAATGCCGCTGCTTCAGCTTGCGGCAGGTCTGCTGTTTGAGCTGTGGGGTGACCGTGGTCCGTTGCCGTGCAGCCGAGCTTGCGAAAACGTGCGCGCGCTTTACGCAGCGCATTGAGATAGCCATCCCAAGTTCCTGTGGGTTCGCACGTTTCTTCTCCCAGTCTGGCGATCGATTGGACGAATCCTGGAAAGTCCGGATCGACCACCGCATCCGGACGAAAATTTGGGACAATCCGGCCTTTCCACCCTGATTCACGAATGGTTTTATGATCGGCCAGCGAGTCCAAAGGTGAATCGGTCGTCGCGAGCACTTCTAAATGAAATCGGTCGTAAAGAGCGCGCGGCAAAAACTCCGGCGTCTGCAGCTTCGCCGCAATGGTGTCATAGTAAAGATCGGCTGTCTTATCTGAGAGCCGATCGGTCAGATCGAAAAGTTCCTGGAACGCATAATCGAGCCACATGCGTGTTGGAGTTCCGCGAAAAAGATAATAATGACTGGCGAATAGTCGCCATACTTTTCGTGGATTCTTGATCTCCTCCTGACCAATTTCCAGATCCTCCATTGAGATTCCCTGGCTATACAGCATCCTGTAGACGTAATGGTCGGGCTGCACGAACAGCTTGGCGGGATCAGGAAATGCTTCATTACGTGCGAACCATGCTGCCTGGGTATGCCCATGAGGGCTGACAATCGGCAGGTTTCGTACATGCGCGTAGAGCGCCCGCGCTATCCTTCGTGTGTCAGAATCAGACGGAAACAGACGGTCTTCATTAATCAACATGGCGACATCGCCACCTCTTACTCTGAGTGGAACCACAGCCGGATAGTTGCCATTGCGCGACTCCCATGAAAACCTACTACAAAGACTGGGGACCTCGACTTGGCGCTGCTACGCTCTTGGCAGCAAGACCGTCGTCCGAGCTTCCTACGGCATCTATTACGCGCACTGCTCCTGAGAAAAAGTAAGTTAAAGTTCCTAGGAGCAACCGCTGGTAGAGCCACAGCTCATGCAGCGATAGCAACTGCCGTTGCGCACCATGATCGCGCCGCACGTCGAACAGCTCGGCGCATCCCCCATCTCGTACATGTCGCGCATCGCATCGGCGGCATGGAAGAGTCCCCGATCCTGCAATTGCGGCCCATGGGTTGGGCTGGTTTGCGAGGCGCCGGTCGCCTGGATCTCCGGCGCGATGCCCCCGCTCGGTGACGACGTCGTGCCCATGCCGCTGGGTTGGCTACCCATGTGGTTCAGTTTGCGCGCTACTTCTTCGGCGAGCTTGGCCAGTTGGCTTTGCGAGATGCTACCTTCGGGTTCAGGGTCTGTCTCCGACAGGATTGTGGGTGAAGCGGGCAGCGGCATAGCCTGCGGCGCGAGCCCTGCAAACAGAGTCAACTGCTCGCCCGAAAGGAACCGCAGATTGAGCCAGCGGAAGATGTAATCCATCAGGCTCTTGGCATAGCCGATCTGCTCGTTGCCGGTCCAGCCGGATGGTTCAAACCGCGTGTGCGCGAACTTCTCGCATAGCACGCGGAGTGGAACACCGTGCTGCAGCGCCAACGAGATCGAAGTTGCAAAGGCATCCATCAGGCCCGAAACAGTCGAACCTTCCTTGGCCATCTTGATGAAGATCTCGCCCGGCTGGCCGGTCGGATACAGTCCTACGGTGATGTAACCCTCGTGGCCCGCAATCGAAAACTTATGCGTAATCGAAGCGCGCTCCTCGGGCAGGCGATGACGCACAGCGCGAGGCGGCGCGTTCAAGTTTTGTGCCTGCTCCTGCGGCGCATCAAATAACGCGGCGGCCCTCAACGTTGGCAGGCTGGCGGCTTTGGCAATGTCTTCAATCGCCCGCTGGAAGGCGGCCGAGGTAGCAATGACTTGCTTTGCAGTCACCTCGAGCTTCTCACCGATCTTCGATTCCAGCGTTTTGATGTCGGCATCGGTCCCTCCTTGCCCAGCCGCCAATTGCGCCAAGATACGGCTTCCTGCGGCATCGAGCGCAGATGGCTCGCGCTTGGCGTCGAGGCTGGTGTTCAGCGGCTGTGTGCCCTTGGAACCATCGCGATAAATGGCCACTGCTTTGATGCCCTGCCGCCAGCTCTCCGCGTAAGCCTCGGCAACGTCTTCGACGTTGGCTTCGTGAGGCAGATTCACTGTCTTTGAAATCGCGCCGGAAAGAAACGGCTGCGCTGCCGCCATCATTTTGATGTGGCCCATGTAATGAATGGAGCGCGTGCCCTTCGATGGCTTGAAGCTGCAATCGAAGACGGCCAGATGCTCAGGCTTGACGCCGGGCGCGCCCTCGATGGTGCCCGTTGCGTCGATGTAGCTGACGATCGCATTCACTTCATCGTTGTTGTAGCCGAGTTTGAAGAGCGCCGCCGGCACTGTGTTGTTCACAATCTTGATCATGCCGCCGCCGACAAGTTTCTTGTACTTCACCAGTGCAAGGTCAGGTTCGATGCCGGTGGTGTCGCAATCCATCATGAAGCCGATGGTGCCCGTTGGAGCAAGCACGGTAGTCTGCGAGTTGCGATAGCCGTGCTTCTCGCCATGAGCCAGTGCCTGGTCCCAGCAATCTCGGCTGGCTTCAATGAGCGAATCGAGTTGCGGTACATTGAAGGGTTCGCCGCTGATGCGCGACTTGCCAATGTTATTCACCTCGGCGCGATGCATACGGATCACATCGAGGAACGGCTCGCGATTGACGTAGAACCCGGGGCAGGCGCCGCCGGTGCGCTCTACACGCGCCGTCAGCGGAGTTGCCGAGGCTAGCGGCGGGCAATGTTCCGCCACCACGGCCGACTGACGATAAGCCTCGCCGCACATGATCGCCGTGAGTGCTGCCGCAAGATCGCGTCCAGCCGTCGAGTCGTAAGGTAGGCCAAACGCCATCAGAAGTGCGCCAAGGTTTGCGTAGCCCAATCCGAGCGGCCGGTAGTCGTGCGAGTTCTTGGCAATCGCTTCGGTCGGGTAGCCGGAGTTGTCGACCAGAATCTCCATCGCCGTGATGACAACCGAAATCGCGTGGCGATAGGCGGGAATATCGAAAGTGCCCGCGGGCGTTACGAACTTGAGCAGGTTGAAACTCGCCAAGTTGCACGCCGAGTTATCGAGGAACATGTATTCCGAGCACGGATTAGATGCGTTGATGCGCGCAGTGTTCTTGCTGGTGTGCCACTTGTTGATGGTCGTGTCGAACTGCATGCCGGGGTCGCCGCACAGCCAAGTCGACTCGGCAATCTTGTGCATGATGTCGCGCGCCTTATAGGTCGCGAGCGGCTCATGGCTCTTCACCGTATAGGTCGTAAACTCGCCATCGTTCTCGTAGGCGCGCATGAACTCGTCGCTCACTCGCACTGAGTTGTTAGCGTTCTGAAAGAAGATGGACGAGTAAGCTTCCGAGTCAGGCCCCGAACCATCGTAGCCTGCCTTGATCAGTGTGAAGGCCTTGGCCTCTTCCTTGGCCTTGCACTCGATGAAGTCAATGATGTCGGGATGGTCGACATTGAGAATGACCATTTTGGCGGCGCGACGGGTTTTTCCGCCTGACTTGATGACGCCCGCAAACGCGTCGAAGCCGCGCATGAAACTCAGCGGCCCAGACGCCTCACCGCCACCAGAGAGCAATTCCTTTGACCCTCTGATCGATGAGAGATTCGTGCCCGTGCCCGAGCCCCACTTAAATAACATACCTTCGGTCTTCGCGAGCGTCAGAATCGAATCGAGCGAGTCTTCGACGGAGTTGATGAAGCACGCCGAGCATTGCGGATTCCTGTAGCCTGTGGCGGAAAACTTCACGCCCCCTGTGGCTGTATCCCAGTGCCAGTTCTGACCGTCGGAGTTGGGCTCGAGCCGGTCGCATCCCACGTTGAACCACACTGGCGAGTTAAACGCCACGCGTTGCGTGAGCAGCATCAGAGCCAGTTCATCGTGAAACCCCGCCGCATCCTCAGGCGTCGCAAAATATCCGCCCGCCATGCCCCAGTCGCGAATCGTCTCCGTCACGCGGCCCACCAACTGACGCACCCCGGTTTCCCTCTCCGGCGTGCCGATCTGTCCGTGGAGATACTTCGAGGCCACTATGTTGGTCGCCGTCATCGACCAGTCAATCGGCACCTCCACATCCTTCTGCTCAAAGATGGTGTTGCCTTTGTTATCGGTGATCAGCGCGGTGCGCCGTTCCCATTGCACTTCGTCGTAAGGGGAAACACCGTCTCTCGAGAAGCGGCGATCGACCGTAAGTCCACCCTGGCGCTCAGAAGCCTGGGAAGAAGCGGCGGAAGTTTCTAGATGAGCCTCGTTCATATCAATGTCCTCTCGGTCAGCGAAATAAGTGAATACCCTGCCCCGGCCAGTGCCACTTTCGACTGGGTCGGCGGTCTCTTGACAACGCACGGGAAAACGGGGCTTGCGAGAGATTTGCCGCAGGTTCTCGGCCCTCGACGGTTTGGACTGGGAGTCCGTCCGCCGAGTTTTCTTAACAGTCCGTTTACAGCCGCAGATGAAAAAATACCGCTGTCTATAGGGCAAGTCAACAGCAAACCACAATATCTTGTATTTTCGTTACATTTGCGGCATCTGCCTTCTAAACTCGGCCAATCAGCCTGTGGAAAGCTCGAACGGCAGCGCCGGACTTGGATATTGGGCTCCGTGCGGCCTCAGAAACGGTGCAGAATTACGTGTCCCAACGCAATTCCACCTGGTAGGCCACCCAACTGTGAAGCCTATGCCCCTCCAGCGGCCCCGGCAAGGCGCAGGAACAGTGCAATGTGGGGTCGAGCCTGTGCGAACTGTGGACAACACGTTCCCAATCCGCATAACAAATTCCAGCGACAATTGAAGAGCGATCTTCAGTGCTCGACTGCAAGCAAGACGGCCCTACGCAGTTGGCGCAGGGCCGTCGCAAATTCAGAGGATCCGTCCCGCCGGTCAAGCTGTTCCCGAGTTGTTTGCGACCGTCCCTGCTCCCGCGGGGACGGCCAGCTTACCATTACAAGAACAACCAGACAAAATCCGAGGATTAATTGCTGGCTTTGGATTCAATCCTCATGCCATAGAACGATCTGTGGACGAAAAACACAGACACCAGGAAGAATGCGACTGCCAGCACTTCTGTGAGCATCGCATTGCTCTTAGTAAGAGTAACCGCAAGCTCAACTGCAAGTAATCCGAACAAGGTGGTGAATTTGATGATTGGATTCATTGCAACCGACGACGTGTCTTTGAACGGATCACCAACGGTATCTCCGATCACTGTCGCGTCGTGCAAGGGCGTTCCCTTTTGCTTGAGGTCGATCTCCACAATCTTCTTCGCGTTATCCCAGGCGCCACCGGCGTTGGCCATGAAAATTGCCTGGTATAAGCCAAAAATGGCAATCGAGAACAAGTAGCCGACAAACAAGAACGGCTCCATAAACGCGAAGGCGAGTGTGGCAAAGAAGACGGCGAGGAAGATGTTGAACATCCCCTTCTGCGCATACTTCGTGCAGATCTCGACCACCTTTTTGCTGTCGCTGACCGACGCCTTCTCCGCGCCCTCCAGATGGATGTTCGCTTTGATGAACTCGACCGCGCGATAGGCGCCGGTGGTGACCGCTTGCGTCGACGCCCCAGTGAACCAGTAGATGACCGCACCGCCGCAGATCAACCCGAGCATGAACGGCGCGTGCAGCAATGACAGGTTCTGCACATCGTGAGTCAATCCGCCGGTCAGGGCCATGATGATGGAGAACGTCATGGTGGTTGCGCCCACGACGGCCGTACCGATCAGCACCGGCTTGGCCGAGGCCTTGAATGTATTGCCGGCCCCGTCATTGGCTTCCAGCAGGTATTTTGCACGTTCGAATTTCACATCGATTTTGAAGTCCCGCTTCAACTCTGCTTCGATGTTGGGAACGTTTTCGATTAGCGACAATTCGTAAACGGATTGAGCATTGTCGGTGACTGGGCCGTAGGAATCGACCGCAATCGTAACCGGACCCATGCCCAGGAAGCCAAAAGCCACAAGTCCAAACGCGAAGACCGCAGGAGCGAGCATCTGGTCCGCCATGGATTGGCCCAACGTGAAGTAGTAGCCCATCCCCATCAGCGCGACCATGCTAAGTCCCAGCCAGTAGGCCGACATATTGCCCGCTACGAATCCCGAAAGGATTCCCAGCGAAGCTCCGCCTTCCTGCGCCGACTTGACCACCTCTTTCACGTGGGCCGACTTGGTTGAAGTGAAGACTTTGACCAGTTCCGGGATGATGGCGCCTGCCAGCGTTCCGCAGGAGATGATTGAAGCCAGCTTCCACCAGAGCGTTCCGTCCCCGAGATTGGGGATCATCAGGTAAGTAACGATGTAGGTGAGGATGATGGAAGTGATGGACGTGATCCAAACCAGCGAGGTCAGGGGCGTCTCAAAGTCCATTTCGTCGGCGTTCGCGTATTTCGCCTTGGCGATCATGCCATTGAGAAAGTAGGCAGCCGAACTGGAGACCAGCATGGCCACGCGCATGACGAAGATCCAAACCAGCAGTTCGGCTTGGGTCGCGGGGCTCTTGACTGCCAGCAAAATGAAAGTGATCAAGGCCACGCCGGTGACGCCGTAGGTTTCAAAGCCATCGGCGCTGGGGCCAACAGAGTCGCCCGCGTTGTCTCCCGTGCAGTCGGCGATGACACCTGGGTTGCGCGCATCGTCTTCCTTGATCTTGAAGACGATCTTCATCAAGTCGGCGCCAATATCGGCGATCTTGGTGAAAATGCCGCCGGCAATGCGAAGCGCCGCGGCGCCAAGGCTCTCGCCAATCGCGAAACCAATGAAGCACGGGCCCGCATAATCGCGCGGGATGAACAAAAGAATGAAGAGCATGATGAGCAGCTCGACCGAGATCAGCAACATGCCGATGCTCATGCCGGCCTTCAACGGAATCGCATAAACCGGATACGGTTTGCCCCGCAATCCTGCGAACGCTGTCCGCGAGTTCGCAAATGTGTTGACGCGAATTCCGAACCACGCCACGCCATAGCTGCCCGCGATGCCAACGAGGGAAAACAACAAAATGATCGGCAACGTGACCGCAACGGATTTCCCCGGCACGGGCGCTAGATAACCGAAATACAGCGCAATAATGACCGCGATAAACGCCCAGAGCAGAAGAATGAACTTGCCCTGCGTCACCAGGTAGGTCTTGCAGGTCTCATAGATCATCTCGGAGATTTCGAGCATCGAGCGATGAACCGGCAGATTCTTCAACTGCACATAGATCACCATGCCAAATAACAGGCCGCCGACGCAGAAGAGCAATCCGATCATCAACAGGGCATGTCCGTTCATGCCGAAAAAACTCACGGTCGACAAATCCGGCAGCGTCAGGTTTGCTTCCCCTCCGCCTCCATGTTCGGTCTGCCCGTAGGCCAGTGTCGGAAGCAGAAGACAGACCAGTGCCGCCGCAGTCCTGTAATGCCGCTTTGAAAACGCCTCCAAGCCTGCCTTGATCGCACTTGCGATCGATTGAATCTTTGGTTGTCCCGAAACCGCCCCGATGGCCCTGCGCGCAAAAAAGAACACAGCAATGAGCGAAAGAACGCTCATGCCCAGAAAGAAGTACACCCCGTACGTTTCAGTCACATGTCCTCCAGACAAATGGTTTGAAGCCGTAATATGACCGACCTCAGAAAAGGCGACCCCATAAATACCGGGGAAAAGTCACGGGAAGGCTATCATCCGGGTTGGGGACTGTCGAGTGATTGCAGTCACAAACAGATTGCGCGGCTTGCCCAGAACGGAATCCCTGCAGTTTTCGCGCCAATTTGGTTCAATTCCATATACATTGGTTGCGCAGGAGATCACTGATAGCCGATGACCTCGCCCACTCTGCTCACGCCGCGCCAGGCCGCCGCCAAACTCGGCATCAGTTACCCCGCATTGAAGCACTGGATCCTTGCCGGTCGCATCAAAACCGTGAAGACGCCAGGGGGACACCACCGGATCCCTGTCGAAGTGTTAGAGGAGTTCATGCCCGGGGCAGTTGCCATACCATCGTCTCCGCGCATCAGCGGCCGAAATCAATTGGCGGGTACAGTCGTCGAGGTCACGATCGACGGCCTGCTGGCCAAGGTCGTGCTCGCCGTCGGCGATCAGCGCGTGACGGCTATTATCACTGCCGACGCAGCGAGAGAATTGGGCCTCAAAACCGGTGACTCGGCCTTTGCCCTGATCAAAGCCACCGAAGTGATGATTGCCAAGTCCTGAATCCCCGGCTCAGCAGACGAGAAACCCGTAAAGTCCCTCGAATGCGGCCTTTCTGCTCGATTTTTCTTATCATTTTGAGCGAATAGATATGAATCTTGAGATAGAATTCCTTTGAAATCGTATCGATTTCAGGAGCAGACCTTGAGATTCCCCGCAAGACTTCTACCCCTCTCTGCTGTCCTTTTTGTTTCAACCCTGATGCTCGGCCAAACACGTGCCGCCACCACCGGCATCAACAACGCGACCGACCCGTCCGTTATCGCCGTCACAAACGAATCGGTCACGGCCAGGAATAGCGGCCCCATCCTGGCGCCCGGAGAAAAGTCAGGCACGGGTGGCGTCTATAAGATCTCGCTGCTGCTTCCTGCCGAATACCGCGCAGGCTTTGATTCGACCGGCTTCAAAGTCGCCGACTTTGAATCGTCCGTTTTGAACGTGACCCAGACTTTGCATCTCAGCCAGGTCCAGGCCCACGAACCGCCTCCGGCAGCTCCGGGCAGTCACGATCCCTGCGCGAACGGCCGCGAATTCGCCACCACCGATTGCTCGCTGACGTGGCACGGAATCACGTTTTACGGGGCCTATGATGTCGGCATCGGCTGGGTCAGTCATGGCTTGCCGCAGAACCCCTACAACTATGAAGGCTCCTCCCTGGTGAACCGCAACGCCAACAGCGCCCGATTCCTCGTCGAACCGGATAACCTGTCCCAAACAGGATTGGGCATCAGAGGCAAAGTGGGGTTTGCGCATAACTGGTTCGTTGTGTTCAACGCTTCGACCGGCATCAATCCGCAGTCCGGCCTCCTTTCCAACGCATCGGCCACCGATATCGAAAACAACGGCCTTCCAAGGAGCGGCTATTCCGAAGCCATCGACGGCGCGCGTGCCGGCCAGCCTTTCAATGACGAATACTACGGTGGCATATCGTCCACGCATTTCGGCGCGTTCACATTCGGTCGTCAGCGCTCTCTCGGCACCGACACAATGCTCCTATACGATCCGGCGAACGGAGCTTAT
>Ga0181516_10000778_pt1 | contig 26696 bp, 20 predicted proteins | sample PEATcosm2014_Bin_25_FD_121104 | JGI IMG/M metagenome (GOLD analysis project Ga0181516, IMG submission 121104) | Peatland microbial communities from MTU Mesocosm Facility, Houghton, MI, USA - PEATcosm2014_Bin01_10_metaG | ecosystem: Environmental > Terrestrial > Soil > Wetlands > Peat | place... | reverse complement strand
GTCGCCGCCGATGTGACAGTGACCAACACCGGCAAGGTTGCGGGAGATGAAGCTGTTCAGGTCTATCTCAGATTCCCCGCGGTCAAGGGCGCGCCACAGATTGCTCTTCGCGGATTCCAGCGCATTCATCTCGAAGCGGGAGCGTGCCAGAAAGTTCACTTCGAGTTGAAGGACCGAGATCTAGGCATGGTTACCGAGGACGGCAATCCGATGATCGCCTCAGGCGATTACACCATCATCATTGGCGGAGGCCAGCCCGATACTGGAGCGCCAGGCGCGAGCGGGCACTTCCACATCGACGGCCAACTCACCTTGCCCGAATAACGGTCGCGCCGCGCGCGGCAAATTGCCCGGTAGGCCCGAGTTTCTTTGGCCTTGAGCGCTGGGTGCCCCACCCTCGTCGCGTGTTTGTTTTTGCGACTAGGGTGAGATGCCCGATGCGTGGATCACACGAATTGAGAAGATGCTCTGACTGCGCAGAAAGAGGCACAAAATGAAACGGCGCGATTTCTTGAAGACAGGTACAGCGGCAGCGATTGCGTTGGCAGGCTCTCAACAGGCGCTCCAAGCCTCCACTAAAGGTGAACTGCCTCCAACCCTGTCTTCTGGTGTACCGGCTGTTCCTGAGCAGGCTCTCGCTTTACCTCATGTTGGCGGTACTCCGGAAAGCAACTTCCCGCCCAAGCCTCCGGTCTTTGCGGCATCCCGCATGTCGCCCGAAGTGAGAGTCTCGCCGATGCCTCTGAAAGATAGGATCCAGCGCGGCATTGTCCCGCGGCGAGGTTTTTGCAGCACAATTCCCGGCACGACGGTTAGCGAGGGGCTCACCTCCGGCAACGGACACATGAACATCGAGGTGGCGTGCGATCCCTACTCGGAGCAGATCCTTTTCCGCCACGAGAGCCTTCTTGTGCCGTGGAAGAGACCCCTTGAAGCGCCCAACGCAGCAAGCGTGTTTCCGCAGGTGCGGCAAATGGTGTTGGATGGGAAGTACCAGGAAGCGATTGAACTCGCCTTCAAGGAGATGAACAAAGGTCCCATCAAGCAGAACACCGGGCCGCACCCAACGGTCCCGGCATTCCTGATGCATCTCGACCTTCCAAAGTCCGCTGCGGCCAGGGACTATCTGCGCACCGTCGATTTCGAGAGCGGTGAGGTCAAGGTGCATTGGAGCGATGAGCGGGGCGAGTGGCTTCGTTCCGTCTTCACCTCCCGGCCCGATGACGTCGTGGTGCAATTGCTCGCCGCCCCTAGTGGGCAGCAGGTCAATGCCCGAATCGCCGTGCAGAAATACTCGCGCGGCAGGCGCGCCCAGGGAGGGTTGTTCGGGAACAATAGCGGCGAGAGCGACATCAAGCAAGACTTCAACGACGAACGGCTCATCTACAAATGCGTTTTAGATCCATCCGTGGATAACAGCGGCTATGCCGGGGTGGTGCGCGTGGTCCGCAACGGCGGCTCGGCCCGCATGGATGGAGACACTCTGGTCGTCGAGAACGCATCGTCCGTGATGCTTCTCACGCGCATCGAATGGTTCGCTGACTTCAGCGAAGAGAAGGTCGAGGCGCTGCGGAAGGCCGTCGAGCAGTTGATTACGAATTACGACACGCTGCTTGAGCGCCACCGCAAAGTCCAGTCGGAAGCAATGCGCCGCGTGACTGTCGACTTCGGCGGCGCCTCGCAGTACGGAATGTCTTCTGAGGAGCTTCTTGCCGATCAGCGGTCGCGGCGGGACTACTCGCCCGCGTTGCTGGAGAAGGTCTTCGAGATGGGGCGCTACTGGTTTATGTACACCAGCGGCAAATACCCCACGATGGCGGCAGAGACCAACGCCAACATCAACCTGCAGATTGCTCCAGGCGTGCAGGCCGATCTGCGCGAAGGCATGGATGCCTACTTCAATTGGATGGAGAGCCTGGCGCCGGACTTCCGGGTAAATGCGAAGAACATCTTCGGGATGCGCGGCACGCATTATTCTCTCTGCCCGCAACAGAATGTCGGTGTCTCCTTCCATTACTCCTTTGCTGAATCGACCGGTGAGATCTGGCCGCATCCCTATTGGCTCTCCGCTGGAGGCTGGTGCGTCCGCCCGTTCTGGGATCACTATCTGGTCACAGGCGATTTGGAGTTCCTGCGCAACCGCATCGTGCCTGCGTACAAAGACCTGGCGCTCTTTTACGAGGACTTCCTGACTGCTACGGATAAGGACGGGAACTACATCTTTGCTCCATCCTTCTCGCCGGAGAACAATCCCGCAAATACCGGTCCAGGGGCCATGATAGCGATCAACGCCACCATGGACATTACGGTCTGCCGCGAAGTGCTGGCCAACCTGATCGAGGCCTGCGATCTCCTTGGCACAGATGCAGACGGCGTGCCCAAATGGAAGGCAATGCTTGCCAAGTTGCCGCCTTACCTGTTGGAAACCGACGGCACCTTGAAGGAATGGGCATGGCCCACATTGCAAGAGCGCTACAGCCATCGGCATATCTCGCATCTCTATGGGGTCTGGCCGGGCGACGAGATCGATCCCGATCGCACGCCGAGTCTGGCAAAGTCGGCGATGATGGCTGACCGAAGGCGCGTTCCTGAGAGGCTGGCCGCTCACGGCCGCTGCCATCGCGCCCTGGTTGGAGCGCGGCTCAAAGACTGCTACATGGTCGACACCGAACTGCGGCAACTGATCGAGCAAGGCTACGTCGCCACCACGCTCAGGTGCTCGCACGATCCCTATGCCTGGCCCATGCCCGATGCGCAGGGAGGAATTCCCGCCATCATGATGGAGATGCTTCTCTACTCGCGCCCCGGCGTGATTGAGTTGCTTCCCGCTCTTCCGGAAACACTCCTCAAGGGTTCCATCAATGGAATGCTGGCGCGCACCTTTGCCAGGATCGACACGCTTGCATGGGATATGCAGGCGCGAACTGCGGAGGTAACGATCACCTCGCTCAAAGATCAGGAGATCAAGCTGATGGTTCGCTACGGAATTGAAAAGATCTCTGCGCCGGCGGGAGTCCTGGTGAAGCCGCCCCTGCCAAATGCGGCCTCGTGCGATTTGCACCTGCTGAAAAACGAACGGGTTCGGCTACAGCTCGCGCTCGGCAGGAACAAGCCGTTGGATTGGGTTGCGCGGACGGCCCAATCCTGATTCGGCCGCCGGGGCACGCTAGTAGAGTTGGCAGTCCTTTTTCAGTTCCACTCCCAGTTCATAGGTGAACTTGCGGATCGCATCCCAGTCGCGCTTCTCCGGCGGCTGTTCGCGCCAAAAGCGAATCTGCGCGGTCGGAGGCAAGGACATCGGAACCATCTCCGCGGCTTCCATCAGGTCCGCCGCATCCTCGGCCGCATCCAGCAGTTTGTCCGTCTGCTCTTTTGAATGGAGCTGGGCGCCGAAGACCGGGTGATCGTCCTTCTGTGCCAGAGCCACCTCGATTTCCTTCACAATCTTTTCGGCCCAGCCCTCGCGGTTCGGCGTCGTTTTGACGATTGTGTTCAGGTCGCGATTTCGATAAAAGCCCATGATGGCTGCGACGATCGCAGGGTCCCGCACCGTGCCATCCGGATAGAAGATCCCGTGAATCTCGCCCCAGTACCCTTGAATGATCAGGTTGAAGAGATACCAGCCCGTCTTATGCTCTCCGGCAATCTCAAGCACCATGTCATATGGGTTGGCGCGGCCGATGCAGCCGGTCTCGGTGTTGAGGACCGGCTTGCCGTACTTCATGGCGTAATCCTCAGCGATGGCATAGGCGTGCTCTACAGTGGAGTGCCGCGTCGTGTAGTCGTGGAAGCTGATCACATCCTCCAGATCGGCCGCGCCATCCAGTTGGCTTGAGAACTCGTAACCCACCGTCAGTGCGTTCACCGGATCCAGCTTGCGGGTCAACGTGAGATAGTAGCGGACGAACTGGGTGATCTCGGCGATGCGCTGCGTCTTCTCTTCGCCTGTCGCTTTCATGACGTAATCGTTGGTCACCGGCTCGTTCATGATGTCCCACATGAGCAGTCCCGGCTCGTCCTTGACGGCTTCGACGACAGCTTTCACATAGGCATCGCCCCGCAGACGAAACTCGGGTTTCAGCGTGCTCGGGTCCAGGTCGTTTCCATTCCACAAAATCGGCATTGTGGAGAAGCCCATCCGGTGCGATGTCTGGATGTAGTTCTTGAGCCGCGCGATGAAGGCCTTCGGATCTTTCTCGTAGGACCGGTAGCCAAGCCAGATGCGTGTGCTGTTCAGATTGATTCGCTTGGCGTAACCAAGGTCCCTTTCAATCACCGCCTGGTCGCCGTTCATGCTGTAATTGACACCTCGGATGAAGCTGTAATCCTGCAGCGGTTTCTCAGCCAATGCGGGTGCAACGGCTGCGGCGAGGACAATGCCCGCCAATAGGACAAGACGCGTCTTCATCGTGTTTCTCCTTTGATGAACGAAGAATGAACCGGGCCCTGGTCGAGAGCAATGCACATCGGGAGCGCGTACTCCCCGAAAGGAGTCGGGCCACAACTTTCGGGATGACAATGCAGGGTGCGTCAAATCTGCGGCTTGCTCTCGATGTTTTCCGAGTGGAATCCCGATAAGGGCGCGTCATTCGCTCTCAATGCGTTCTTCTGTGATACCGGTTAGAAGCGCCGGGCGTAGGAACGTCGTTTGTGATCTGCGCTCCAATCGAATGCGCCTCGGCCAGTGCTTTCGTGAGGGTAATCCCGGTGCCGGAGAGTTGGGCGCCGGCCGCGTGCGCATGGGTGAGCGGTGATTTGACGATAATCGCGGTTGCGCCCCAGGTCCGAATGGAGGCGATCACCGCCGTCTCGGAGTTTGCTCCGCTATCGATGGCGATGGTCTGCCCTTCGCTGAAGCCTGTCACGCCGGCGACAGGAATCACGGTTGCGTTCGCGTCTGTGGCAATGCGCACCGTGGTGGCTCCGGCGGTGCCCACTTTCGCGATGACTGCGGTTTCGAGGTCCGCGCCCGCGTCAATCCGAACCGTCTGGCCAGCCTCAAAGCCTTCTACGCTGGCGACTTTGATATTAGTGGCGCCGACGGCCGTGGCGGCCGAGAGAGGGGCAGCAGCCTGAGTCAGGAAATCGGCGCAGTTGCTGTCGGTGCTCGCCCCGTCAGGGAAACGCCCCGCGCTGGCGGTGACTGCGGGCGTCTGAGCGAACACGTCAGAGCTCGAAACTGCGCCGGGCGCGGGCGCGAAGCAGCCGCTCTTTCCAATTCCGGAGTTGGCTTGGTAGCCCTCCGCGGCCCATGGGTCGACGAGGCCGCCATAGTTGAGACTGTCAACGACGAGGCCCGCAGCGTCACGCAACACCATGCTGCCCTCTTTGACTGTGATGGTGCGGCCAAATAAGGGAGCGTAAGTGGTGAGCTCTGGGCCACCGAACCACTGGTTGGGCGCGGGTGTCCCCTGGTAGCCCGCAGTCGTGACCGCAGCGTCGTGCACAACCGAGTGAATCTCGTGATTCTTTGCCAGCGGGTTGTCGAGCGTGATGCCCGTACCGAGCGCCTGAACCGGCTCGTTGCTGGAATGAGCAAATGTCGTCGCCGGCTGGAAGGTGATCCCCGTTCCGCGATTGCTGAAGGGGAGGTTGGCCGCGTGGTTGAACTTGAGTGGAGCGGCGAGGTCGAGGCCCGTACCCGGTGATACCACCCACTCGTCGCGGATATGCGCCTGGGTGAGGGCAGGCTTGAAGTCGATGCCTGCGCCGCCTGGTCCTCCGCCGCCAACGGCGGTGATGGTCACGACCTCCCTGTTCGCGGGGGTGCCAACGGTGATCTTGTCACCGGCTCCGAAGCCGTCCGCGCGGCGGATCTTGATCGAGGTCGCGCCGGCGCTCGCATCGGCTCCGAGATTTGTCTGGCTCGCCTTGGTGCCCACGTGCGTCGCAGTGACTGTTTCGATTCCATGGCCGACGCTGTCGATGTCCAGACGAATCTTGTCGCCGACGGAGATATCGGAGACCGAGGTCACTTTAATGTTTGTCGAGCCAGCGGGCGCATCTGCCGCCAGGTAGGCTTGTGTTCCCGGCTTGCCGACAGCGGTGACTGTGGCCACCTCGTACTGCTCCTGATCTCTAGCGACGGCGGGGTAGGTGGCGCCATGGCCGAGGGCGATCTTTTCGCCAACCTTGAATCCGGCGATGCTCGCGACAGAAACGTTGGTCGAGCCGGCGGGAATGGTGATGATCGGACCATCGGGGAGAGGTTGCCAGAGTGTCGTATGGTTGCTCGCCGCCGTTCCAAGGCTTGCGATCTTGCGAGTCTCGGAGTTGGAGCCCGCGTCGATTGCTATCGTATCGCCAACCTTCATGCCACCGATGCTGCGGAGGTGGATGGTGGCGTCGCCCGCATGCGCGGAAACCGCAAGCCCTGAGTTAGAGAGGCCGAGAAGGTAGAAGCCGCCTGCCGCGAGCTTGGTCCCGGCCGGGATCTTCACCGTCGAGAAGATGGCCTGCTGTGCTGGGCGGGCGGTCAGACTCCAGTTGGAGATGTCAACACTCTGCGAGCCCGCGTTGTAAAGCTCGATGAAGGAATCGGTCGGGTTGGAAGGAGACCCCGAAGAGATGCGGAACTCATTGATCTTGACCGGGCTGACGTTCCGGACCTTTTCGAACGTTGTCTCCGAATGCTCCGCGCCGCTGGTCGAATTCTTCCACGAGACGTTGCCGATCAGGTCGCCATTGAAGGTCGCCGGTCCCGAGATGACCTTGAAATTCGCACTCACGCTCACACCCGGCGTGACCGGGTTAGTAAAGGTCTTCGACGTCTCCGTCGTGCCCGAAACGAAGGCGGTCCACTGCTGGCTGGGCACGGAGATACTCAACTTGACGCCCCAGGCGGGCGCCCCCGTGGTATTCGTGAACGTTACGACGGTCCCCTGCGGGGATCCCGGCGAGAAAGTCTGGAGTCCCGGCGGGGTCGCGGTGGCCGACGCCGGGGCCATTCTCAGCCGCGCCACGTCGTATCCGGCTGCCACGACGTTGGCCTGGACCAACTGGTCGGTGGCATCCGTCGGAAAGGTGCCCGCGGCGGTCACCGCGCCTTCATAGAAGGTGCCTTGTGAGCCGTTGCTGTTGTCGCCGCCGTTGCCCAACAGGATAGCGCCCTGCTTGCGCATCGGGTCATAGGTGCCATTCACGCGCCCGCCGTCGAACATCACTTGCAAAGCGCCCCGCTGTGCATCACCGCCCATCGAGGTCCAGTGGTGCGGCTCGCCCTTGGCGATCCCGGTGACGAACCGCCAGGTGATATCCGGCAAGGTTGTGCAGAACTTGGATCCATCCGGGTTGACGCATCCAACAAGATTGTTCTCCTGGTCGGTCATCACCCAAGGGCCGGGAAGGGTCCCGTGGTACCAATAGGGGGCATCGCCGTAGTAGGCGGTCTCCATCGTGCCGTTATCGTCGTCACGGCTGTCAGTCTCGGCGTTGCCGTAATCGAAGCAGCACCCGTTATTGAAGTGCAGACCGTTAATGACCCAGTACTGCCCCTCCGCCTGGTCGTCGACCGCGGTGCCCTTGGGGTCGTCCTCGCGCAGTCCCATGCCCGGCTCAATGAAGACGCCATAAGCCTTGTGGCCCATGATCGTGATCGGCGCCATGTCGGCGAGCGGCAGGTTGTTGAAGCCGCCCATCGCCGGGCCGTTGAATCCGCCGCGGGGCGCCTGGGTGAGGTCATTGTGCTTTCCAGATTGGTCGTAGATGGTGGTGATCCAGCAATATGAGTTGGCGCAGAAGGCGTCCTGAGCAGCCGCGTCAGCATAACCACCGGGGTCCGAGGCGGAGGGCTGGACGATGCCTATGTCCAAGGTCTTGCCGTCCGACTGGCGCAGAAGCTGGTAGAGCGGTCCATTGTACCCGGCGAACAGCGCGCGCGTGGTGCTGTGAGCGGCCACGCAAGCGTCTCCGGCGGCGGCGTAGATGTCGCATGGGCCTTGCAGCCTGGACGGAGCAGCATTGGCTCCCGCTCCGGCTTGAGCCACCATCGTTGTTGTAGCGCAAATCACCGTGAGTGGCAGAGCCAGCATCAATGCGAGCTTGATTCTCGTCTTCATCGTTGTCCTTTTTGAGTTGTCGCCCGAAATATCGTGTAAACGATTACTCGATAACGCTAGACTGAATCCTTCGCAACCGTCAAGAATACACAATTCCAGGGGTCAGTTCCCCTGCTATCTCCGAAAGAAGCCATCTGCAACCGTAGTAGGTACGCATTGAAATCCAAAGCATTCATCCTCAATGCCATTCCATATTCGCGTCATCGATGCCGGGCCGCAGACCTCTATTCCTCAAACAGCAAGAGCCGCGCGAGATCCAACACGACCTGCCACGGCTGAGGTCCGTCGATGAGAGCGCGCCCCGGATTTGGGGAAAACCTGACCCCTAGATCGAAGTTCTCCAGTGCCTTTTCAACGTCTGCCTCAATCGAGACGTCAGACGCTGTCTCGTCGATGTTCATCTGGAATCGCGTTTGTGGACCAGAGATAGAAACAAGAGAAGAAGCCGTCTGCTTCGGAATCACCTTTCGCGTTTTCTCTCACAATGATGCAAGCGAATGAGGACCTGCGTGTTCAGCTACACAATTCGGCAGGCAACAATTTGACATTTGCCTGCCAGATCGTCCATCTGCTTTGCCGACGCAAAAATGATGACATCCACCGGCGCGCCCAGGTCGATCTGCGCCACAAGGGATCCGGAGGAGCCCAAGTTATTGGCAAAGGTGGTGTCTCCGTGCCCTAGCCTGTCTGCGTTCTTCGTCTCGACGAGAGCATCCTTCAAGCTTGCAGCTGTCGAGACCGTTAGTGTGGTCTGTGCCTGACTGCAATACCTTCCGATGAATACCGCGAAAGCAATCGCCGCGACACGCCAGTGCGGCATGACCCGTCTCCTCGTTGGGAATCGCAATGCCTGGCAAGGTTTTCAATCCGGCTTCTGGTGCTGGCGATTGTGTTCGGCACGGACTTCGTCCGCGGTGAAGAGGCGGAGAAAAGGAGCGCCCTGAGCGGCCGCTTCAACGGCGGGACGGGGGTTTGTGTCCTCCCGCTCGACGATGCAGACCACGGCGGCGACCTTCATGCCTGCTTCGCGAGCTGCCTCGATGGCGGTGATCATTGAAGCGCCTGTAGAGGAGGCGTCGTCCACAATGACGATGCTGCCGCCAGGCCGGCAAAAACCCTCAATGCGGCGGCCGGTACCGTGCGCCTTCTCAGCTTTGCGGACGAGGAAACCATGGAGCATCGGCGCGGCGGGATTCGACAGCGCGCGACAAGCACTTGCAGTGGCCACATTGGAGACGATGGGGTCGGCGCCCAGGGTCAAACCGCCAACCGCCTCGGCTTCGATCGCGTGCTCTTCCAATAGTTCGAGAATTGCGTGCCCAGTAAGGCGGCCTCCCTCGGCGTGGAGGGTGGTCGTACGGCAATCGATGTAATAGTCGCTCGTGCCGCCCGAGGAGAGCTTGAATTGACCAAGCTGGAAGCTGGTGCGAGCAAGGATGGCGAGCAATTGCTGGGCATGAGTTGGCGTTGTCATTCCTTCGATTGTAAGATGATTGGACAACGTTTCGTTATTAATTTCCGCAATACGAGTTACTGGCCAGACCTATTGCAACAGCCGGCAATAAGTAGGATGGATGACAGGTCTTTCGTTTCAGCTGCCGGTGGAACGATAGTGCCGTACCCCAAACTTCCAAACCTGAAGCGCGACTGCAAGAAACGCGATGCCGGCCAACGGGGCGAGCCATTGGAAGAGCGCGGGACTCCCCAGAGGGTCTTTTCTGCGGAGGACCGCTATCACCGGAAAATAGTTGACGCAAGCCAGTGGGATTACAAAGGTGAAGAACTGACGGAACCATGGGCGGTAGATGGCCACGGGATATTGGCTCATGAAGACACCGCCGTAGGTGAAGGCATTCCAGACCTCGAGCGACTCGGTCGTCCAGAAGGCGCTAGTTGCCTGGAGCACGACCAATCCGCTGAAGAGACAGACGCCGCCCAGGATCGCCAGGAGCAGCAGGGCCGCGGTCGAAATCGACAAGCTCAGATGCAATGCTGAGAAGGCCCATGCCAGCACCACGATCCCTTGGGCGAATCGCCCCACGCGCCGCAGCGTGAACTCCTGGCCGATCAGTTGCACCACAGTCGAGCGGGGACGAACCAGCAAGCGATCGAAATCGCCGCCTTTGACCATGTTGCCAAATTGGTCAAAGCCGCGGGCAAGTGCGTCGGCGATGGAAAAGGTGACGCTGATCGTGCCATAGAACATAGCGGCCTCCGGCAGCGACCATCCGCGCAGTTGCCCGAAGCGGTGAAAGAGCGCCCACACGCCGAGGAATTCGATTCCCGTCATCAGCCCATGACCGATGGCTTGAAGGATAAACGAGCTACGGTATTGAAGCTGGCCTCGAATGGAGATGCCGATGTATCGGAAGTAGAGCGCGAGCTCGTTCATGCCTCATCCTCCTTGCACAACGATCTTGCGCATTCCGCGCGCCAGCAGCCAGCGGCCCACGAGCACCAGCGCCCCGGTCCAGAGCAGTTGACGCAGCAAGACAGAGGGAAGGCCGCTAGGCGCGATATTGCCGAGATAGACACGATAGGGAAGGTCCACCAATCCTGCAAAAGGCAGTGCGCGAAGCAGCGGCTGCGCCCAATCGGGGAAGAGCGGCAGGGGAATGATCATGCCCGAGAGCAGCGAAACCAGCGCGGTGAGTAGAATTACGACGCCATCGCCGCTCACCGTCCACATCAGCGAAATATTCATCAGGGTGCCGATCGCGCAACTGAGAAGGAGAGCGCAAACCATCGCTCCCGCAAAGCCCAGGCCGCCCGCAGCGGAAGGCGGTCGCAGCCGCCACTCCCCCAGCCCGAGCAGCGGCAAAGCAAACATAGCCAGCAGCGTCATGGGCACGGCGCGCAGGATGGTAGGCGCGGTGCGCCACGCCATGGCCCTCATAAACCATAGGCTGTAAAGATCGACGGGGCGGCATAGCTCGTAGGCCACGGCTCCGCTGCGCACCATCGCCCTCACCTCCGAGTCGACGTTCCATGGCAACAGGGCCAGCAGCGCCTGTCCCAGCCATACATAGCTCACGATCTGCGCGAAGCTGATCGGCTGCGTCTGTTTCGTTGAACCATAAAAGGACTCGTAGGTCATGATCATCACCAGGCCGAAGAAGATCTGCGTCCACAGTCCGGCGATTGCGGCGGCACGGTACTGCATCATCATGCGAAAGCGCGCGCTGAAGATCGCGAGATAAGGCTTCATTCCGCGCATGCGGTCTCCGTCTCTTCGGCGTGAAACCTTGCGGCCTCCGTGGTCTCATAAAGCCGCGCCACAATGGTCTCGATCGGCGGATTCTCGACGAACAAGTCGCGGACCGCATGACGCGCTGTAATGCGCGCGATCAGTTCGGCAGGCGAAATCTCCAGCGGATCGAAGCTCAGGCAGAGGCGACTCCCTTCGCGCCGCACAATGGTGGCCTGCGGGTCGCTTACCTCCTCATCGCCGGCCAAGTCCACCGTCAACCAGCGCTCGCGAGAGACGCGAGAACGCAGATCGTCGAGGCTTCCGTCGCAAAGAACCCTTCCGGATGCGATCACGATGACCCGGTCGCAGAGCGCCTCAATGTCGTCCATATCGTGGGTGGTGAGAATGACGGTAACCCCGCGGCCGCGGCTGAGCTGCCGGACGAAGTCGCGCACCGCGAGCTTGGAGACCGCGTCCAGGCCGATCGTCGGCTCGTCCAGAAACAATACCGGCGGCTCGTGAATGAGCGCTGCCGCCAAATCGCACCTCATGCGCTGACCCAGGCTGAGTTGGCGAACAGGCACGTCGAGCAGAGGCGCGAGATCGAGCAGCGCGATCAACTCGTCGCTGGCGGAGCGATAACGGGCGGGCGACACGCGGTAGATGTCGCGCAGCAGTTCGAACGACTCGATAACCGGCAGATCCCACCAAAGCTGCGTGCGCTGACCGAAGACCACACCGATCTCCGCGACGTGTTCCACGCGCTGGCGCCAGGGCACGCGCCCGCGCACCTCGCACCTGCCGGAGTCCGGCACCAGGATTCCGGAGAGAGCCTTGACGGTTGTGCTCTTCCCTGCCCCGTTCGGTCCAATGTAACCGACCAGTTCCCCTGCGTCGATAGAAAACCCGATCCCATCGAGCGCGCGGAGTTCACGGCATTTCCGATGCACCAAACCCCGAACGCTGCCCCACAATCCAGGCGCGCGCATGGCGATCTGGTAAGTCTTGACGAGGTCTTCAACCACAATCTGGGGCGGCATCCACGCGTTCCTCCAATCCAGTCTAGAGGAATTGAGTTGCCTGCAAAGAAGCATTTACGCCACAGTGTGTGAAGTTATGGAGAATGCAATTTCCGAATCTTAATGCTAGAGCTGGTCGCACAAATGCATTTTGAAAGGGCACGACTTCAGCCGTGCCGCAAGAGGGCAATGGAACCGTGGGCTTTAGCCCCGGAGGGATGTTTTCGGCCACGTTGACGGGTTTGAGCATCCAGTCTCAGGGCCTGAGCAAGAATCCAAAGAGTCTTCGATACTCCTTTCATTTACTCAAAAACAAAGAAATCTCCATGAGTTTTTTCATCACATTCAGAGGATCGCCCTGCCGCCCAGCTAGCATAGATGAATGATTGAACCTCGGCACGCCGGGCAAACCGGATCACGGTATATTCGATTTGCGGAGAACGAGGCCCACGGCCGTTCCGCGCTCTATGAGGAGTTTGCTGTGGGCGTTGCCGGGGACCCATCGGCGCTTGAGTTTCTTGCCGGATTGCCTTACGCAAAGCAGCAACCCAACCTGCTCTTCGCGGCCGTTCGCCATGTCTGCGGCACTCCGGAGAATTGGGAGGATTTCCGCCGATCGCTGGCTTCGCGGCCGGATGAGATTCGTGAAACGATGTTGCAACGCCGCACGCAGACCAATGAGCCTGCTCGTTGCGCAACTCTGCTTCCATTGTTGGCCCTGCTTCCTCAACCTCTCGCTCTTCTTGAAGTGGGCGCTTCGGCAGGTCTTTGCCTTCTCCCGGATCGTTACTCGTATCGCTATAACGGCGTGGATGTTGAGTCCTCATTGAGCGCCGACGCAGCGCCGCCCAGATTCTCGTGCGCCACGAACTCCCAAACGCCGATACCTAAGGGCAATGTCGAGGTTGCATGGCGAATGGGCCTCGATCTCGAACCTGTCAGCATCGAGGACGATGAACAGGTTGCCTGGCTGGAAACTCTCGTCTGGCCTGGAGAAGAGAACCGGCTTGCCCTGCTGCGGCAGGCAATGAATGTTGCGCGAACGGATCCGCCCACTGTCGTGCAGGGAGACCTGAGAACGGATCTACCACAGCTTGCTGCCCAGGCACCCAAAGACGCCACATTGGTCATTTTTCATAGCGCCGTCCTGGCCTATCTTCCATCGGAAGTGGATCGAGCGGAGTTTGCCAAGACCGTTGCTCACTTTGATGCGGTTTGGATTGCCAATGAATCTCCTCGCGTCATTCCCGGCATCGCGGAGCGGGCGAGTCGGCTATGTGCGCCGGGGGAGTTCCTGATCACTCAGGATGGGAAGCCAATCGCCTGCAGCGATCCGCACGGGAGGTCTTTGCGCTGGTTGTGAAACTCCGGGGGGTTCGCGCCATTCCGCGTTTCGTGGGAATTCAAAAGAATCTCGGTCGCTTAATGGCTACCATCTTTCTTAGAAGTTGAGGAGTAACCCGCATGGACGACAGGTTGCTGGCGCTGCGCATGGCGGCTTGGATGGAGAAACACCTGGCCGATCCCGATCCCCATCTGGATTTGGAGAAGGCCTCGGGATACTCGGAAGGCCGCCTGCGACAGAAGTTCTATAACATCACCGGAGAAACACCCTCCGGCTACCTGAGAAAACGACGCCTCACCGAGGCGGCGCGGGCGCTCATCAAGGGAGAACGCATCGTCGATGTGGCTGCGGCCTACGGCTACAGCTCCCAGGACAACTTCACCACCGCCTTCGGATCGTGGTTCGGCGTCACGCCGGCAAAGCTGCGCGACCTGGACCGAAGCTACCGCAACCTGCTCATGCGGATGAAGGAGCCGCTGAATCTCATGGAATTGGCAAACCTCAAGCAAAGTGCCCTCCACTCGACGATGATGAGTGCCATCAAGGGCGCGGACGAGTATTTCGATCTCGACTGGTCCATCGCCAAGCTCTTCGGATACAGCAGCCATGCTTTTCTCATCAACATTCACGCGGATTTATGCCCCAGCGGGCCCTATGTCTGGAATCATGACCGATTCTTCCTGGCGCTGCGCAATATGGGCATTCGCAGAGCCGACACGCTTTTCTTCAAGAAGGGCGCCCCGGCCGAGGAGATCGCCCATGCCGAGGCCAAGCTCAAAGCCCACCTCGACGCGGGCAAGGTCTGCATTCTGGACTTCATGGAGCATCAACTCATCGCCGGCTACGATCCCAAGGGCTTTCTCTGCCTACAGCCCTGGGGATGCTCGCCCGTCGAGTTGCCCGCGCTCACCTTTGGGACCTGGAGCGAGGCCCTCGACCGGGAAGGTTGGGTGCAGTTCACCCTCCTCGATAAAGAGGGATACCTTGCCGATGAGGCGATGCTGCTGCAATCGGCGCTGACCACCGCACTCCAAATGAGATCCATGCCCGCGGAGTTCGAAAAGCCCGGCTACCGCATCGGCGATGGCGCCTGGGAAAACTGGCTGGCAGGCATCGAAAAGGGACTCGGCAACTCCCACGGCCACTGGTGGAACGGAACCGTCTGGATGGAGTGCCGCAAGATGGCCGCCGATTTCTTTGGCGAGATCGAGCCCGCGATGAAAAATGCAAAGGCCGTTGCCCTGTGCAGGAAGTTATCGGGGCTCTATCGGGAGTGCAGCGCCAAACTCGACGTCGCCAGAAACAAAGCCGCTGAGACCGGCGTGCAAAAAGCCGCCCTGACGGAGGGCCGGGAACTCGATCTTCACTGCGCCAGCCTGATGAAGGAGTTGTTGGCCGAAACCGTCGCCTGAGGGCATTTCAATTGGAGGGTACGAAGATCGGACCGTACCCTTCAATCATGCCTGTTAGTTGCTGTTGTCCGGCGGGAATGCAATAAACCCTGTCTTGATGCCGCGCTTGAATCCGGCATTCTCATAGAAGCGCAAGGTCTCCTCCAATTTGCTGCCGGTCAACAGCATGACTTTGTAGCAGCCTTCCCTCCAGGCTTCGTTCAGGGCGTATTGCAGCACGGCAGTTGCGTAGCCGCGCTTGCGATGATTTGGATCGGTGACCACATTCTCGACCAGGCCGTAGGGACGTTGACCATGGAGCAGATTGGGGATCAGAGTCAGCGTGCAAGTGGAGACCAGAGCGCGGTCCACCTCCGCCGCGTAATAGCGCAGGCTGGGATTGGCGCATATCTCGCTCCAAACCTCTTGTTCGGCCTTTCCTTCACAGGAGAGCGGCGGCGCGTCGTGATGAGGAAAGTTCTCATAAAGCCTCAGGAGGCCGCTGAGTTCGTCGGGACGAATTCGGCGAAGTTGCACGAAAGAAACATTCCCATCTTTCACTATCTCTCCCCGCTCCCTTCGGCCTTCAACAGCGCCACCGCCATGCGGTTGAGAGGAGTGGCGATTCCGTGCTTCTCCCCCAGCCGCACAATCACGCCGTTCCGCGTTTCGATCTCCATCGGCCGTCCCGCAAGCCAGTCCGCCAGCATCGAATTGGCCCGGTCCCCCGTTCCTCGCACAATGCTGTCCGCCACGCGCTGCGCCGTGCTGTCATCCAGTTGCGCCCCTTCCGCCCTTCCCACCGCAACGCATTCGCGCGCCATCTCCAGCGCAACCCATGCCAGCGCCTCATCCCGGACTTTGAACGCCGAGAACGGTCTCCCGGCCAGGACAGAAAGCGTTCCCGTCGAGTTCCCGCATAGCTTGCGCCACATCGCCGTCTTGAAGCCCTCTGTTACAACCACCTCCGAATTGCTTCCGCGAAACAACTCCGCAAACTCTCGTCCCAGCCTTCCTTCTTCGACCGTCAGCCGCGCGGGCCCGCGCTGCCACATGGTTCCATCTGCCTGCCGGTCCACCGAGATCTGGACCACCACCGGCAGGAGCTGATCCTGCTTCACCCACGGCACGAACCTCTCCCGATGCTCCACCCCATTCTGTGCCACGGCCACCGGCGCATTATCCGCCATAAGCCTCGGGAGCCACTGCGCCGTGCTCTCCGCGTCGTAAGCCTTGCTCGCAATGACGATCCAGTCCACTGGCTCGGCCTGTGCCGGATCGGTCAGATTACGAGCCTTTACCACGACTACACCCTCCGGCGTCCTGACCGTCAGCGCCACCAGCGGCCGCCGCGTGCACAGCGTAAGCTCATGCAGTCCTGTCGCGTCCAGCAACGCTGCCAGCACTCCGCCGATCGCTCCCACTCCCACTATCGCCACGCGCGCCATCTCTGCTCCTCATTCTTCCACTGGCCGAGCGCAAAGTTTCTCTACGTCTCTGTCGGTGACGCCGAGGACGTTGCGCCGGTGATTATCAAAGCTTCCGTATCTCCGCTTGCGAACCAAGACAGTTGCGACGGTTACAAGAAGACTCCCTTCAAGTGTATTTGCCTTCCTGTCTTGGCGACTATTGACATTCGTTGCGATTAGAGGAAATTGACGAAGAATCGGAGTGCTCTTTGCCCTTTGCTCAAGAGCAGACAAGCCGTGATTTCAGTTCTGAGGCTACAATAAGTTGTGCGAAGAGCCTTTGTTGTCGTGATTCTGATTGCCGTGTTGTTGCCGATTGCCATTCTATTGGCACGGTCTGCAACGCCCCTCGTGGACCTGCCATTATCTATCCCGTCGCTCGGACAGGCTACACCGATTACTGTCCATGTGAGCGACCCGCGCGGCGTCCGCAAGGTCGCAGCATTTGTTGAGCAGAATGGCGCCCAGTTTCCAGTGTTGGAACTGCCTCAAGCGTCACCCGCGCCCGGCGGCACATGGAGCTTTGTGGCCGGCGTCAAGACGATACCGCAGCTTCGGGATGGCAAGGCGAAGCTGATCGTCGAAGCCACCTCCGACGATCTACTGCGGAGGACAACTCGTCTCGAACGCGATGTCATGGTGGTTACGCAACTTCCAACGTTGAGTGTCGACTCGGAGCAACATTATCTCTATCTCGGCATGGCCGATCTGACAACCTTCAATGTCTCCGGCAATTGGACCGAGGCGGGTGTGCGCGTCGGCGATCAGACATTCCGGTCCTGGCCAATGCCGGGCGGCAAGCCGGGACAGTTTTCGCTCTTCGCTTTCGCATGGAATATGCCCCCCTACACCATCCCGCAGGTCTTCGTAAGCAACGGCACGGGCAACGACGTAACCAGCCCGATCGCATTCCAATTCCCCAAGAAGGAGCAGCCGAAGTATACCGTTCACGACATGCAGGTCAGCGATGCCTTCATGCAGAAGGTTGTCAACGAGCTTGATCCAAACGGCACGGGCGATGCCGTAGCGCGCTTCGTCAAAATCAATACCGAAATGCGACGTGCCAACAACAAGACACTGTCGGATCTTCGGTTCAAGACCGCTGACAGGTTCCTGTTTTCGCAGCCGTTTGCGCGGCAATCTCATTCGCAGGCCGAGGCAACGTTTGCCGATGTGCGGAACTACATCTATCAAGGAAAGAAGATCGACCAGCAAGTCCACCTAGGATACGATCTCGCGGTCACGCAGCACGTCGGCGTGGAAGCATCCAACGACGGCCGGGTGGTCTATGCGGCTCCGCTGGGCATCTATGGCAATTGCATCGTCGTCGATCATGGGTATGGGTTGCAGACAATCTACGGCCATCTCAGCCATATCGATGTGCATGAGGGCGACATGGTCAAACAAGGGCAGATCATGGGCCAGAGCGGCATGACGGGGATGGCGGGAGGCGATCACATTCACTTTGCCATGCAACTCGACGGAGTCCAGATCGACCCGAAGGAATGGTGGGATAGCCACTGGATTCAGGACCACGTGGCTCGACGCGTAGACTTACCAGGATTCAAGAAGTGAAGTGTTGATCCAATCGCAAGGTCCCGCTTGAGCGGATTGCGGTTTCTGAGCCCATCACCAGCAAATGGAAGGAAGGCAAACCGGCCCGGGCCGGGGAAAGCCGGCGAAAACCGACCGGGCCAGGGCGTTTTGCGAGTTGAGTCAACGCGATTTATTGCCTTCGGCGCGCAGTATGAAGAGCACGTTCGGGATGGATAGCCTGTCTCAGCTGACTTCGAGTCTTTGTGGCCAAGTCAACCTACTCCGCCGGCACCACTGGCAACTCGATTCTGCTCGCGTCTCCTGACGAGTGATAGATGCGCTGCGTCGCCTTTTTGTAATCCTCTGGCTTGGCCCAGAATACATTCGCTACAAAGCTCTGGGGATTGCGGTCGTAAAGGGGAAACCAGCTGGACTGCACCTGCACCATGATGCGATGGCCAGGCAGGAAGACGTGATTGGCGGCGGGCAGGGCAAAGCGGTAAGTCAGCGGCTTGCCGGCCTCGATCGCTTTGGGCGTCGAGAGGCTCTCGCGGTAGCGGCCACGGAAGATATCAGCGGCAATCATCAGTTGGTAACCTCCCAGGTTGGGATGATCGGCCACTTCGTCCGGATAGACATCGATCAGCTTCACCACCCAATCGGCATCGGTTCCGCTAGTCGAGGCCACCAGATTCGCGATCGGCTGCCCGGCGATATGAACCGGACTGGTCAGCACTCCGCTCGTATAGGTCAGCACATCGGTTCGTCCCGAGGCTTCGCGCTGGTCGTCCACCAGCCATTGCGCCCAGGTCAACGGCGGTTCGTAACCCATGGGCTGAATGGGGCGCGCGCGGAAGGGAACCGGTTTGGCCGGATCGGAGATGTATTCGTCAAATTCTGCGTTACGGGCTGCGTCAGACTGCCCCGGCGCGTCGAATCCAAGCTTCAGTCCGGCTTCAAGATAAAGCGGCTTTGTTGCCGGCGCCGCCGGCCACGCAGGAAGTCTCTGCCAGCGGTTGACGCCGGTCTCGAAGGCCGTCACCGGGGCGATCTCCTCCTTGAGCGTTTCATCCTTCAGGTAGCGATCCAGAAACGGGCGCAGCACATTCTGCCGGAACCAGGTTCCCGTGTCGCTGCCGAAGCGAATGGGCCCGAGTACAGCCGCGTCCGATATCTCCTGCCCGTGGTGCCAAGGCCCTATTGCCAGAAAGACCTTGTCGTTGTTTTTGTCCAGCGGCTTGATTGCCCTGTAAACGGCAAGGGCCCCGTAGATGTCTTCCTGATCCCAGAGGCTGTGCACCAGCAACACGGGAACCTTGAGCGGCTGGGCAGCCAGCACTTTGTCAACCGCCTGATCGCTCCAGAAAGCGTCATAACTCGGGTGTTCGAGAATCTTCTTCCAGAAGCCCATCTGTTCGAGGCCGTGCCGCCGGCCCAGTTCGCCCGCCGATCCTGCCTGCATGTAGAAGTCGTAGTCGTCGAAATTCGAGGTCCACCAGTGGGCATCCTTGTCGTTCGCGCGCGTGCCCTCTTGTTCGTAGATATAGGGCATATTCTGTTCGCGGAAGGCTCCATTGTGAAACCAGTCGTCACCCATCCAGCCATCGACCATCGGGTTCATAGGCACTGAGACCTTCAGCGCGGGGTGCGGGTTCACCAGCGCCATCAGCGGAAGAAAGCCATCGTAGGATATGCCCAGAATCCCCACTTTGCCGTTGGTCTCGGGGATGTTTTTCACCAGCCAGTCGATGCTGTCGTAAGTATCCGTAGCCTCGTCCACCGGCGTCGGATTCTGCGGCCCATGAATGGGCCGGTTCATCACGTAGTCGCCCTCTGAGTCATACTTGCCGCGAATGTCCTGGACGACGCGGATGTATCCACCCTCGACGATCACGTCGGTCGCGTTGTCATAGCCATAAAGCAATGAAGCCAGATGGGAACTGGGAGCATTTCCTGTCAACTCCTTCGCGCTATAGGGTGTGCGCGTCATCAGGATCGGCGCGTTCTTCGCGCCTTTCGGCACCAGAATTACGGTGTAGAGCTTCACCCCGTCTCGCATCGAAATCATTGCCTCGCGGCGTTCGTAATCGAAGCTCGAGGTAGCCGGAACGAGTTTGGCGGGCATTTCACTGGGGTACTCCGGATAGGCAGGGGGCATGGAAATCGTGGCCTGTCCGGCCGCGGAAAGAACCAGGAAGTTTACGGCAAGAGATGCCCAAACGGCCTTTAGGCAAAGATGGATCATTGGGGAAATCCTTTCGGCAGAGAGCGATTCGGCTCCTATGCAGAGTAAAGGCTGGGGCCGGCGTTGGGGAAGCTCGATGCAAATCGGCAGATCTTCCCGACCCCGCAATAGTGAGGTCCTCGAGCCGAGTAGGGATGTGCGTGGTGGCGACGTCTGATGTCGACCCGATCCGGATGCGAGAACAGAGTGGAAGGTTAGCTCCTCGCGGACCACATATACGAATGCGCCAGATTGGGAGAGGGGGTCGAAGAGAATCTTCATTGCGCAGCGGGCGGTGCCGGTGCAAGCGGCAAAACAAAAACGCGATCTGCTGGTTCTTTCAGGTTTGCCGACCAGGCACTACGGAGATCCTGGGCGCCGATTTCTCTGTAATAGATGAGTGCACTCTTTCTCAGGCAGGTCGTCAGAGATCTACTGTTCTCGGGCGAACGCCAATTTTCTCTGCTTGAGATCGATCGCTATTCTCGTCATACCGAGAGCCACGGGACTCATCAGCCCGTCAAAATCGTGGCCAACATCCCTGTGGTTAGGGACCACAAATGCCAAACCATCCCCGAACTCCACTCCGCCAAGCCTGAGACTGGTCTGCCGCATTCGTTCGCGATTGAGATCGCCGGTCCTCTTGGGCATCGGTTGAGCGACGTCGTCTTCCTGACTGGGCGCCGGATCCGGCGAATCCTTGAAGATGACCAGCGAAGAGGCGCCGGTATCCACAAGCAGGCGTACCGGAGTGCGATTGAACACGGCATCGACGAATGCCAGTCCATCTTTCACTTGCAACTGAATCGAATCCGTCATCGAATGAGCGGGACCAAAGCGGATTTCACGCGATGAGTAGTCGATCACAAAGTTGCTCTGCCCCAGTACGTCGAGACCGACGATTCCGTCGATCCGAAATGGGAATGCAACCTGAACGAAAGACATGTCCTCGATGACTACAGGAACGTTTTCCCTCCGGACTGGGCCCAATTCAAGGCTCGGCGCGGTTGCGATTCCGCCTTTTACGTTACCGCGCACAACCGCAACTGCGGCCGGCGTGACCTCGAGGTGAAGCCGCCGTGCGAGTTGCCAATCTAAGATGGTGGGATTCGACCCGGTGTCCAACAGAAAGTGGAGACCCTTCAACGGGCCAGCCGACCCTTGGACGACGATCAGATAGTCTCGATAGAGTTGGAATGCGACGCTGGTTTTCGCAGGTCGGACCGCTCCCCTATATCCCCACGATGCCGGTTGACCCACCACCAACAAGCCCGTCAAAACAACTATGCACAGGAAGTAGCGACCCCGCATGACCCACACCTCAATGAGAGCCATGTTGAGTTCCGCCGGTTGGGATCTCAATTCCCCAGAGGTAGTTTGCAGATCCAGAGTCGGTTAAGCGGCTGGAGAGAAATCGGAGAGGTCCGGAATAGGAAGCTCTCCCCGCAAAATAGTTGAAAGTACAGGGAGCTTGTGGCATCAAATGACCGGAGGGCGAATGCTGGACTTTCCCAAGAATGGAATCTCCGAGGCACCGAAAAGAAACGGAACGGTCAGGTTTGGAGAGTTCGAGGCCGATCTCCACTTCGGAGAGGTGCGTAAATCGGGAAGCCGCGTCAAGCTCCAGGAACAGCCCTTCAAGGTGCTGCATCTCCTGCTGGAGCGTCCGGGTGCTTTGGTCACCCGCGAGGAGTTGCGCTCCCGCATATGGCCGGACGAGAGCTTTGGAGATTTTGACCATGCGGTCAACGTCGCGGTCGGCAAGCTTCGGACCGCTCTCGGGGATTCGGCCGATAATCCTTCCTTCATTGAAACAGTTCCGCGCCGCGGTTATCGCTTCGTGGCCCCGCTGGAGCGTTCACTAGCAGACTCCCAACCGGCGATGTTTCCGGAAATCGGTGGACCTCCCACTGGAGGCAAGATTGGCCGCAGGCGGCTGCTTGTAACGACGCTTGCGATTCTCGCCGCAGGAATCGTTCTTGCAGTTGGCGTCTTGCTCGGGCGCCGGACCGTGAAGCCTTTTACGCCCGAGTTTCAGCGTCTGACGGTTCGGCACGGCACTGTGTATTCGGCCAGGTTTGCGCCCGATGGACACAACGTGATCTACACCGCTTCGTGGGACGGCGCGCCGGTGGAAATATTCTCAACCGACGTGAATTTCTTAGGTACGCGAAGCTTGGGAATGCTTGGGACGGCTTTATTTGCTGTGTCTTCCGCCGGCGAAATGGCGGTAGCGCAGTCGGTCGATCCTCAACATATGTTCACGCTTCAGGGGACTCTCGGCCAAGTTCCTATCACGGGAGGGTCGCCTCGACAAATTGCCGAGAATATCGACTGGGCCGATTGGGCTCCCGATGGAAAATCCCTCGCCGTCGTCCGCAACATGGCGGGCCGGGAGCGACTCGAATTTCCCATTGGCCACATTCTCTACGAGACCACCGGTTGGATCAGCCACCCCCGTGTCTCCCCCAAAGGCGATCAGATAGCCTTTCTTGACCACCCGACCGACATGGACGATCGTGGCGCCGTTTCGGTCGTAGATCTTGCGGGACATAAAAAGGATCTCTCCACAGGATGGGAGAGCGAAGAAGGGTTGGCCTGGTCTCCCCGCGGAACCGAGGTGTGGTTTTCAGCCACCGAGGCAGGATTGCAACGCCGCGTTTACGCCGTGAACCTGCAGGGCAAACTGCGCCTTACTTACAGAGCGCCTGGAGGCGTAACTCTCGAGGATATAGCCCCCGATGGACGGCTCCTGCTCACTCGTGACGAACCGCGCGCCGGAATCATCGGCCTGGCGCCCGGAGCCGCGCGCGAGCGAGACCTTTCGTGGATGGATTGGTCGCTTCCAGTCGATCTAACTCCCGACGGCAACCAGGTGATATTCGACGAGCAGGGTGAACAGGGAGGCCCGAACTACACAGTTGCTGTGAGAGACCAGCGCGGCACTCCGCCAGTTCCTTTGGGCGAAGGGATGGCGGGCGGAATTTCTCCCGACGGGAAATGGGTAGCCGCGACGATTAACTACGCTCAACTTGTGCTGTTGCCAACTGGCGCCGGCAACTCAAGACGAATCGACTCTGGCGGCATTCAACAGTACGGACATATTCTGTGGCTGCCCTACGGCAACCAACTGGTATTCGCCGGGAAGCAGGCCGGGCACGAGACACAGTGTTTCATACAAAACATCGATGGCGGGAAACCACGCGCCATAACACCGGAAGGAGTCAGCTCGTGCCATCCCTCTCCCGATGGGAAGTGGATTGCGGCCAGGGAGATCGCGAGCAAACAGGGTCGCTTATATCCACTGGATGGAGGCCAGCCGCGCGCGATTCCCGGTTTATTGCCTGGAGAAGACTTCGCATGGACCTCCGACCCAAAGTTCATGTACGTGAACCAATGGGAACAAGTCCCGGTTAAGATCTATCGACTGAACGTTGCAACTGGTCAAAGGCAGTTCTTCAAGGAAGTCAACCCCGCTGACGCCGCCGGACTTTGTGACGTTGGCCACATTATTCTGAGCGCGGACGGCCGGTCCTATGTCTACGGATTTACGCGTCTGCTTTCAGATCTCTATCTCGTCAAGGGATTGCAATAAGGCTCACCCCTGCTCGGCTCTGATTCCGGTTTTAAGAGATCACGCGGATCGATGACTTTGGTTGGCCTGGACTGGTTCGGTTGGGATCAAGAACTTCAGCACCGTTATACTTCATATTGCCGACTGTCAGGCCCACCTTCCAGGCCTCCATTCGTTTCGCCGGAAATGATTTCAGCAGGTCTATCGGCGTTGCTCACCCATATCAACCGTCGGCGGTGTGATCATCGCGTCCAATGGCAGGCTATGGCTTTAGTTGTTTTCTTCAGAGGGATCAATGTCGGAGGGCACAGAAGGTTTCGCCCGAGCATTCTGGCCAGAGAACTGAGGGCCTACGACGTCGTGAATGTGGGCGCTGCAGGCACACTCGTCGTTCGAAAACCTGGATCGCGCGCAAGTTTCCTCGCTGAACTGCGACGAAGACTTCAGTTCGAAGTGGAGATTGCGTTCTGTGACGGGAATGATCTTCTCCGATTGGAAATGGAGAATCCGTTTGGTTCTGAGCCATCGCTACCCAATACGGTACGATTCTTAAGCATCCTGGCGAAAACTGGTCACTGCAAGGTATCCCCTCCGATAGCGATTCCCGAAGGTGAAGAGTGGTATGTGCGAGTCATCGGCTCGAAAAGACGCCTTGTGTTTGGAGTATACCGGCGCCACATGAAGACGATCGGGTATCTTGGCCAGCTTGATGAGCTCTTCGGCGCGTCTGCCACAACACGCAGTTGGAACACAATCCTCTCAGTGTTGAGGATTTTGCGAGCGTGACCGGCAGCCGAAGATACGTTTCCCTTGGACGCCCTTTCAAACCGAAAGGAATACCCCGCCAGTGATGGACAGGACGATATTCGCGTAAGCGGATTGTGCCTGGATCGCCGCCAACCCCGCCGCAAACCACCTCCTGGGGAATTCGATTCGCCCCTTCGGTGACCGCCGGAAGAAGAGGAGGCGGAAGAACCTGGAGATCGAACAGAGGTTGGCGTGGAAAGCGGCTGCGAAAGAGGAGCACAATAGAGGGTTGGGAAGGACTGCCATCTGGCTGCAAGGCCGGTTGGCGGCAAAGGGAGACGAACGAATGAACGAGAGTCGCACGAAGGTTGTTGCCTTGAATGGAAGCGCCCGCAAGGGCGGAAACACGGCCATCTTACTTGGATACGTATTGAAGGAACTGGAGCAGGAAGGGATCGAGACTGAATTGATCGAGCTGAGCGGGGCCACGATCCACGGCTGCCGTGCCTGCAGCGAGTGTTCGAAGAACAAGGACCGGCGGTGCGCGCAGAAAAACGATATGGGCAATGCCCTGATCGAGAAGATGAGGGAGGCGGATGGCATTCTGCTCGGTTCGCCAACCTATTTCTCCAATGTCTCGCCGGAGATTTTGGCGTTGATGGATCGCGCCTGCTACGTTTCAAGGGCAAACGGAAACTTTCTTCGCCGCAAAGTAGGCGCAGCCGTGGTAGCTGTGCGGCGGGCCGGAGCCATCCCGGCCTTTGACGCGTTGAACCACTTCTTTTTCTTCAGCGAGATGATCGTGCCGGGATCGTCCTATTGGAATGTGGGCATCGGCCGCGAGATCGGCGATGTGGAGCGGGACGAAGAAGGAATCCGGACGATGAAGACGCTGGGGCAAAATATGGCTTGGTTGTTGAAGAAGGTAAAGGACTGATGGTTCGTTGGTATCCCACCCTCGCCGCAAGAACAAAAACGCGGCGAGGATGGGGCACCCGGCGCCCGAGGGCAAAACCGGCTTGGTAGAGGTATGATTCCGTACGAAGTCCGCGAGAGACTTCCCTCAGCGGCTAAAGCCCGCGTTTGTATTCGAGCTTTGGCGGCACGGCTAAAGCCGTGCCCTTTAAAAACTGGGTTGATGCAATCGGTACGAAGGCTTTCACGCTACTTCGCCTCGAGGGTCTGCATGGTCAAATAGCGTTCGTAGCCTAGCTCCGCGATCTGGTGCACCTGGGCTTCGAGCCAGTCGACGTGCTCTTCCTCGTCCTTGAGCAGTTTGACAAACAAATCTCGCGAGCCGTTGTCCTTCTCGTCCGAGGCGATCTTGACGGCCTCGTTGTACAACGCGACGGCATCGATCTCCAGCTTTAGATCGGAGTCGATCATGGCCTTGACGGTCTTGCCGATCGTGAGGGCCAGAGGCTCCATGCTCGGCGAGGCGTCAAGAAAGAGGATGCGCTCCATCAGCGTCTCGGCGTGCTTCATCTCGTCGATGGATTGCTTCTTGATGTAGCGGGCGAGCTTGGAGTAGCCCCAGTTCTCGCACATCTCGGCGTGAACGAAGTACTGGTTGATGGCGGTGAGTTCCTCGCGGAGCGCACGATTCAATTGCTCGATGACTTTCGGATTACCCTTCATGGCGCGATTCTACAAAACAACCGGACGGATGGGAATAGAAAAATGCGCGAGGCGAGGCCGGCTTATGCGGCGGCCAGTTTCTCCAATTGCGAAAGATGGTTCAGATCGTGGCCGGCCATGGTTTCGACGAGGGTCAGGAAGGTCATGGTTCCCCGCTCTGGGTGGGTGACCGGCCGGGTTGCGGCGGCCGGCAGAGCTGCTGCAATCAAGCGGAGATTCCACGCCCGAAGTGCTGAAAAAGCTGCCAAAGCATCGGCGGCGGGGATAGCGGGATAGGTTGCAGCCCATCCATCCTGATCGAAGGGCTGGATCGTCGGTGCATTTTCGGCAAGGGTCTGGCGCAGGCGGAATCCGAAGACGAGTTCGCAGTCGGCAAGGTGGCAGACGATCTCGGCAGGGCTCCATTTGCCGGGAGCGGGCGAGGCGGCGACCTTCTCCGGGCCGACGACCTTGAGATGCGTTGATATTTCCTTCGCTGTTGTGGCCAGGATGGTCTCCAGCGGCCG
>Ga0181516_10000777_pt1 | contig 26734 bp, 25 predicted proteins | sample PEATcosm2014_Bin_25_FD_121104 | JGI IMG/M metagenome (GOLD analysis project Ga0181516, IMG submission 121104) | Peatland microbial communities from MTU Mesocosm Facility, Houghton, MI, USA - PEATcosm2014_Bin01_10_metaG | ecosystem: Environmental > Terrestrial > Soil > Wetlands > Peat | place... | reverse complement strand
TACTTCTGCGAACCGAAACCTTCTACTGGGAAACGACCAACGAGGAACTTAAGCTCAAAATGGCCCGGGCGAAGGTCGCTTGAATGAAAAAACGGATCGGGAGCTTGACGCAACTCATAGGAGCTTGACGCAACTCATAGGAGGCACGGAGAACACAGAGAAGAGGATTGTCTCACGCGGAGGCGCGGGGGCACGGAGAGGAAACGAAGAGGATCTCGCGCAGAGGCGCGGAGGCGCAGAGAAGAGTGGAGGGAGGGCGGGAGAGGCCTGTCTCACGCGGAGGCGCGGGGACCGGAGAAGTGGGCCTTGTGGAGCGCGTTGCGTTCATCCGCGTTCATCCTGTCTCCTGAAGGCAAAGGAGCTACCCGGAGGTTCTCAGGCAGAGGCGCGGGGACCGGGAGCGCCGACCGTCCGTCAGCCCCCTCTTCTCCGTTCCCCTCGTCGCGCGAAGCGGCCGTGGTTCAAAACCAGTATTCGCAGATCGCGCGTCTACTCGACAAGCATTTCCCGAATGGTCGCCTTCACCGTGAGGATCTCTTCCTCGTGAATCGTCCCCAATTTCTTGATCAGCCTGGATTGATCGACGGTGCGGATCTGGTCCAGCACCACCCAGCCTATCTTTCCACCAAACGTGATCTCGACGCGCGAAGGGTACGGGTGTGATTTTGTAGTCATGGGCGCAATGATCACGGTGCCGATATTTCTGTTCATTTCGTTGGGCGATAGGACCACACAGGGCCTCGTCTTCTGCATCTCGCGGCCTCTGGTTGGCTCGAGGTCGATGAGGTGGACCTCGTATTGATCGACTACCATTCCCATTCGAAGCCCTGAGTTGTCGCCTCATCGGGGAGGAGCGGTTGGTCTTCCCCGTTTTCCTTCATCGTCCTAAAAGCCGTATCCCAACCTTGTCGGGGCGCACGAGGGACGGGCTTCAGGACGATTCGGCTGTCTTCCACTTCCATCTCAAGCCTGTCTGAAATCTTGAGCTGCTCGAGAATGGCCTTGGGCAGACGAACTCCCCGGGAGTTGCCGATCTGGACCACCGAAATCAACATGGCTCTTCACCTCATCTGTAAGCATATTGTTATTACAGGAATCCGTCAAGGCGAGGGCTGAGGGTGGACGGCACGGAACAGGGCGTCACGCGGGGGCACGGAGAGGAAACGAAGAGGACCTCGCGCAGAGGCGCAGAGGCGTAGAGAAGATGAGGAAGAAAGGGGGAGAGGCCTGTCTCACTCGGAGGCGCAGGGGACCTGTGTAGTGGGCTTTGTGGAGGGCGTTGCGTTCATCCGCGTTCATCCTGTCTCTTCAAGGTGAAGAAGCTACCCGGAGGTTCTCGCGCGGAGGCGCGGGGACCGGGAGCGCCGACCGTCCGTCAGCCCCCTCTTCTCCGTTCCCTTCGTTGCGCGAAGCGCCCGTGGTTCAAATCCGATGTTGGCCGCCCCCGAAGCGCCCATCATTCGATAGCCTCAGTGGCGCTAGCTAGCCCGTTTCCCGCCTGGGAGGGTCCCCATGTACTCCGCGTAGTCGTGGTCGACTTTCGCGATGTGGTCAAGCAGCCACGTGACCACCTTGTCCTGCATGCGGATCACCAGTGAAGCCGTCAGGCCCTCGGCGATCAGTTGCTCCTCAATGGACGAGAATTCCTTCAGGAAGGCGGTGTGCAGCACCTTGTGCTGGGGGAACCTCGGGTAGTCTCGCGCCTGCATCATCTTCTCTTCGTCGGAGAAGTGGAACACCGTGTAGTCGCGGATCGCGGCTACCAAGGCGTGGGTGTCGCCTTGATTCTCTGGCCCGAGGAGGGCAACCAGCAACGCGTTGATCCGGCGGAAGAGCTCCTTGTGCTCGTCGTCCATGGCCTCGATGCCCACCGAAAGCATGTCGTTCCAGTCGATGCCCAGCGACACTGTGTCGCTCCGTTTGCTGGTATCCACCCCGAGGCTGAACTTCCCGACCTCGACGGCCAGCACGCTGTTGTTGTAGCGGTTTTGGTTGCCGAAGGCCGAGACCCGCAATGCAACCCGGTTGAGCGAGCCGGTGAGTCCGTTCACCTCGTCGACTTCGGCCAGCGAGTCGGCCGACACCTGCTTAACGTGTTCGACGGCGGTCAAAATCTCCTGGGCCCCGTAGCTCATTTCCTTGGAAGAGTTGCTGATGACCTGACTGGTCTGGATGAGTTCGGCCGTCGCTGTCAAAATCTCGACACCTCCCTCGCTCAGCTGGTTCATCGAGGTGGACACCTCGCGCATGGCCTCGGAGAACTGGGTGACCTCGGTCTCGAGGAGCTGGAAGGCCTCCTGGGTGGCGAGGCTGTCGGATTGAGCCTGACGGATGTGGTCCCCCGACTCCTTGAGCGAAAGGCCGATCTTTTGGGCGTTGGCGCCAGTGTCGACGGCGAGCTTGCGGATCTCGTTGGCGACGACGGCAAACCCCCGCCCCGCGACTCCGGCGTGCGCGGCCTCGATGCTGGCGTTCATGGCCAACAGGTTGGTGCGGTCGGAAATATCATTGATCAGGTCGATGAGGGCGAGCATGGCGTCGGCGTTGGCGGCGACCTTGCCGATGACCAGGTTTGTCTTCTTTACCCTGTCGCCGCCCTCCCGGGTCAGATCGACCAGGTGGCTCACCGAGGCCACCCTCGTCTCGGCGAGTTCGGAAACTCCGGTGATGGAGCCCATCATGGTCTGTACGGCCGTGCCCGAGCGCGAGACCATGACGTCTTGGTTGGCGATCTGCCGTGCCAGCGAACCGACGTTCGCCAGAATCTCCTCGATGGCAGCCGAGGCCCCTGCAATGTCGAGGTCAAGCGAACCGATGCTTGCCCGCAGCTTCTCGACCCGTTCGCCCAGGTCGGAAACCGACGAGGCGGAGTCCCTGGCGCTCTGATTGAGACTGACGGCGAGGTTCTGGTTCTTGTAGACCATGTCGTCCACCGAGACCATGATCGCGCGGAGCTTGTCGAGGAAGTCGTTCGTGCTTTGCGCCAGCTGCGCGGTCTCATCCCGCCCCGAAACGTGGAGCCGCGCGGTCAGGTCGCCCTGGCTGTCGGCCAGAACTCTCATGGCCCGGGAAGCGGAGCGGATGGGCCGGGTCAGGTTTTGTGCCAGCAGGAACCAGAGGACGATGAGAATAATGACGGTTACGGCACCACCAATCACAAAGCTGGTTTGGTCGTCCTTCAGATTCTGTTGAAAGGCGCTCAGCCGGCTTTCACGCTCCTTGAGGAGCGGAGCCCGCACACTCTCCAGGTCCTTTTCGACCTCATCGCCCAGGGCGTCAAAACTTTCCATGACCTTGTCGCCGTCGGCCTTCGACTTGACGTAGGCCGCGTACATCTCGTTGCCGACGGCCCAGATCTTGTCGAGTTCCGGACCAAAGGGCTCGAGGATCTTGTCCTGGTCGGCAACCACCGGAAGCTCTTTCAGCTCCTTCAAGTCTTGCACCGCCTTGTCATAGTTGCCTTTGGCGTCAACGTTGATCGAGTCAAGGTTCCGCGTCAGCGGCGCGTCGGTCAAGAACTGCCAAATGTTCGCGAAACGAAGCTCCAGATCCTGGAGCAGACTGCGCGCCTGGTCCAGCTTCTCCATCGTAATCAACTGGGGGACGTCGTCGGACGCGTTCATGAGGTTGAGGCCGATCAAGCCGAGAACAACAAGGACGGCGGCGGCAAAGGCAGTACCAATTTTTAGGAAGATGGAGAATTTCATAGAAGAAGTCTAAGCTGTCACTACCGACTTCCGCAACACTATCGGTGCGGTAACATCGACAATGGCGTTGGTGGGGCAGACCGCCACGCACGTCGCACAGTTCGTGCAAAGCAGCGGGTCGATCTTGGCAACGTTGTTGGCCATGGTGATCGCCTGTGCCGGGCACTTCTTCACGCAAATTCCGCAGCCGATGCATCCCACGTCGCAGTTCTTCTTGACCACGGGACCCTTCTGCGTGCTCTTGCAGGCCACCAGGTAGTTCTTCCCCTTGGGCACCATGGAGATGAGCTTCTTGGGGCACGCGGCCACGCACTTTTCGCAGGCTTTGCAGTTGGCTTCGACGATCTTGGCCACACCATCGACGATGACGATAGCCTGGAACGGGCACGCGGCCACGCAGTCGCCGAACCCGAGGCACCCGAACGCGCACGCCTTGGGGCCGTTGTGGAGGGCCGCGGCCGCTGTGCAGCTCTTCATGCCCTCGTAGGCGAACTTCTGACGGCTGCAGCCTAGTAAGCCTCCGCACGCGACCCGGGACACGAACGCCGCGGTATTGGTGACTTCAAGGCCCAGGATGGCCGCCACCTTGGCGCCTACCGCAGCTCCGCCCACAGGGCAGCCGTCGGGTTTGACCCGGCCGGCCACAGCGGCCTCGGCGAACGACTCGCAGCCGGTCTGCCCGCAGGCGCCGCAGTTGACACCGGGGAGGGCAGCCTTCACCCGGGTGATGCGTTCGTCGATCTTGACGGCGAAGGCCTTGGCCGAGTACGCCAGCACGATGCCGAACACCAGTCCCACACCGCCGACGATGGCCGCCGGCGTGACAATTTGTTGAATCACGTCATTCATTGGAACAACCCCTGGAAGCCGAAGAAGGACATCGACACCAAAGTGGCGGCGAAGAGGGCGCTGGGAATACCCTTGAGGGTGGCCGGAATGTCGGCCCTGTCCATGCGCTCGCGTACCCCCGAGAACAGGATGAGCGCCAGGGTGAATCCGGCGCCCGCGCCGAAGCTGTACACAAGGCACATCCCCAGGTCGTAGTTCTTCGAGGTATTGAGCAGCGGGACGCCCAGCACGGCGCAGTTGGTGGTGATGAGCGGCAGGTAAATGCCCAGCGCCTTGTACAGCGGCGGGACGAACTTGCGCACCACGGTTTCGACGAACTGGACGAGGGCGGCGATGATGAGGATGTAGGTCATCGTCTGCAGGTATTCCATCTTGTTGGGAACCAGCAGCGTGGTGTTGAGCACCCAGGCCAGGCCTGCGGTGACGACAATGACGAAGGTGACGGCCACGCCCATGCCGGCCGCGGTGCTCGTCTTCTGGGTGACTCCCAAGAAGGGGCACATGCCCAGGAACTTCGAGAGGACGAGGTTCTCGACAAGGATGGCGGTCAGGATGGTGACGACGACTTGCTGAACGATGCTGGCGATCATTTCTTGGCTCCCACAAGGTCAAGGCAGCTTCCGTCTTCGGGCGAGCACGTGGCGCAATGGGGCGCCTCGATCTTGCCGTTGGTAAGCTTGTTCATCGCCGTGATCACCAGCCCGAAGGCGAAGAACCCGCCGGGGGGCAGGATCATGAGGACGGCGGGGGTCCACAGGTTCTTGGTGAGGACGATGCCGAACCAGGTGCCGTTCCCCAGAATCTCGCGGACCGTGCTGATCGAGAACAGCGCCAGGGTGAAGCCCAGGCCCATGGCCAGGCCGTCGAGGAACGACGGGAGCGGTTTGTACTTGGCGGCGAACATCTCGGCCCGGGCCAGCAGGATGCAGTTGGCGACGATGAGCGGGATGTAGATGCCCAGGGCCTTGTCGAGCTCGGGGAGCCAGGCCTTGAGCACGTACATGACCACGGTGACGAACCCGGCGATGATGATGATGTAGCTTGGAATGCGGACCTTCTCGGGGATGACGTTGCGCAGCATCGAGATCGCCATGTTCGAGAACATCAGCACCGACGCGGTGGCCAGGCCCATGCCCAGGCCGTTGCCAGCGGCGGTGGTGACGGCCAGGGTCGGACAGCACCCCAAAATCATCTTGAGTGTCGGGTTTTCCTTGATCAGCCCGGCGACCACGATGTCCCAGGGCTTGGGAGCCGCGGTGGCCGGAGCGGCGTGTGAACTCATTTCAACTCTCCTTCGGGCGTCACCTTCCGCGACAGCTCCAGGGCGCCTTGCACGGCACGCCACACGGCCCGGCTGGTGATGGTGGCCCCGGTGACCGCGTCGATCTTCTCGGGGGCGTCGCCGGCGGCCTTGTTCTTGACCAGGACGAGGTCGGCGGCGGGCTTCAGGTTGTGGTATTGGGGGAGGTAGGCCTCGGCCTTGTCGAGCACCTTGGTCCCCAGTCCGGGGGTTTCCTTCTGGTCGCCGACGTGGACGCCGGTGATGGTGCCGTCCTTGTCGATGCCTATGGTAAGCACCACTCCGGCGGCGTCGTAGCCCCGAGTGAGCGCCGACACCACCAACCCTTCGTAGGCTCCGGCCTTGGTGCCGATGTAAGCCGACTTCACGGTCTGCAGCGGTTCATCGACCGCGAACCCGGCAGGGAGAACGGCGTCTGTGAACTGGTCGGCTGCAGGGAGAACTTCTTTCTTGGCGGCGGCCAGGTCGGCAGCGGCGCGCGCGGCGATAATGGGTTTGGTCCCGTTGTACACCAGGGCCAGGACAATGGTCACGCCCGCGCAGATGGCGAGCAGCACGAGGGCCGGTTTCAGGATGTCACGCATTCGAGGCTCCAAAGGCTTTGGGCACCGTGTAGCGGTCGATCATCGGCACCAGGCAGTTCATCAGGATGATGGCGAACGAGACGCCCTCGGGGTAGTTGGTCGCCAGACGGATGACCGCGGTCACGAGGCCCAGACCCAGGGCGAAGACAACCTTGCCCATGCGGCTCACGGGTTGCGTGGCGTAGTCGGTGGCCATGAAGAAGGCTCCCAGGATGAGGCCGCCCGAAAGCAGGTGCACGGCAAAGTTGCCCGTGAAGAAGGCAGCCTTGCCGCCGAAGATCCAGGTGAGTACGCCGACGGTGGCGATATAGATGAGCGGGACGTCGAGTTTGATGACTCGGCGGGCCACCAGGTACGCGGCGCCGATCAGCAGGGCCAGCACCGAGGTCTCGCCCAGGCACCCTCCGCGGTCGCCCAAGAACAGGTGCCACAGGTCGGGGAGCACCGCGCCCGCGGCCTCCTGGCCCTTGAGGATGGCCAGGGGAGTGGGGCCGGCGATGCCGTCGACGGGCGCCGTCCACACTGTCATGGCCGACGGCCACGCCAAAAAGAGGAAGACTCGCGCGCCCATGGCGGGGTTCATGAAGTTCATCCCCAGGCCGCCGAACAGCTCCTTGACGAAGGCCGTGGCCAGCGCCCCGCCCAAGAAGGCCAGGGGGAGGGGGATGGACGGCGGCAGGTTCATGCCCAGCAGGATGCCCGTCACGATGGCGGAAAGGTCGCCCAAGCGGTTGTCGCGCTTGAGGATGAGCACTCGCATGACGTACTCGCCGGCGATGGCGCCCGCGACGGCGCACAGAACGGGGATGAGCACCACGGCGCCAAAGGCCCAGGCGGCCACACCGAGCGCCGGAATCAGTGCGAGGATGACGTCAAGCATGATACGCCGGCTGGTGTCGGCGGCCCGCAAGTGGGGTGAGGAGGTAACGAGGAGGGGAGAACTCAAGGGGTGACTCCTGCGGCGGCCTTGGCGGCCAGGGCGGCCCGGGCAGCGGCCAGCCTGGCCTGGGTCTTGCCCAGGCGGATGGCCTGGACCAGTTGGATCTTCGACGGGCACACGAAGCTGCAGCTGCCGCACTCGATGCACGTGGCCACCGAGAACTTGCCCAGGCTGTCGGGGTCGTTCTTGAGGGCCGAGCGGTTGAGCTCGAGGGGGAGCAGGCCCATGGGACAGGCGGTGATGCACCGGCCGCAGCGGATGCAGGCTGTTGAGGGCGGTAACTGACCCTCCTCGGGGCCGAAGGCCAGCAGGGCATTGGTATGCTTCACCACGTTGGTCTCAAGACTGTGCTGGGCCACCCCCATCATTGGCCCGCCCATGATCACCTTGCGCGGTTCCGACGAGAACCCTCCCGCGAAGGCGAAGACGTCGCTCAGGGGCGTGCCGATGAGCACCTGAACGTTCTTGGGTTCCTTCACGCACGGCCCGGCAACTGTGACCTTCTTGCGGGTCAGCGGAACGCCTGTCTTCATGTACTCGGCCAGGAACGACACCGAGGTGACGTTCATCATGATCACTCCCACGTCGGCCGGCAGCTTTCCCGCCGGCACGGCGCGCCTCGTGGTCGCCCAAATGAGCATCTTTTCGGCGCCCTGGGGGTAGCGGCTGGGGAGGGTCACCACGTGGATGGCCTTCGAGCCAGCGCAGAGCTTCTTCAGCGCCGAAATGGCCTCGGGCTTGTTGTCCTCGATGCCGATCAGGCACCGGGGAATCTCGAGGTGTCTGAGCACTAACTCGATGCCGCTCAGGATGTTCGCGCCGTTTTCAAGGATCTCGCGGTAGTCGCTTGTGATGTAGGGCTCGCACTCGGCGGCGTTGACTACCAGGGTGTCGATCTTCGTCCCGGCGGGGGGCGCCAGCTTGATGTGGACGGGGAACCCGGCGCCGCCGAGGCCCACGAGGCCGCTGTCGCGGACGGCCTTCAGGAAATCCTGCTTGCTTTGGACCACGGGGGGCTTCAAGTCGGGGTGGAGTTCCTGTTTTCCGTCGGTCTGGATCTCGACGCTTGTCACCTGCACGCCGCCGGCCCAGAGCATGAAGTCGACGGCGGACACGGTGCCGGACACCGACGAGTGGACGGGGGCCGACATGGCTTTGTCGCTGTCGCCAAGGATCTGACCGACCTTGACCGCATCACCCTTCTGGACCTTGGGTTCGCCGATCACGCCGATGTGCTGAAGCAGGGGAATGACAACTTTGGGGGGGGGCGGCATGACCACGGTTTCACAGTCGGCCGTCGTCTTCCGGTGGGGCACGGCCGCGCCGCCCCGGAAGAAGCGTTTGCTGAACATATTCACCTCAATGAGAGCTTGTGAATCCATGTTAGCATGTTATTGTGCCGATGAGAACAATAAAAATGAGTTACTTTTTTATCGTAAGGTCCGCGTGGAACTTCTTGACCATCTCGGTGAGGTCGGCGGGCTTTGAAAGCACATGGTCGTGGGTCAGCCCGCAACCAACAAGCTGCGCCGAAGCCACAAACGAGCTGTCACCCGAGTGCACATACAGCAGGCAGTCCGGGTGGTCCGTGTGGAATTCCGCCAAATAGGAGTCGCCCCTCCGGTCGGGAAGGGTCAGGTCTGTCAAAAGGATTCTCGGGGGCCGGGTCTTCGCCGAGGCCAAGGCTTCTGAGGCGGTGGCGACGGCGGCCACGGCAAAGCCGCAGGCGTCCAGATACTCGGCCAGAGCCTCCCTCAGGTCGGGTTCGTCTTCCACTAGCAAAAGCGCGACGCTATCGGTACTCATGAGGCAACTGTAATCGATAAATGTCGCGGATTCAACGAGAAACGATGGACAGATCGAGTCCGCCGTTTGGAAACGTGTGGAGAGTGGTCCACTCGCCGCCCGCCGCACTTCTGAATTGCGGGTCGGCGCAAAGCCACGCCGCCTTGACGCCGGGGTGCTCGGCCAAGCGCCGTCCCAGGACGGCGTACAGGTCGCGCAGGTCCTTTCCCTCGGAAACTCGAAGGCCGAAGGGCGGGTTGGTGACCACCCAGCCCGCGTCGGGCAACACCGCGTCGGTCAGCGCCCGGCGCTCAAACACCACGTCGTCGGTCACCCCGGCCCGGGCCGCGTTGGCCCTGGCGGCGGCCACCGCGCCCTCGTCGCGGTCGCTCCCCCTCAGCTTCATGGCGGCCTTGGGAAGCACCTTGTCGCGCAGGCTGTTGACGGTCTTGGTGTACTCGTCGGGGTCGAAGGAGCGCCAGCGCAAAAAGGCGAAGTCGCGAGGGTTCAGCTTGGGGTTGGCCATGGACGCGGGGATCTTCCGGGCCGCGAGGGCGGCTTCGATGACGATGGTGCCCGAGCCGCAGAACGGGTCGGTGAGGTCCGCCGTCGGGGCTTTGAAACGCACAGCCTCTCCTCGGCCCGAACCCTCGACGACGGAGGATATCCACCCCGAGGCGCACAAGAGGCTGGCGGCGATGGTTTCGCGAAGGGGCGCCTTGGCGGTCTCCTGCCGGTACCCTCGGCGGTGCAGGTGCTCGCCCGAGCCGTCGGCGCTCACTGTGAAACGGTCGAGCCAGCCCCTGACGAGGAAGATCTGGGCGTCGCCGTCGGGCGCCGACGGGGTCCAGACGGCGCCGGTGGCCGCCGTGATCCACCCCGCCAGGCGCTCGGCGATGGCGTCCTCGTGGTAGAGCTTGCACTTGGCGCAGGCGACCTTCAGTTTGAACGGTTGCTTGGGCTCAATGAACCGCCGCCACGGTAGATCGTCGGTCAGACGTTCGAAGTCGGCGAAGGTCAGCGCTTCGAATTCGCGCATCCTCACCACGATGCGGCCGGCGGTGCGAAGCAGCAGGTGAGCCCTGTAGAAATCGCGCCACGTCCCCTTCCAGAAGAAGCCTCCCTCCTCGGGAAACGGATGAAGACCCAGGGTCCAAAGTTCTCTTTGCAGCAAGGGTTCGAGACCCGGCACCGCGGGAGTGAAAAAAGGAAACGTCTCGGCCATGGACGGATTCTAGCACAGGCGGTACCTTGGACGCATGCGCTCCCCCACCTCGGCCCTCAGCCGCCCCGTTGCCGAACACTTGCACCAAGACTTTGCGGCGTTTCCCGAAACGTGGACCTGCGCCCAGGCCCTCGAGGAGATCCGCCGGACCGGTGACGACCGCAAGGTGTCCTATTATTATACTGTCGACCGGGACAACCGGCTGCGCGGGGTCATCCCCGTGCGGCGGTTCCTGACGGCTCCCCTCGACAGGCGGCTGGACCAGATGGCCATACAGCCCGTGGTTTCGGTGCGCGAAGACCTGACCCTGGCCCAGGCCGCCCAGCAGTTCCAGGACCACAAGTTTCTTTCCTTGCCGGTGGTGACGGCCGACGGCGCGGTGGCCGGAGTCATCGACCTCAAGGCACTCACGGGCGAGGACGTCGACCATTCGAACAAGTCGGTGGTGGAAGAGGTGTTCCAGACCATCGGCGTGCGCCTCGAGGCCCTGACCAGCGGGTCGCTCAAGGCCGTGTGGTTCACGCGCTTCCCGTGGCTGATCTCGACCGTGGCCAGCGGCTTCTTGTGCGCCTGGCTGTCGAGCCGGTTTGCCTCGACCCTCGAAAAGAACATCCTGCTTTCGTTCTTCATCGCCCTCGTCTTGGCCCTGGGCGAGAGCGTCTCGATCCAGTCGATGACCTTCAGCTTCCAGGAACTTCACAAGCCCCCCCGGGAGAGGCGGCGCTACCCGGTGCTCCTCTTGCGCGAGGTTGCCATGGCCCTGACCCTGGGGGTGCCCATAGGCCTGGCCGTGGGCTCGCTCTCCTTCCTTTTGGAGCCCCGGCTCGAAACCAGCCTCGTGGTGGGTCTGAGCATCGCCGTCGCCATCCTCGACGCGTGCCTCATCGGCTTGGTGCTGCCGTGGGTGCTCAAGTTCCTCAAGGTAGAGCCCAAGGTCGCCGGCGGCCCCCTCGTCCTGGCCCTCACCGACGTGGCCACCATCCTCGCGTACCTCGTGATGGCCACCCTGCTGCTGTAGTCCCCCTCGTCCCCTTTTCTTTTTTCCGGCGAAACGGTACAACCGCAAGCGGAGGAATCCATGGAGAAATGCCCCTGCGGCTCGGGCCTTGCGTACAGCGCCTGCTGCGAACCCTTCATCAAGGGAACCAAGGACGCGCCCACGGCCGAGGCCCTGATGCGCGCCCGGTACTCATCGTACGCGAAGGGTGAGATCGACTTCATCGAACGGACCCACGAGCGCGACGAACGCGACGAGGTGTCCATCGACGAGACCCGCAAGTGGAGCCAGGAGTCGACGTGGCTCGGTCTCAAGATCGTGCGGACCGAGAAGGGCGGCTTGAACGACGAAACCGGCAAGGTCGATTTTGTTGCCACGTACTCGAGCCACGGCCTCAAAGAGGAATACCACGAGATCGGCGAGTTCAAGAAAGTCTCGGGGCAGTGGTTCTACGACAAGGGCACAGTGGTCCCCACGCAGATTATCCGCGAACAGCCCAAGGTGGGCCGCAACGATCCGTGCCCTTGCGGCAGCGGCAAGAAGTACAAGCTTTGCCACGGTAAGTAAGGAGCCGCCATGACTCAAAAACGTCGTCACGCGGGGGTGTTGCTCCACCCCACCAGCCTCCCCGGCCCCCACGGCGTGGGCGAGCTGGGCCCCGAGGCCCTTCGGTTCGTCGACTTCCTGGCCGCCTCGGGCCAATCGCTGTGGCAGGTGCTGCCCCTGGGCCCCACCGGCTACGGCGATTCGCCCTACGCGAGCTTCTCGACCTTCGCCGGCAACCCCCTGCTGCTCAGTCTCGACGCCCTGGTCGAAGCCGGTGACCTGGCCGCTGCCGACCTGGCCCCGACCCCCGCCTTCGACCCCGCCAAGCTTGACTACGGCTGGGTGCAGTCGTGGAAGTTTCCCCTGCTCGAGAAGGCGGCCCAGGGCTTTTTGACCCGGGCTACCGCCCCCCGCCGGGCCCAGTACGAAGCCTTCTGCCGCGCCGAGGCCGGCTGGCTCGACGACTTCGCCCTGTTCATGGCGGTCAAGGAGGAGTTCCAGAAGAAGGCCGACGCCGAAAAAGTCTCGGGCAAGATGTGGTCCAACTACTGGGACCTCGACATCAGGCTCAAGGAGCCCGCCGCCGTCGCCGCGTGGACGAAGAAGCTGGCCGGACCCATCGAGGTCAAGAAGGTGCTTCAGTTCTGGTTCTTCCAGCAGTGGTCTGCCGTCAAGTCCTACGCCAACGCCAAGGGCATCCGCATCATCGGCGACATCCCCATCTTCGTGGCGGCCGACTCGGTGGACGTGTGGGCCAACCGCAGGTTCTTCCAACTCGACGACCACGGCCAGCCCCTCGTGGTGGCCGGCGTGCCGCCCGACTACTTCTCGGCCACGGGCCAGCTTTGGGGCAACCCGCTCTACGACTGGAAGGCGTTGCAGGCCGACGGGTTCCGCTGGTGGCTCAACCGCATCCAGGCGACGCTCAAGACCGTCGACATCATCCGCGTCGACCACTTCCGCGGCTTTGAAGCCTACTGGGAAGTGCCCTTCGGCGCGCCCAACGCGATTGGCGGCCGATGGGTCAAGGCTCCGGGCATGGAGCTGTTCCGAACCGTGCAGCAGACCCTGGGCACCCTCCCCATCCTGGCCGAGGACCTGGGCGTGATCACCCCCGAGGTGGAGCAGCTCCGCGACGCCTTCTCGTTCCCCGGGATGAAGATCCTGCAGTTCGCCTTCGATTCAGGTGAGGACACGGGGGCCAGCGGCGACAACCACTTCTTGCCGCACAACTACGGCGCCAACTGCGTGGTCTACACGGGCAGCCACGACAACGACACCATGCGCGGCTGGTTCGAGGCCGCTAACGAGGCCGACAGGGCCTATTCGCTCGAATACGTGGACGGCCACCTGGAAGACGTGGCGTGGGGCTTTATCCGCGCCGCGCTCGCCTCGGTAGCCAAGTACGCCGTGGTCCCCGCCCAGGACATCCTCGACCTGCCCAGCATGGCCCGAATGAACACGCCCTCGACCACGGGGACGAACTGGGCCTGGCGCCTCAAGGCCGGCCAGCTCGACGCAGCGGTGGCCAAGAAGCTCGCCGCGCTCACCAAGCTCTACGGTCGCTGACGTGGCGGTCACCGTTCTCTACCTGGTCCGCCACGGCAAGGCCGAAGGGTCCCACGCCCAGGGCGACCGCCACCGGGCGCTCTCGTCCGAGGGCCGGGACCGCATCGCGCACATGGCACCGCTGGCGCAAAGCCGGGACTTCCATGCCGGGCTTGCCCTCTCGTCCCCCTACCTCAGGGCCGTGCAGACCCGCGACCTGTTCGCGCCCGTGCTCTCTCCCTCCCGGCTGGAAACCTCGCCGGTGCTCACCCCCGATGCCGACCCGCGAGAGGCCTGGGACGAACTGCTTGCCTGGGAAGCCCAGGGGTTCGACCGCATCGCTGTGTTCACCCACAACCCCTTCGTTACCCACCTGGCCGCGCTGGCGGCGCTTCCCGGCACCGAGGCGGTCTTTCACACGCCCTCCATCCTGGCGCTGTCCTTCGGCGGCGGGCTGGATCTGTACGCGGGCCGGCAGCTGTGGGTTCTCCACCCCTGACCGCGGCCGCCCTGGCCCAGGCCCGGGCGTGGTTTGAAACCGGCGCAAGGTCCTATCCCTGGTCGGCCGCCGACGACCCCTACGCCATCTGGATCAGCGAGGTCATGCTGCAGCAGACCGTGGTGACGGCGGCGGTCGCGCCCTACCTGGCGTGGATGGCGCGTTGGCCCGACCTGGCGTCGCTTGCCGCCGCCGGCGAGGACGAGGTGCTGCGCGCCTGGGAAGGCCTCGGGTACGCGAGCCGGGCCAGGAACCTCCACCGCGCCGCTCGCGAGCTTGTCGGCTGCGGCCGAACGACCCTGCCCGACGACGAAGCCGAGCTGAGGGCCCTTCCCGGGGTGGGCGAATACACGGCCGCGGCGCTGCTGAGCTTCGCCTTCCACAGGCCCGCGCTCACCCTCGACGCCAACCTCAAGCGGGTGTTTCAGCGCCTGGGCGGCGACCCCGCGTGGACGCCTGCGGTCGAGGCCGGTTGGCGGAGCCGCTGGGCCGCCCTGGTCGATGGGCCCGTGAGCCGCGCGTCCAACCTGGCAGTGATGCAGCTGGGCCAGCGGGTGTGCCGGGCCAAGGCGCCGGCCTGCGGCTCGTGCCCGCTGGCCGAGGTCTGCACCGCCCGCCGCGAGGGCACCGTTGGCCAGATCCCCGAACCCAAGACCCGAAGCGTCACCGAAAAGTCCACAACGACGGTGTTCTGGCACCGGGGCGGTCAATGGTGGCTGGCCAAGCCCGATGCCGGGCGCTTCTCGAACCTGTGGCTGGCTCCACCGGCGCCCATGGTGTGGCCCGAGGAAGGGCGACGGTCGCTCCCGGCCCGCGTGCACACCTACACCAGGTACCGCGACCTGGTGACCCCGTTTGCCGCCCCCTGGACCCTGGCAGAAGACCCGCCCCTTCCCCCCGGCTGGACGGGCCGGTGGTCGAGCGCTGCCGAGGCAAAGTCCCTAGGCATGGTGAGCACCTACCGCCGCATCCTCGAAGATGCCCTGGCAGCCGGTCGGACTTGAGGGCCGGGAACCAGCCCTCAAGTCCGACCGGCTGCTATCCCCCAGCTTGGATCTTCCGGGTTAATATGGGGGACCAGAGGTCCCCATGACGCCCGATCCCCGCCGCCTCCTCGACCTGACAGTGCCCTTCCGCTTCCTGCCCCCGGACGAAAAAGACCGCCTGGTCGCCGAGTTACGCCGGGTGGACCACGCCCCCGGGGAGCAGCTGTTCGGCCCCGGCGAGACCTCCGACGAGATCTACCTGATCGAAGAGGGGCAGGTCGAGCTCATTTACGACAAGGCGCCTTACGTGAAGCCCTCTAACGTGGTGCGCCCCGGCCACTACTTCGGCGAGCGGGCGGCGCTGCTGAGCCAGGTTCGAAGCCACGCCTCCCGGGCCGTCACCGAGGTCAGGTGCTGGTCCCTGGGCGGGGCCCGCCTCCTCGATCTGATCCGGAATTACCCCGTGTTCGCCCAGGCTTTCGGCACCATCCTTCGGGACAAGCACGGCATCTTCCTCCCCCTCGAGCGTTTCGTTGCCGAGGTTGCCCGGTCGCTGTCAGAAGGGGCCTTCCCCATGGGGCGCCTGCTCGAGCTGTACAAGACCCTGGAACCCGCCCTCCACCCAGCCCTCAACGACGGCGAGACCATCGACCTCGAGGCCCTGAGCTATGTGGTTCGGCGCCTGCCCGAGAACCTCACCTCGACCTTCGCCTGGTACTTCACCGACGACATTCCCGCGTTGTACACCGAGCCCAGCCCCCTGTTCCGCGAAGTCGCCACCGCCGCGCGACGGCGCAGCGTCTGGGAGATGCTGCCGGGCAAGAATATGGTTCTGCTGCGCAACGGTCTCACCGACATCCTCGACTTCCTTACCTGCCTTTGCGTGTTTTCGGTAGAGGCGCAGAAGATCAGGCGCCGGCTTCACGACCCGTCGCTGCTCGTGAGGCTGAGCGCGTGCTGCCGCGACCCCGAGGACGAGACGATGGAGACTCTGGCGCTTCCGTTCAGCGAGGCCGAGGGCCGGGGACTGATGGCGCTTTGGGGAAAGGACACGCTGCTGCGCCTGTTCGAGCTGACCGTGCACCACGAGGACTGGGCCGTGAACGTCGAGAGGCAGCTCAACAACTACAACAGCCGCCGGTCCGAAAAGTGGGCAAACCTGGTCAGCAAGGCCGTCAAAGACCTGGCAGGACTCGACCCCTGGGACTTCCCCGACGACTGGGAGGTGCACGTGGTGTCGAGCAACACCCACTCAGTGACCAACTGCCTGTCGCCCTTCCCCGGAAGTGTGGAGGACGAGGTGCTGGCCTGGGCCGCAGCCGTGAACCATCCGTTTGAAAGCCAGGACTGGGAGCAGCCGCGCGACAAGCTCTACGGGCTGCTGCCCGCCTTCCTCAAGGCTTACCCGGGCAAGGCGCCCACCAGGGAGCAGGAACGCGCCTGGGGCATTCTGCGCATCGACGACCAGGCCACCACCGGCATCGGCGTGCAGATCATCGACGCCGCCGCAGTGAGGCCCGGGGCCGGGCCCCGGAAGTTCTTGGTGAACATCGACTACGCCTTCGGCGAGCAGGCCGAGGAGATCATCCACAACCTCATCACGCTCTTCAGCCGGCAGATCCGGAGCGTGAACGTGTTGGGCAAGGCCGGTGCGCTGAGCGGTCGCCGCGGCGACATCCTGGTCCCGACGGCCTTCGTCCTCCAGGCCGACGACTCGTTCCAGCCCCTGCCGGCTCCCCCGCCCCTTGAGGGGCTGAGGGCAAGGATACCCAACGGCTCGGTCCTTCCCGGGCCGCTGCTGACCGTGGCGGGAACCCTGCTTCAGAACCGGCCGCTCCTCCACTTCTACAGGAACATCTGGAGGTGCGTGGGGCTCGAGATGGAGGGGATCTACTACGCGCGCAAGGTGACCGAATCCATCGAGCTCGGGGTACTCGACCCCGCCGTGGTGCAGCGCTACTTTTACTACGTGTCGGACGTTCCGTTGGAAAAGGGCGAACGGCTGTCGGCGCCGCTGGCCCCCAACGAGGGCATCCCGCCCCTGTACGCCATTACCCGGGAGATCCTTGCGGCCATCCTCCCGGGCTTCTCGGACTAAAGCTTAGCCCGGACTTCTCACAGCAAGATCGGGATGAAGCACAAGGAGAGAGGCAATTTCCGCCCGGAGCATACTATCGTGTATGTGAGGACGGAAATTGCCGAACGACGCGGTGATTCGCCCGAGATTGCTGCGACGAGTAACTCTGAACACGCAACGATCTTTCCATTTTGGCTTCATCTCCTGGTGCCTGCGGTACTCACGTATAGAAGATACGCTCCGTTCCTCGGCAGCTTCGTCGATTTCGCCAAAATGAAAATCTCGTTGTGAGAAGTCCGGGCTACTTGCGGACGGTCTTGAGGGCCGTCGACCACGAAACAAGCTGGTCGAGCATGGTCTTCAAGGGAGTCTCCTGGGCGGGGGTGGGCTTGAACACCGACCAGTTCTCGAAGTCGGTGATCATGGAGAGGTGGACAGCGGACCGCACGTCGGCGATCTGGAGCTCGCCCAGGATGCCGCGCAGGTGCTCGACGGCGCGCGCCGCTCCCTGGCCGCCGTAACCGACGATGCCCGCGGCCTTGTTGTTCCATTCCTTGTAGATGAAGTCGATGGCGTTCTTCAGCGCCCCCGAAATGCCGTGGTTGTACTCGGGGGTGACGAACACGAAGCCGTCGTACTGGCCAATGGCCTCGGCCCACTTCTTGGTGTGGGCGTTCGCGTACTGACCCATAGACGCCGGCATGCCCTCGTCGAGGACCGGCAGGTTGAACTTCGCGATATCGACGAGTTCGTATTGGGCGTCCCCGCGCTTCTTGGCGTTCTCGATGACCCACTGGGCCACGGTCTCGGCCTTGCGGCCCGGGCGGGTGCTTCCCGCGATGACACCGATCTTCAGCATGATGACCTCCTGATGCTGTTGCGTGCGGGTTGACCCCGCCCCTCAAAGGTAGGGCCACATTGTTGTACTGTCAACTATTGTTTGTGCAACTAACTGAAAGGGAGTTCGCGAATTGACCCCCGCGGGTTCCATCGGCTAAACTCCCGCCCATGGGATTAAACTGCGGTATCGTAGGCCTGCCAAACGTCGGCAAGTCGACAATCTTTTCGGCTCTGACCAGAAGCGAGGCGCTGATCGCCAACTATGCCTTCGCCACCATCGACCCGAACATCGGTATTGTCGACGTGCCCGACCAGCGGCTCAAGGCCATAGCCGCCTACATCCCGCCGCAGAAGCTCGTCCCGGCCACCGTCGAGATCGTTGACATCGCCGGCTTGGTCAAGGGCGCTAGCCAGGGGAAGGGGAGGGGCAACCAGTTCCTTGCCAACATCCGGGGCGTGGACGCCATCCTCCACGTCGTGCGCTGCTTCGAGAACGCCGACATCGAGCACGTCGAGAACCGGGTCGACCCCCTCGACGACCGCGAGATCATCAACCTGGAACTCGCCCTGGCCGACCTCGACTCGGTGGCCAAGCGCATCCCCAAGGTTGAGAAGCTGGCGCGCGCCCAGGACAAGGACGCCAAGGCCCAGCTCGATGTGCTCGAAAAGCTGCGCTCTCACCTCGACCAAGGCAAACCCGCCAGGGGCCTGGGCCTGACCGCCGACGAGAAGGCCCTGGTCCGCGACCTGTTCCTCATCACCCTCAAACCGATGATCTACGTGGCCAACGTTGACGAGGCCGGCCTTGCCGCCGAACCCGCCTACGTCGGCGCCCTGCGCAAGGTAGCCGTGGACGAAGGCGCCGAACTGCTGGTCCTCTGCGGCAAGCTCGAGGCCGACATTGCCGCCCTCGACTCCGAAGACGACCGCGCCGAATTCCTGAAAGAGGCAGGCCTGCTCGAATCGGGGCTCGACAGGCTTGTCCACGCCGCCTACCGCACCCTGGGCCTACGCACTTACTTCACCGCCGGCGAGACCGAGGTGCGCGCGTGGACCTTCCACGACGGCGACAGGGCTCCCCAGGCAGCCGGTGTCATCCACAGCGACTTTGAGAAGGGGTTCATCAAGGCCGAGGTCTACCACTACGACGACCTGATGGAGCTTCACTCCGAGGCCGAGATCCGGGTCAAGGGCCGGCTGCGCATTGAAGGGAAGGAGTATGTCGTTCGCGACGGCGACATCATGCACTTCCGATTCAACGTGTGATCTCGCCGTTTTGGCGTCGGCTCCTCCTTGTTCGGTGCTCACGTACCTAAGGGTACGCTCCGCTCCTCACCGCGTCGTCGCCTTAGCCAAAACGACGATCTCACCCGTTGAAGCAACCGGGGGTGCGTTCTGCGCTCGGCTTCGCCATCGCGAAGATCTTGAAGGTCTCAACAGACGGTGGCGTCGGCTTGGGGTGCGTGTTCGCTCGGCTTCGCCATCGCGAAGACCGCGTGGGTCCCAGCCTGCCTTCGGTTTGGCCAAAACGGCGATCTCAGGCGGTGGGGCGACGGTGGTGCCTCCAATTCGGTGCGGGTTGTCTCTTGTGCCGAGTTCGGTCGCGTCGCTCGGTGTCTGACGCCGGACGATGGAGTCGCTCGAGGTTGCGGCACCTCAGCACTCGGTCGTCGGGGTCAGGGCCCGTTTGCCAGCGGTTTGCTTCACCCGCTGGTACTCCATTGCGGCCCATATTTAGGTCGGGAAAGGATTTGCGGACGCACCGAATTGGAGGCACTACCCACCGAACTGAGGCGCCGTTCGGGCACTTTCTCGAGGTTGTGCTACCATAGAGGAATGAATCCAACCTATCTCTTCTTGGCGGCGGCCGCATTCGCGGTCTTGTTGTGGTACCTGTGGTGGAACCGTTCGGCGCGGCACCTGAGAGCCGCCTACCGCGCCTTCCGCCGCGGTGACGAGTTGGCCACGTTGGCGGCATTCGTGTTGGCTGAGGCCGCCGGTCGCCTCAACGCCGACCAGACGGCGAGTTACGCCTACCTTGCCCTCAAGAACGGTCGCACGGCCGATGCTGCGGCTGTGCTGGCCAAGGCTCTCGGTCAGGGCCGCCGGGGCCGCGCGCTGAAAGAGGCCGAGCGCCGGCTCCTTGAGACTTACCGCTCGCTGGCGCTTTGGAGGGCGGGGGAGCTCAACGAGGCCGTGGTGTTGCTTGAGGATCTGCTGGCCCAAGGCTACCGAACGGCTACCCTGTACGGCAACCTGGGCTACCTCCTGGTGCTGCAGGGGAACCTGAGCCGGGCCGAAGAAGTATGCCTCGAGGCCGCCGACTGGGACCCCGACGGCAAGGTCATCCTCGACAACTTGGCTTGCCTCTACCTGGAGCAGCAGCGGTGGACCGAAGCTGCCGAGGTGTACGCGCGGCTGCTGCCCCTCGACCCCAAGTTTCCCGAGGCGTGGCACGGGGCTGCCCAGGCCGCGCTCAAGACCGGCGACGCGGCCGAGGCCAAGCGGCGGTGGGAACGCGCGCTTGAGCTGCCGTTCCATTCGCTGACCACGGTGGAGCGCGCCGTCATCGAGAAGGCATTGGCCGCCCTCGCGGGCTAGGTTCCTCGGGAGGTCCGCCCGTCTGAGACCAAGGCTCGGTTCGTTAACGGTCGGTCCACGGAACTGGCACTTTTGTGCCTGCCGCAACAATAACCCTTGCGCCCGCACCACCCCTGGCCTACGCTTAACCAGTTAGGGGGACGAATCGGCGGATGAAAGACTTTGAGGTGATGTTTCAGAAGCTTGCCGAAACGCTTTCCGGGTGGCAGCCGGGCGACCTGGTCCAGTTCGCCGCAGTTCAGAAGGCCTTCGATCGATTGATGGCCAGCCCCCTCCTGACCACGCTGTCCAAGAAGGACCAGAAGACCCTTGCCCAGCTCCACGGTTCGCTGTGGGACCTCCTTGGCGACTCGTCAAGCGAATGGTTCGACCGCTGGGGTGTGGTCTCTGGCGCCTTGGCCTTCGGAGGGGCTCCGGAACCGGTTCCCGCTCCCGAAATTCCCGTGGCTGCGCCCGCTCCCGAACCCGAAGGACGCACCGAGCTCTACCCGGCCGGGTACTTCGACCACATCATCCGCGATGCCAAGATGCTGGGCCAACTCTGCGATGAGGTCAAGGAGCACATGGACATCGCCCAGTTCACCCTCGTCGACCTTGAGCACGACTCCACCAACCCCGAAACCATCAACAAGATCTTCAGGGCCTTCCATACCATCAAGAGTTCGGCGGCCTTCTTGGGACTCAAGAACCTCGAGGAGTCGGCGCACGCCATCGAGGACATCATGGTCCTCGTCCGCGACGGGGTCCTCCCCATCAACAAGGACCTCATCAATGTCATCTTCTACGGCGTCGGGCTTCTCAAGGACCTGATTGGCATCATTGAGGCCTCGGACTTCCAAGTCGAGGCCATGGTCGAGAGCTTCCGACAGATCGACATCGCCAAGTCCATCGCCATCTTCCGCAAGATCCGCTCGGAGCAGGGAGGGAAAAAGATCGGGCAGATCCTTGAGGAGAGCGGCCAGCTCGACCGCTCCGCCGTCGCGCAGATCCTCGAGACCCAGAAGAGGACGAACCGTAAGTTCGGCGAGATCGCCGTCGAGCAGAAGCTGATCAGCGACGAAGAGCTGAAGGCCTCGCTGCGCAAGCAGTTGGGGGGGACAAAGAAGGCGAGCTTCGTGAAGGTGTCCAACGAGAGGCTCAACGGCCTCATCGACATCGTGGGCGAGCTCGTGGTCAACCAGTCGATGCTCCGCCAGTACCTCCAAAACCCCGAGAACGCCAGGGAGACCGGCGAGCGGACCTTTACCCAGCTCGAGTCGATCACCACCAACATCAAGAACCTTGTGCTGTCCATGGGTATGGTCCCCATAGCCGAGATCTTCAACAAGCTGCGGGTGGTCATCCGCAACACCGCCGCCGAAACGGGCAAGACGGTGACCGTCGAGTTCCAGGGTGAAGACACCGAGCTCGACAGGAACGTCATCGAGTCCATCTATGACCCCCTTGTCCACATCGTGCGCAACGCGGTCGACCACGGAATCGAGGATCCGCAGGAACGCAAGGAGGCCGGTAAGGCCGCCGTCGGGGTGATTCAGGTGGCCGCCGACCACAAGGGAAACAGCATCGAGATCTCGGTCTCGGACAACGGACGCGGAATCGACAAGCACAGGGTGCTGAACAAGGCGCTGGCTAACGGCCTGATCACCGAGACCCAGGCCGCCGAAATGCCCGAAAAGGACATCTACGGTCTTTTGATGCTGGCGGGCTTCTCCACGAAAGAGACCGTGACCGAGGTGTCGGGCCGCGGGGTGGGGCTCGACGTCGTCCACCAGAACGTGGAACAGATCCACGGGAAGGTCGAGATCCATTCCCAGCCCGGGGCGGGCTCCCAGTTCGTCATCAGGATTCCGCTGACCCTGGCCATCATCGACGGGTTCGTCACGGTGATCGACGACACCAAGTACATCTTCCCGTTCAACCTCATCGAAGAGATCGTCGTTCCCGAGGCCTCGGCCCTGACCACTCTCGAAAACGGCCAGACGCTGCTGTTCGACCGGGGCGTGTATACCCCCGTCATCGTGGCGGGCCGGGTCTTCGGCCACCCGGTGACGGCCAAGAAGGACAGGACCCTCGTCATCATCATCGGTTACGAGCATAGCCGGTACGGCATCGCGGTCGACGCCATCTTGGGCAAGCAGGAAATCGTTATCAAGAACCTCAACGAAGCGCTCGAGAGCCTGAATACTTTCTCGGGCGGGACTATCTTCGGTGACGGGAGCATCGGGTTCGTGGTGGACATCGAGAAATTCATCCAGGCGGCCCGGCAGGAACTCAAGGGGAATCAAGCATGAAGATACTGATTGTGGACGACTCTACGGTTGTCCGGACTGTGGTGCGCCAGGCCCTGGAAACGGCCGGGTACACCGATATAGCCGAAGCCGTCGACGGAGTCGACGCCCTGAAGGTGGCCCAGTCCCCGCGGGCCCAAATCGGCTTGTACGTTTTGGACGTGAACATGCCCCAGATGGACGGCATTACCCTGGTAGGCGAGTTGCGGAAGTTCGACGCCAAGACCCCCATCATCATGCTGACCACTGAAACCGACAAGGGCAAGATGGTTCAGGCCAAGGCCCTGGGGGCCACAGGTTGGATCGTCAAACCGTTCGACGCGGCGAAGTTTCTCGAAGTCGTTCGACTGTTCGCCAAGCAATAGCTCAAGGAAAGGAGACTCTCATGAAAATTGGTCTTTCGGGAAAACTCATCTTCGGATTCCTGGGGGTGGCCATCGTCACCCTGCTCGTTGGCGTGGTCGGGTGGTACGGACTCACGAGCACCTCGACCGAGATTTCTCAGTTGGGCCGGGAGAGCATCCCGGCGATCACCAACATGGAGATCGTGAAAGTCAACCAGATGCAAATCAAGGTTATCCTCCGGACTTTGACCTCGCCCTACCTCACCGACGCGGACTACAAACTGCAAATGGACAAGCTTGATGCTGCCCGGGCCGCCTACGGGGCCGCGCTCGCAGAATACGACCCGATCTTCCGCACCCCCGAAGAGGACAAACTTTACAAGACCTTTCAGACGACGATGGCAATCTCGAAGGCCGACAACAATAAGTTCCTGGCCATGTACAAGCAGTTCCGTGACAACACGAAGATGAAGCCTGAGGACGCCTCGCGGACGCTCACCGACCTAGCCAACAGCGGCGAGACCTCGGCGGCCTTCGACAATATGATGAACAGCCTCCAAGCGCTTCTGGACTACATCAAGGCCTACTACGGCAAGACGCTTGTCGATCAGGCCATCAACCAGGCCAACCTGCTGAACGCGCTCATGGTGAGCTTCGCCGCCGCCGGCGTGCTCATCGCCCTCCTGCTGGGCATCTTCCTTTCCCGGTCCATCTCGCAGCCCATCGTCAAGGTGACGGGCGAGCTTCGTGAAGCGTCCAAGTCGCTGGAGTCGGCGTCGCTCCAGGTTTCTTCGTCGAGCCAGGAGCTGTCGTCGGGGTCGAGCGAGCTGGCAAGTTCCATCGAGGAGATGACCTCGAGCCTCGAGGAGCTCCAGTCTATCATCGAGAGCAACACCAAGAACGTGAACCAGAGCGAGCACCTCATGCAGGAGACCTCCAGCGAAAGCCTGAAGGTCACCGACCGCATGGCCGAGCTCAAGACCCAGCTTGCCGACATCGCCGGCAACTCGAAGAAGATCTCAAAGATCATCAAGGTCATCGACGACATCGCCTTCCAGACCAACATCTTGGCTCTCAACGCGGCCGTCGAGGCCGCCCGGGCCGGAGACGCCGGCAAGGGGTTTGCCGTCGTCGCCGACCAGGTGAAGAGTTTGGCGCAGAAGTCTGCCGAAGCCGCCAAGGAAACCGCGGACCTGATCGAAATCGCCATGGACTCGGTGGCCAAGGGAGAGGGCCTCGGCCAGATCGTCGTGGACGCCCAGGTCATCGCCGTGGACAAGGCAGGCAAGGTGGCCGTCCTTCTCGACGAGGTCAACCGGGCGAGCAAGGAGCAGCTCAAGGGCGCCAACCAGATCAACCAGGCAGTCGCGCAGATCAACTCCATCGTCCAGACCACCGCGTCGAGCTCCGAAGAGAACGCTGCCGCCGGCGAGGAGCTGCTCAGCCAGGCCGAGAGCCTCGGCGGCAACGTCAGCCAGCTGAACTTCATCATCACAGGACAGCGCGACGCAGCGGTGGAGCACGCGGCGCAAACTGCGGCCCGGCCCAGCCATCAGCCCGGGCGCGCCCAGGTCCCGGCGTCGCACCTGCCCCAGCTTGCTCACCCGGCCGCAGGGCCGAAGAAGGCAGGCATCGAGGTGACCAAGCCCGAGGACGTGATCCCCCTGCACGACTTCAAGGACTATTGAGGAGCACCGGCCGTGGCAGACAACGTCAGCAAGTACCTGGTTTTCTCGATCTCCGAGGAACGCTACGGAATTCCCATCACCAAGGTCAGGGAGGTCATCCGTCACGAGGTGATTTCGGCTGTGCACAACGCCTCGGCCTACCTGAAGGGAGTCATCAACCTGAGGGGAAAGATCATCCCCATCATCGACATGCGTCTGAAGTTCGGCATCGAGGAGTTGCCGTACAACGACAGGACCGTGTTCATCATCGTCGACGTCAACGGCGAGAAAGAAATTTACAATTTCGGCATCGCGGTGGACTCGGTTCACGACGTGGCCAACATCCCCGACGCCGATATCGAGAAGCTTCCCGACGTCGGCTTCAGGTCCAAGGGCGCCTACCTTCAGGGCATCGCCAAGGTAGGCACCCTCATGGTGATGGTGCTCAACATCGACAAGATCCTGAACTCGAACGAAATCGTCGATCTGACCGGCATGGAAACCGCCGGTCGACCCTAGATCAAAAAGGCCCTGAAGGATCGGAAATGCAAAAAGCCACCAACGAAACACCTCTTTTCTACCTCACTGTGGTGGTCCTCGCCGCTTTCCAAGGGCTTGCCGCCTTTCTCGTCCCGCCGGCCTGGCTTCTCGTGCTCCTGATCGGAAGCGCGGTCCTCGACGTGGCGCTTGTTACGGCTTACCTGAGGTTGACCCTCCGGCGAGAAAGAAACACTCAGGGCCGCTTCCGGCACATCAACGAGGTGCTTTCGCAAATCCTCAGCCAAGCCCATTCTCAAAAGGGGACGTGGAAGACCCTGGTCGCGGATCTGAGCACCCTGAGCTCCGAAGACCACGAAGTTCAGCGGGTGGTCGATTCGCTGGTCGAGGGGCTCCAGTCCACCGACGGAGCATCCGCCATACCTCAGACCCTGGAATCGATCATCGACTCCCTGCAGACAATGATTCTGCTCAACGACAGCCTGCTCACCGAGCTCGACGCCGTGTTCAGGTTCTACAACCAGGCCTACGTCAAGAGCCGGGACGCCGAGACTGCCAATGAGCTCCACTACTTCCGGCTCGACGAGTCCGTCGAGTTCCTTGCCGAAATGGGCCGCGAGAACAACAAGTACTCAGAGTCCACGATCATCCAAGTGCTTGACTCCTTCCGCGAGATCACCCAGCTGAGCAAGGGCATCAGCACCGACGTCATCATGGCCATCCACCTGCTGATGGACGTCGACAACACCGAGAGCCTCCAGGCCATCAACCGCGAGAGTCAGTCCATCAGCCAGACCATGGAGCAGTTCTTCCACGACCTCGGTGACGTCATCAATCTGTCGCGGAAGTCCATGGTTGAGAACATCGCCCAGATGGACAGGGTGAACGTGATGGCCGAGACCATCGCCGACTTTTCCGAAACTATCCGCATGATCTCGCTGAACCTCAACATCGAAGCAGCCCGGGCGACCTCGGGGGGGTCTTCGGCGGCGGGCAGGGGGTTTCAGGTGCTGGCGGTGAAGCTCAGCGAGTTCGCCCTGAAGGCGCAGTCGTTGGCCGAGCAGCAGCGCGAGGTCATCAAGACGGCGTCGGGGGTCATTGCAGCCTCGGGCCAGACCCAGACGGTTCAGCTCAACGCCTTGCTCGAGAAGATTCCTGGAATTCAGTCCAAGCTGGTTCCTTTCGCCGGCATCGTGAAGAACACCTACGACCAGTTTGAGCACGTGGTCGACAGCATGGAGCGCCTGTCCGTGTCCATCGACGGCAAGCTCACGGGCGTCATCGGCAAGTTCCAGTTTCAGGATCTGGTCCGCCAGCAGCAGTCCCACATCCTCGTCATGTTCGGGCACATCCGCGACTTGGCTCTGGAAGGCGTGTGCACCGACGACTGCATCACAGTGGAGCAGAAGAACGAGGCGCTGTCCGACCTGCTCAAGTATTACGAATCGATAGC
>Ga0181516_10000776_pt1 | contig 26736 bp, 26 predicted proteins | sample PEATcosm2014_Bin_25_FD_121104 | JGI IMG/M metagenome (GOLD analysis project Ga0181516, IMG submission 121104) | Peatland microbial communities from MTU Mesocosm Facility, Houghton, MI, USA - PEATcosm2014_Bin01_10_metaG | ecosystem: Environmental > Terrestrial > Soil > Wetlands > Peat | place... | reverse complement strand
TCGCCCAGCGGCTCTCCGGCCGCGGCCGCACGCGATTCCACTTCGTGCGACTCCTCGGTGGCCTGCTTGAGTGCGCGCTCGAGCGGTGCGGCCGGTCCGCGCGTGAAGCCGGGGCCGGTGTCCTGCACGCTCAAGGTCCAGTGCTCATCGCGCGGCTCCCACACCACGCGCACGCCGCCCTTGGTGGTGGCCTTGAAGGCGTTGAGCATCAGGTTCTGCGCAATGCGCATCACCTTGGCCTGGTCACCCGCCACCAGCAGCGACTCCGGGCCCTGCGCCAGCAGGAACAGATTGGATTCGGCCGCGGCATTGCGCATGGTGTCGCACAGGCCGCGCAGCACCTGCCCGGCATCGAAGGCTGAGATGTTGCGTTGCTCGTGGCCGGCCTCCAGCCGGGCCACATCGATCAGGTCGTTCAGCAGCGTATGCAGCGAGGCCACTCCGCGATGCAGCACCTCGGCAAAGCGCCGGCGCATCTCCTCGGTGAGATTGCGATTCAGCAGCGCGCTGGCATTGCTGATGATGCCCACCGAACCGCGCAGATCGTGCGCGGCCTGGCGCCAACCCTCGGCCCGCGCGCGCTCCATGTCCTGCAGTTGCCCGATGGCCTGCTCCAGATCGCGCAGACGCGCGCCCGCCTCGGCCTGCTGCAGCCGCAGGTAACGCGCCATGCTGTCGACCACGCCATCGCCGCATAGCCGCGTCAAGGCGCGGTGCGCGGCGGCAACGGCGCGCGCATCGGGGGCCGCATCACTCAAGGCGAAGCGCTCGATTTCGTCCAGCAGGCAGACCTGCAGATGCGTCCATTCACGCATGGTCTGGCGTTGATCGTAACCCTGCTGCCAGCGCTGCAGGCCGTGCTCGGCCGCACTCTCGAGCAGCCCCGGTTGCGACCGCGGAGACTCCAGCACCGGGTAGGCACGCAGGCGTTGCTCGAAATCATCGAGCACGGCCGGCATATGATCGTTGAACTGCGCGCGCGAAAGGGTCGAAAAAGAACTCAGCTCCGGATCGCCATCGATCGCGGCTCCCCAGGCGCTCAGGATTTGGTCGCGCCGCTGCGATAGCTGATCGGCCAGGGCGCAGAGCGTGGCGCGCACCGAGGCATCCGCGCTCATGCCGAGGCACCGACGGCGGGCGTCACATCGGACTGGCTGGCCCCACGCGTGAAGGCCCAATCCATCCAGCGCGTGATGAGACCTCCGCCGAGGCTCGCGCCCGTGAGTCCGGCCAGCGAGTAGGCAGCGCCGGTCAGGATCGAGTCGGCGGCCCGCTGGCCGCTGCGGATCGCAGGGCCAATGCCCTCGCACAGATCGCGCGTTGCCAGTCCGGCCGCATCGCCGGTGAGGTATGCATTGCCGACCCGGGCGACGTTGAGCGGTCCGCGCAGGTAATAGCTGTAGCCGGTCGGCTCCTCGGGCAGCTGCATGCCAAAGGTTTTTTGCAGGCGGGCGGCCAGGTGTTGCCAATGCAGCCGGATATCCTCGCCGCGCGCCTTGAGCCGGCTGGCCATGCCGCCGACGCCGACGTTGAGCCAGCCGCGGGCCTTGGGCACATACCAGCTGTAGCCGGGCAGCCCCTGCTCGAAGAACCACAGGTGACAGTCCGGATCGCGCCATTCGAACGGGAACTCCAGTTCCAGCGTCACGGTCTGCAGCTCGCGCACGCGCGGCTGCTGCTCGCGGAACAGCGCCCGGTACACCGGGCAGGAAGTGCCGCCGGCGCCGATCAGGTAACGGCAGCGGAAGGCCTCATCGAGGATGAAATCCTCACCCTCGCGCCGGACATTCTTGACGGTGTGCTCGAGTACCGGCGCTCCCGAGCGCTCCAGCAGCCAGGCATCGAATTCGAAGCGGCGGATCGAGTGCTGCACGCACGGAATGGGCAGCCGCAGCCCCTTGAGGTGCCATTGCAGGCGGCGGAAACTCAAGAAACGGTGCGGGTAGGCGGCGATGTCGAGTGCCAGGTCGGCGACCACCTCGGGTGTGATCCAGCCGGCACAGAGTTTCAGGCGCGGGAAGCTGGCCTTATCCAGCACCAGCACATCGGCCCCGGCGCTGCGCAGGCGGCCGGCAGCGGCGGAGCCTGCGGGCCCGCCTCCCACGATGATGACATCGACGCTGCGCATGAACCCTGGCGCCTCAGCGCGGGTAGATGTATTCGCGCGTCAGCGGAATGCGATTGTTCTGCGGGGTCGTGAACAGCACCTGGAACAGCTGCAGGGTTCCGCTCTCGAAGGCGGCCACCGAACCTGCCAGGTACAGTCGCCACATGCGCACGAACAGCTCATCGAACATCGCTCGCACCTTGTCGACCGCCGCCTCGTAGCGCGCCAGCCATTCGCGCAGCGTGAGCGCGTAGTGCAGGCGAATGTTCTCCACATCGAGCACCGAGAGATCGGCGGGCTCGAAGATCTGCATCATCTCGCCCAGCGAGGGCGGATAGGCACCCGGGAAGATGCGGCGCTCGATCCAGGGCTGCAGCGGCGCCGGATGATTGCGTCCGATCGAGTGGATCAGGCCGCGGCCCTCGGGCGCCAGTGAGCGCCGCGCCACGCGGCCCAGCTCGGGATAGTTCTCCTTGCCGACATGCTCGAGCATGCCGATGGAGGCGAACACATCGTAGCGGCCGGTGATGTTGCGGTAGTCATCCTCGATGAATTCCACGCGCCCTTCCAGGCCCTGCTCCTTGGCACGCCGGCGCGCAAAGGCAATCTGCTCCCTGGAAATGTTGAAGGCGCGCACGCGCGCGCCGTAGCGCGCGGCCATGTGCAGCGCAAAGCTGCCCCAGCCGCAGCCGGCCTCGACCACGGTATCGCCGGCTTGCAGGCGCAGCTTGCGGCAGACGTGATCCATCTTGGCGACCTGGGCCTCATCGAGGCTGGTCTCCGCGGTCGGGTAGTAAGCGCAGGTGTAGGCCATGGTCTCGCCCAGCCACAGCGAGTAGAACTCGTTGCCGATATCGTAGTGGCTGTGAATATTCTGGCGCGAACCGGTGAGCGTATTGCGGCGCGGCCGGTAGCGCAGGCCCTGCAGCAGGCGCGATAAAGTGCCGCCGGTGCCGCCGGCCGCTGAACTGCGGTAAATAATCTCCAGCAGGTCCAGCAGATCGCCTTCGATCTGCACGCGCCCCTCGCTGTAGGCATCGCCAAAGCTCACGCGCGGATCGGCCGCCACACTCCAGAGCGTGGCACGGTCGGCAAAGCGGATCTGCGCCACCGGTGAGCCGGGGCCGATGACGCGCTCGCCGGTCCAGGCCAGCACGAATTCGAGCGGCGCGTTGCCCAGCGCCTTGAGCAGTCGGCGGGCCAGTCGCACATCAATGGATCCGGTGCGCGGCGCGGGCAATTCGGCGCGCTTACCGGCGGGGGTCGTCAGTTCCTGGGGTCGCGACGCGGCGTCCACGGCGGGGCCTCCTCCTCCTACATAAACTAGCCGAGCTCCGCGCGCAGCCGCCGCATCCGGCGGTACTGAAGCTGCAACCCGTACTCGAGCTCCTTGATTTGATACTGCAGCGCCGAGCGCTCCCAGCGCTCGATCATGGCGCGTTTGGCCTCGGCAATCCACTGTTCCCGCAGCCGCGTCCAGTCGGCCACGGCCTGGCAGAAAGCCTCGTATTCCTCGGCGATGCGCGAGCGCAGCGCCTCCACGTGGGCGCGGCCGGGCTGCTGCGCGGCCAGCTGCAATTGGGCGCGGCGGAACTGGGTGTCGAGCATGGCACGCTGGATTTTAAACCAGGGCGTGGTCTTGAGGTTACGGGCCAGTCCCACCCAGCGCATCGCGCCGATGAACCACTTGGACGGATCCCACTGCCACCAGCGCACGCCGTTGCGGTAGTCGTGCGCGAACATGTGATGAAAATTGTGATAGCCCTCGCCGTAGGTGAGCAGCGACACCACGCCATTATCGCGCGCGGTGTTGTCGTCGGTGTAGGGCTGAATGCCCCACATGTGGGCCAGGGAATTGATAAAAAACGTGAAGTGATGGCTGACCACCAGCCGCAGCACGCCCGCCAGCAGCAGGAAGCCGAGCAGATCGCCGTAGATCCAGCCCAGGAGCGCCGGCAGGCCAAAATTCATCAGCAGCGCCAGCGGCAGGTAGTAGCGATGCTGCAGGCTGACCAGCCGGTCGCGCTGCAGGTCGCGGACGCAGCTGAAGTCGGCCTCGCCGCTGGGATAATTCTTGAGCATCCAGCCGATGTGCGAGAACCAGAACCCGCGCCGCGCGCTATAGGGGTCGTACTCCCGGTCGTCGATCTTCAGGTGGTGGACGCGGTGATTGGCGGCCCAGTTGAGCACGCTGTTCTGCAGCGCCATGGCGCCGAACAGCAGATAAGGGATCTTCAGCAGCGGATGGGCTTCGTACGTGGCGTGCGCCCAGAGACGATGGTAGCCGCAGGTAATGGACATGCCGTTGGCGCCCAGCAGCAGCACGAACCAGATCCAGGCCGACGCGTGATAACCGTGCGAAATGCCATACCAGGGGACTGCCGTCACTGCCACGGCAAAAGTCAGCGCAAACATCAGCGTGGTCGCCCAGTTGCGCGGGACGTCCTCCCAGTTGACGGCTCTCATGCAATGCTCCTGGAATCAAGGGTTTACGAGTGAGACCCGAACTCACACATTAGCTCTATTGTAACCGGATCGCCCTGGACGGCGCTGCGAACCACTGCCGTCCCGGTCCCCGGCGCTGAGCATACGCGAAATCAGGCGTTGGTACTGCCAGTCGAGGCCGCATCCGCCGGCGGCGGGGGCGTATCGACCAGCATGCCGGTGACTCCCTGCAGGATGCGCGTGGCCGCCTGCGCGCCGTTGTCCATATAAATGACCTTTCCCTGTGCGTGGTCGGCCACGTACTTGAGCGCATCGGTGTATTCGAGGAACAGCAGGAAGCGATTGTCGACGCCGGCGGCCCTGAGACTCTCGGCCGCCTCCTTCATGCCCACGGCGATGTTCTTGCGGAACAATGCCAGGCCCTCCCCGCGCAGCGCCGAGGCCTTCTTGTCCGCCTCCGCGCCGATGGTCTTGTAGGCCGCCTCGGCCTCCGCGTCCTTGGTGCGCTTGACCAGCAATGCCGCGCCTTCGTTGGAGGCGGCGGCCAGCAGGTTCTTGGAGGAGACCACGCGCGCCATCGAATCGATGATCTCCCTGTCGAAGGTCATATCGGTGATCTGGATGTCGCGCACCACGTACCCCCAGTTGAGCACCACCTCATCGAGGTTCTTCTTGGTGTGATCGACGATCTCGGCCCGCATGCCGAGGATGTCCGACTGCTTGGTGGTGGCCACGAACTGGCGGATCGATCCGTCGATGGTGCGCTGGAGCGCCAGCTGGAACTCGCCCAGGGAGGCGAAGCTGAACACGGCCTTCTTGATGGCCTCCTCCTCGGCGGCCGCCACGGCGTAGAGCACCATGGTGGCGAACTTCACATTGGCCTGGTCCTGCGTGATGGCCTGGAACTCCAGCTGCAGCGCGCGGTTCTGCAGCGACAGCCGGTACTGCACCACTTCCCAGGGAAGTTTGAAGTTCAACCCCTCGCGCATGATGCGGTGGTATTTGCCGAACACGGTCACGATGGCAACCGTGGCCTGCGGCACCGTGCGAAACAGGCTGCGCGCGATCACGATCAGGACGAACAGCAGTACGATCAGGGAAAACACGGGGCCGGAATTCATAGCCGCTCAGTATACTGGCGGCGGTGGGCAAAACCGAGAATCCATGGCCGTGCAACGCGTACAGCTTCTGATTGGTGGCCGCGATGTCGACGCGGCCAATGGCGCGACCTTGGTGCGCCTGAAGCCCATGACCGGCGAGCCCGCCACCACCGCTGCGGCCGCCAAGGCACTCGATGTGGCCCGGCGCATCGACAGCGGCATCTGCCATATCAATGGACCCACCGTACACGATGAGGCGCAGATGCCCTTTGGCGGCGTCAAGGCCAGTGGCTATGGCCGCTTCGGCGGCAAGGCCGGCATCGATGCCTTCACCGAAACGCGCTGGATCACCATCCAGACCACGCCGCGTCATTACCCGTTCTGATGAGCAGCGTGCCCACGAGCAGCCCACCCACGCCGCGGCTGCTCGCGGGTCAGAAGGCGTTGGTCACGGGCGCGAACTCCGGCATAGGCCGTGGCGTGGTGCTCGGACTGGCGCAGGCCGGCGCCGATGTAATGATCAACTACGTGGCGGGCGATGCGGCCGCCACGGCGGTGGCCGATGAATGCCGCGCCTTTGGCGTGCAGGCCGTCACATACCAGGCCGATGTGTCCTCCGAGGCGCAGGTGTCCTCGATGTTCGAGTCCATGATTGCTCGCTTCGGCACCATCGACATCCTGGTCAACAACGCCGGCCTGCAGCGCGATTCGGCCTTTGCCTCCATGACGCTCGAGCAGTGGAACACCGTCATCAATATCAACCTCACCGGGCAATTCCTGTGCGCCCGCGCGGCCATCGCTGAGTTCCTGCGCCGTGGTGTAGTGCCGGCGGTCTCGAGCGCCGCGGGCAAGATCATCTGCATGAGCAGCGTGCACCAGCAGATTCCCTGGGCGGGACATGCCAACTACGCCGCCTCCAAGGGCGGCATCAAGTTGCTGATGGAATCCCTCGCGCAGGAAGTGGCGCCGCATCACATCCGCGTCAACGCCATCGCACCCGGCGCCATCCGCACGCCCATCAACACCGCGGCCTGGAACACCCCCGAGGCCTATGCGGCACTGATGACCCTGGTGCCATACGGCCGCATCGGCGAGCCTGAGGACATCGCGCGCGCGGCCGTTTGGCTCGCCTCCGATCAGTCCGACTATGTCGTCGGCACGACGCTCTTCGTCGATGGGGGCATGACGCTCTACCCGGGATTCGCCACGGGCGGCTGATCCGTCTTCACGGGCGTGCCGAAGCCCGAGACCTGCCAGCCATCGCGCGCGCGCAGCCGCAGCATGGCAAAGGCCGCCACCAGTGTGAGCGCGCTCGCCAGCAGGAAGGCCAGCGTGAAATCGTGCTGCGAGAGGGCACGGCCCGCGGAACTCAGCGACAGTGCGGCCGCGCCGAAGCTCACACCGAAGCTCATCGAAAGTCGCTGCGCGAATAGCGCCACGCTGTTGCTGCGTCCCATGTCCGCGTGTTCGATGTCGGCCAGCGCCAGCGCACCAACGCTCGAGAAGATCGAGGAGCGGATGATGCTGAAGAACAGGATGTAGCCGGCGAACAGCAGCACCGGGGTGGTGACGCGAAACCCGCTGAAGCCCGCCAGCATCGCGCTGGCAGCCAGACAGCCGTAGAACAGCGCATTGCGAAAGCCGAAGCGCTTGAGCATGAAGGACAGCGCCGGCCGCGCCACGAATCCCCCGGCCGACGCCAGGAAAGTCACCAGCCCTGAATGAAACGCGCTGTAGCCGAATTCCAGCTGCAGCAGCGTCGGCAGCAGGATCTGCGTGGAGAACAGTCCCGCGCGTGCGAGGCTCCCGGTCAGCACCGCCACTGAGAAACTGCGGATCCGGAACAGCGCGGGGTCGATCAGCGGCGCGACGCGACGGCGCGCATGCGCGGCATAGAGCGCACCGCAGACGATGACCAGGCCGCCCAAGGCCTCGAGCACGGGCGCCGACAGCAGCCGATGCCCCCCGGCCTCGATCAGCGCCTGCAGCGCCGCGGCGGCCGTGCCGATGAGCGCGAAGCCGCGCCAGTCGAATCGCCCGGGCGGAATAGGCTCAGCGGCGGGGATGAAACGCGCCGCGGCGGCCAGGCCGATCAGGCCGATGGGCACATTGATGAAGAAGTTCCAGCGCCAGGAGGCATAGGTGGTGATGAAGCCGCCGATCACCGGCCCGACGGTGGGTCCCACGATCGCGGGCAGCAGCATGTAATTCATGACCTGCACCAGCGCGCGTTTCTCCACGCCGCGCGTGAGGATCAGGCGTCCCACCGGGCTCATCATCGAGCCGCCCATGCCCTGCACGAAGCGCCCGAGGACCAGCGAGACGATCGATCGCGACAGCCCGCACCAGAGGGATCCTGCGATGAAGACCAGGATCGAGGCGCAGTAGACCCGCCGCGGGCCGAAGCGGTCGGCCACCCAGCCGCTGATCGGGATAAAGATGGCGAGCGCGATCAGGTAGGCGGTGACGGCCACGCTCAGGCGCAGCGGCGACTCGTGCAGGTCGTACGCCATCTGCGGCAGCGAGGTGAGGATCATGGCGCTGTCGAAGCCCTCCATGAAGAGGGCCCCGGCCACCGTGAGTGCGACGCGGCGGGGCGCTGCGTGAAACGGCGGCGGCGGCCGCGGCGATGATTCCTCGGCACGCATCCGTCAATCTTACCTGCGCTTCAGCTGGGCGCGTGCCCCAGCCGCACGGAATTCTCCAGCACCCGCTCCAGCGTGCTCACATCCACGGGCTTGGTGAGGTGCACGGGGATGCCGGCCTCGAATGCCTGTTCACGGTCTTCTTCGCGACCCCAGCCCGACAGCGCCACCAGGCTCGGGCAGCGCTCGCCGAGACTGGCGCGTGCGCGACGCGCGATCTCGTAGCCATCCAGGTCCGGCAATCCGATGTCCAGCAGCACCACATCGGGATGAAAGCTGATCATCTCGCGCAGCGCATCCGCCCCGCGGTAAACGGTCTTTGCCTCGTGCCCCGACATCTGCAGCAGCGCGCACAGGCTGTCGGCGGCATCGGCATTGTCATCCACGATCAGCACGCGCCGCGTGGCCGCCGGCGCCCTGTTAAGCACCGGCGCGGCCGCGGCCTGATTTGACTGCGACGCACTGAGCGGCAATCGAATCTCGAATTCCGCGCCCTTGCCCAACCCCGCGCTCGAGACCGTGATGGTGCCGCCATGCATTTCAATCAGCTTGCGCGTCAGCGCCAGCCCGATGCCCAGTCCGCCGTTGGGGCGCCGGTCGCCATTCTCGGCCTGCACGAACATGTCGAAGATGCGCGCCGCCATGTCAGGCTCGATACCGATGCCGTTGTCCTGCACCCTGATCACCGCCTGCTGACCCGCGCGCGCCAGGCGCAGCGCGATGCGCCCGCCCGGCGGCGTGTACTTGGTGGCGTTCTCGATCACATTGCCCACCGCCTGCGCAATACGGATGGCATCCGCTTCCATGAGCAGCGGGTCAGCCGCCACCTCGATCTGGAACTGATGCTGGCGCGCATCCATGGCCGACTGCGCCGATTGCACCACGCCGGCGATGATGGCCGTGAGACTCTCGGGCCGGCGCTGCAGATCGAATTTCCCCTGCGTGATGCGCGACATCTCCAGCAGGTCATCGATCAGCCGCGTCATATGTGCCGACTGCCGCTCGATCACCTCGCGCGCCCGCAGCACCCTCTCATCCTTCAAATCGAGCTTCTTGAGCATGTGGGCCGCGGCGCGAATCGGTGCCAGCGGATTGCGCAACTCGTGCGCGAGGGTTGCCAGGAACTCATCCTTGCGCTTGTCGGCTTCCCGCAGCCGATCGTTGACCTGGCGTACGTACTCGGCCGAGGCCGCCAGGGCCGCATGGTGTTTGGCCAGGCTCATATCGGTCAGCACCGCGCAGCAGCAGCGCATGCCTTTGACCACCAATGAGCTCAGCGAGACACGCACCGGCAGACTGTCGACCTTGCCGGCACAGAGCGTCAGATCGCTCGACACGCTGCGGTCGCGGCTGTCGCGCAGCAGCCGCTCGAACTGCGTCCGCTCGCCGCCGCCGATCCAGCTGGCCAGTCGGGTACCGGCGAGCTCAGCAGGCGTTGTTCCCAGCAGCGCTGCGAGCCGCGGGTTGCTGAACAGGATGACGCCTGCTTCCGATAGCGTTGCCGCGCCCTCGTTCATGGATTCGACCAGCATCCGATAGGGATGGTCGGAGCCTTCGAGGGTGAAAATCCTGGCGCCTTCGGAACTGTTGACCACCACGGCATCGATTTCACCGTGGCGGATCGCCTGAATGACCGCTTCGGCATCGACGAGGCGCTCGCGCAGCTGCGCGTTCTCCCGCTCCAGGTGGGCCGCGTCGACGCTCACGTCGCGCCCGCCGACTGGTTGACCCTGATGCCCAGATTGCTGGCAACCTGGTCGATATTGCCGATGGCGCCGATCACGCGCCGCAGTGGTAACGGCTGTACGCGCGCCAGCGTCGGCGCGGCGACGATCTGTTCCTGCGCTGCCATGGCGGGCTGCTCGTAGAGATCCACGATCTCCGCGTGGCAGTGATCTCCATACCTGGCGCACAGCCGCTGCAGATCCGACACGGCCTGCGTGGAGCGCGATCCCATGCCGGCCACGAACAGGCGCAGCTCCACGCGCTGGCCCCCGGCGCCTGTCATGGCCCGTTCGAACTCCTTCCTGCTGTGATCGGTCGGCATCAATCCCCTAAGCCAGGCGTCTGATGTCGAGACCCACCAGAACCCGTTCGGTGTTGGACAGATCGCCGATAATCTTTCGCACTGGCTGCGGCAGCGTACGCACCAGAGTCGGGATCGCAAAGATCTGATCGCCCTGAGCTAACGCCGGAGTCTGGAGCAAATCGATCACCTCGATGTCGTATTGTCCCGTCAGATATTCCTCACAAATGCGCTTCAGGTTCGCGAACGCGATCAGGCATTCGGGTGTCTGGCCGGCCATATACAGCCGCAGCTGCCAGCGCTCCGGGGACTCGGGGGCGCCAGCGCGCTCATTCGGGATCGTGATTCAGGCCGATGGCGTCGATGGCGTGCACCCGCCGCACGAACAGACCCTCGAGGTCGTCGGCGTAGTTCCTGTGGGCGCCGTCGACCGTGTTCTAAATCAGTGGATAAAAGTTACGTAACACATTGATATTAGTGGCATGCTATTGCCGAATCCCGGCGGCTGCATCAGCCCACAGCCCGCGCAGTCAGACTCGACAAGCATCGGCCATCGCGCCTAAAGTTGAGCATGGATCCGCGCACGCCCACGCCCCTGGTCCCGCCCGGCGCCGCCCCTGCCGATGATTCGGAGGCGACGGAAGAAGCCGAAAAGGCCGATGAGCGTCTGGATGAGGAACTCGAAGAAACCTTTCCGGCCAGCGATCCCATTCCCTATCGCCACGATTCGTGACGGCACCGTTCAGCGCCTAGCGCTCAACGCTTAGCGAGCGCTCGGCCGCGCCGAGCTGGCGCAGCACCGCGTACAGGCGGCTCAGCGCAAACTCGAAGGTCTTGAAGTCACATTGACCGGATTCCCAGAGCTCGCCGAGCCGTCTGGCAGCCGGCGCGAACAGTTGCCGGCACAGGCATTCAAACGGCGCGCCGCGGTCGCGGACCGTCTCCGCAAAGGCGCACGCCACCTGCGCATCGTGCGCCAGCAGCAGCCGCGCGAGTTCGGCGACATCGGTCAACTCGACGGCAGAGGCGCGGGACGAGGCCGGGGTCATCATCAGCAGCCGCGGCACGATCTCCGCTTCGATGGTGCCGATCAACTGCTCGCGACTGGCCAGCGCGTCGGTGCGCTGTGGCCAATGCGCGCCCGAAGTCAGTAACGCTGGCTCGATTCGACTCGAACGCCGGTCGGACATTCGGTTCCCCGGAACACTAATTATTGGCCGCGCTGGACTCGGCCGTTGCAGCGACATTAACCGGGAAGACTGGGGGAGACAATACACCCCCGGAGCCGGGCGACTCGCCGGGTCCATTTCACCCGCGATCAACTTTGAGCTCCGCTCAGTTGGTCACGGCGCGCGCACGAATCGCCCGCACCGTGAAGCCCCAGCAGGGAGCGGTGTCGCTGGGCACTGCCACTGCCCGTACTTCGACCTGGCGCAGCGGCGCGCGCGCGGATCTGAGCCGCGTGAACAGCTCCGTCACGGCCTGGTTCTGTGCCATCTGGGCCCGCAGCCGCTGGCGATCTTCCTCATCGAGCTCGAGCCAGCGCGCGATCGATTCACCCTCGATTTCCTCGGCCGAGGCCGCATCGATCATCTGGGCGAATGCCGGGTTGGCGTACTGCACGCGCAGCTCCGAATCGGTGACCAGGAAGCCGCAGATCGCGCCTTCGATGGCCTCGAATACCGCCGAGTCGGGGGCCGGCTCTGACCAGGAGCCATCCCCCGCAGCCAACCGCACCAGCATGTACGAATCGGCGGCCCCGGCATGGAACAGGGACAGCGTGAGATTCAGGTGACCGCGGCGATCGGGAGTCGAGATCTCGCGCGCCGAAGACCCGGACCCGCCTCGGGCTCGCGCCAGCGATTCCCTGAGCATCGCGGCGCTGGAAGTATGAAACAGGCTCAGCAGCGATCGGCCGATGAGGCCGGACCGTTCCGCGTGCAGCAACCGCGCCGCGGCCAGGTTCGCCTCCGCGATGGTGCCGCTGCCCTCCTCGAGGACCAGGACGCCTTCCGCAGCGGCATCGAACAGCCACTCATAGCAAAGCTCGGCGCGATTGGCTTGCGCCGAACCCGGCGCGACCGAGACCATCCGGCGCGCGGGCGGTTCTACCCCGACCCGCTCGCAGGCCTCCAGGATGAGTGCGTTGCGTAGCTCATGTGACTGTTTGGGCACGTAATTCCCGCCTGCGTTTCATGGGCTGTAGCGATAACGCAACCGACCGCAATGGTTGCGGCTCAAGCCTATCGACGTGCGGGGAGCAGGCACATCCCGGTTCTCCGGAGGCGTGACTACCGGGAACCCGGTAGTCAGAGCGAGACGATGCCCTCGCGGATGGCGTGCTTGGTGAGCTCAGCCACGGTGCGCAGGCCCAGCTTTCTCATGATGTTGCGCCGGTGCACTTCGACCGTGGCCAGCGACACATGCAGTTTGTCGGCGATGCCCGGTGAGCGCAGACCCTCGGCGATCAGGCGTAGCACTTCCCGCTCGCGCCGGGCCAGGGGCAGCTGCTCTCCGGCCGGGGAGCCATCGCGCAGTTCCGACACCAGCGCTGCGGCAATCTCCGGCGAGAAATAGCCCTGATCCATGGCCACCGCGCGGATGGCGCGCACCAGCTCCGTGCCGGCCGCCGACTTGGTGACGTAGGCCGACGCGCCCGAGCGCAGCATGGCGGTCACGAAGCGCTTGTCCGAAAAGCCCGAGAGCGCCACGACCTTGGCCCGGTTGCCGGCATCGCGCAGGCGTGCCGCGACCTCGATCCCGTTGAGATCGGGCAGCCGGATGTCGAGCACCACCACATCGGGACTGAGCGCCGCGGCCTGTTCGAGGGCCGAGTGCGCATCCCCGGCCTCCCCCACGACCTCGATATCGGACACCTGGTTCAGCACCCCGCACAGTGCCTCGCGCACCATGCGGTGATCCTCGACCAGCAGCACGCGAATGTTCATCGGGGTGACTCGCTCGGCGGCGCAGCGCTCTCAGGCGATTTCACATCCAGCGGGGCACTGAGTTCCGTGACCGTCCCCTCACCGATCACCGAACGCACGCTGGTGGTGCCGCCGATCAGCAGCAGCCGCTCGTGCAGGCTCCGCAGGCCAAGCCCCCGCGACGGCGTGGCGCTGGGCCTGGAGGGGTCATAGCCGACACCGGCATCGGACACGCGCAGCACGATCCGCCCTTCGCCGCTTTCCGATTCCACCGTGGCTTCATCCGTGCGGGCGTGCTTGGCCACATTGATGAGCAGTTCCCGCACCGCGCGATACAGAATCGATCGCGCCTCCTGCGCCAGCGGCTTGGGGTTGCCATCGTCGATGATCGTGACCTTGAGACCGAACGTATGCTCGATCTCCTCGCCCAGCCATTCGATTGCCGCGGATAAGCCCAACTCGTGCAGCACCGCGGGCGCGAGCTGCGTGGCCAGCGAGCGCATGGAGCTGGCGGCGCGATCGATCATGGTGCCCACTTCGTTGGCGCGCTCGCGCACCCCGGCATCCTCGCTGCCGCAAAGGCCGGCGAGCTTGATGCGCGCGGCCGCCAGCGTCTGCCCCAGGTCATCGTGCAGATCGCGCGCGATCTGTCGCCGCTCCCGATCCTCGGCTGCTTCCAGGTCCGCCGCCAGGGCCCGCAATTGCTCGGTGCGCTGCGCGACACGCCGCTCCAGTTCCTCGGCCATCGCCCGCGTGGCCTCGAACGCGCGCTCGCGCCGCGCCAGGTCCAGGCTCTTGAGCACACTCTCGAGCAGCACCACGCGCAGCGCCTCGGCGGCCTCGAGGTCCACATCCGACCAGGGCTTGGCGGTCTGCTTGGTGACCTCGAGCCACTCGGTGAATGAACCGCGCGGTGTCAGGCGCGCGCCGTGACGATCCACCTTCAGCGGCTTGGTGGGATCCCCGGCCCAGCGCACGGTGCGGCCGATTTCCGGCCTGAACCAGAGCACGTAGTCGCGCGGCTCGCGCGACAGGCCCACGGCCAGCAACCCGCTGGCGATGGCGGCAAACTTTGCCGCCGGCTCGTACTGCGAGGCCAGGTGCTCGCTGGCGAACAGCGGCCGGTTGATGCCATTGAGCCATTTGATCAGCGCCAGGATCTGCGGCTCGGACGGGCACTCTCCGATCAGGTGCAGGTAGCCTTCCTGGTACACCGCCGCGCCGGTCGAGTCCACATACCGCAGCAGGTCCCAGGAGGCCAGCACCAGCGCAATGTCGCGCGCGCCGTTCAACTGGCCCACCAGCTGTTCGCGAATGGTGCGCGCATTGATGCGCAGCACCGACACCTCGGCCTGGTCCTTGGCCTCGACGTGCAGCGAGAAGATCTGCGCAAAGGTTTCGCAGGCCACGCGCAGGTCCGCCGAGACATGCCGCGGGGAGTAGTGATGCAGCACCAGCATGCCCCAGAGCTGGTCCTGGCAGACGATGGATGCCGAGAGCGACGCGCACACGCCCATGTTGCGCAGGTACTCGAGATGGATCGGCGAGACACTGCGCAGCGCGCAATGGCTCATGTCGATCGGCTGGCGGGTGCGGCGATTAACTTCGGGACTGAGCGGCGCAGCCACATAGTCGATATCGGGAATGGCCCGCAGCCAATTGCGCCGGTACAGCTCGCGTGCCTGTTTGGGAATATCGGAAGCCGGGTAGTGCAGGCCCAGGAAGGACTCCAGTCCCGGCCCCGCATCCTCGGCCGTGACCACGCCGCTCTGATCAGGCAGGAAGCGGTACACCATCGCCCGATCGAACCCGGTGGCGGCGCGCAGGGCAATGGCCGCGGCCGCGCAGCACTCGGCGACGCTGGCGGTCAATTGCACCGCGGCCAGCAGCGACTTGAGCTGCGCGATCGGATCGCCGCTGCCGGTCATGGTGCGGCGGGCGGGCTCGAGTTCGATGATCGCGGTGCGCTCCATGGCGTGCAGCGTCAGATCCAGCGGCAGCAGGCCGCTGCGCGAGCGCACGCCCAGCCGCATCATCGGCGGCACGAACGCTGCGGCCGTGGACAGCTGCGCATTCACGAACGCTTCCGTGTCGTTCTCCAGCAGCGTCGAGACCGACAGGCCCAGCACCCGTTCCGGATCGATGCCCAGCAGGAATCGCGTGTCGCCGGCCACCTGTTCGATGGCGAGGCCCTGACGGTCGATCACCAGCAGCACGCCATGCGGCTGGATCGAGCCCGGGATGTGAATGGGCTCACGATCGCAGGTGGTCAGATCGGCTTCGCCGAAACGAACCTCTTCAACGCTCATGCGGCGCTCATGCGGCGCTCATGCGGCCTGCCGGCACAACCATTGCTCGAGCGCGCCGAAAGTCCTGACCGCGGCCGCGGCGGCGCGCGCACGCCGTTCCGGCGCCGCACACCAGGCATCCAGCGCGGCGCCGAAGGCGCGCCACATCGGCCCCACCTCGTCACCGTAGCTGGCCAGGAAGGCCGCGCCGTTGGCCGCGTCCAGTCCCAGGCGCTTGTGCACCAGCGGCAGCAATGTCTGGCCGCCCAGGGTGGCGCCTTCGATGACATAGAGGCAGCCCAGCGCGGCCGCGGGCTCCTCGCACTCGGGAAGAGTCTCGCAGCGGGGTAAACGCTGCAGGTCATCGGCCGAGGCGCCCAGCGCCAGCAGATCCTGCGTCAGCAGCGGCAGCTTGCGCCGCGATTCGTAATCGCCCAGCGCATCCGCGACCAATGCCTTCGCCGCGCGCCGCTCGAGCGCGTCACAGAAACCCCACATGCTCTCCAGGTAGGTGCGATAGCTGGCCAGCATGCTGAAGCGGTGTTTGACGTCGAGTCGTTTCTCGAGCCGCTGATGAATGGGCCAGGTCGCCGCGCGGAGTTCGGCAATTGCGCTCATGTTCGTGGCCAGCATGTTCTCATCATAGCGCGCTCACTCATTGGCCAGCAGATTGGTCAGCCGCGCCTCGCGCAGATCCAGGTCGCGCTCGATGCGCCGGCGGGCCTCGTCCTTGAGGCTGCCGCTGCGGTAGAGCTCGTTGACCCGATCGCGTTCGACCCCGATCAGCAGCCGTTCGAGCTCATCGTGGGTTTTGACAATGCGTTGATGGCTCTCACCGTCCTCGCCACGATGCCAGACACTGTTGAGCCGGCTCTGCTGATGCAGCCTGATCGGCGCCACGATTTCCTCGGGCAGGCCGCGCGCGGTGGTCAGTTCATCCAGCTGTTCGATCGCAGCCTCGATCGCCTGGCGGCGCGCGCTGAATTCCTCGACCCGAACCGCGTGGCGCTCGATGCGGCCGGCTTCGGCAAGACCGAGCGCGCGGATGACCATCGGCAGCAGCAGACCCTGCCCCACCAGCGTGACGATAATCACCGCGAAGGTCAGGAACAGGATCAGGTCGCGCGCGGGAAACGGCAGGCCGTTATCGGTCACCAGGGGTATGGCCAATGCCGCGGCCACTGAAACGATGCCGCGCACCCCGGTGAAGGCCAGCACAAACGGCCATTGCCAGGGCGGCGAGGGATCGCGGCGCGCGAGCGCGGCCGAGAACCAGCGCGGCAGGTAGGTGGCCGGGAACATCCAGACCATGCGCGTCAGGATCACCACCGCGCACACCACCGCCGCGGAAACGCCGAGCTGCGAGAGCGAATAGCCCTTGATGCCCGCCATCAACGGCCGCGCCTGCAGCCCCGTGATCAGAAAAATCATGCCTTCTGTCAGGTACATCAGAAAGTCCCAGAAGAAGATGCCCTGCAGGCGGGTTTCGGCGCCGATCAGGCGCAGGCCGTTCCAGCTGATGAAAAGCCCGGCGGCGACGGTTGCCAGCACACCCGAGCCGCCCAGATGCTCGGGCGGCCAGTAGGCCACGTAGGGCGTCAACACCGAGAGCAGGATCTCGATACGCGGTTCGCGCACCCAGCGCCGCAGATGCAGCATGAGCCAGCCCACGGCGAGGCCCCACAGAATCTCGCCCACCACGATGGCGCCGAAGGTGGCGAGCGCGTGAGAAAAGGAAAACACCCCGATGCTGACCGCCGCCACCGCGAAGCGATAGAGGATCAGGGCGGTGGCATCATTCGCCAGGCCCTCGCCTTCGAGGATCACGAGAATGCGGCGCGGCAGCTGCATGCGTCGCGCGATCGACAGCGGCGCGACGGCATCGGGCGGCGAGACGATCGCGCCGACCACGAACCCCACGGGCCATGGCAGACCCAGGAACCAGTGAGTGGCCGCGGCTACCGCCGCGGTGGTGAATACCACGCAGCCAATGGCAAGCTGCGAGATCGGCCGCAGGTTGAAGCGGAATTCGCGCCAGCTCATGGCCACCGAGGAGGAATAGATGACCGGCGGCAGCACCAGCAGCAGCACCAGTTCCGGCGGCAGGGTCACGGTCGGCAGCCCCGGCACCAGCGCCAGGATCACCCCCGCGATGACCTGCAGGATGGCAGCGGGCACCTGCAGTCGCGCGGCCAGCACGGCCACGGCCGCAATGACCACGAGCAGCACGATCAGGAGCTGGAGGGTCTCGATCATCGCGGCAGTTTAGCTGCCCCGAAGATCAGTGGCGTGCGGCGGGCAGTCCCTGCCAGCGCAGTCGCAGCGCGACCAGGTGGCTCAGCAGTGAGATCAGCAGGCACAGCGCCGCATAGCCTGCGGCGGTGGCGCTCATCAGGCATTGCGCGGCGCCGATCAGTGCAGCCGCAGCCAATAGGTTGGCGTAGACATCCAGTGCCACCACGTGGCGATGGCGGATCAGGCGATAGGCGATGAAGACCGTGAGCTCGATCGCGATGGTCGCGAGCACGAAGTTGAGCGGCGAGGCGCTAACCATCGTACCGGCCGCGCAAGGCATCGAAGGTCACCAGCACCGTATCGCGCACCAGCTCCAGCAGCGAGAGGATGCCGTGCGGCCGGCGATTCGTGTTGACCTGGGCGCCGGACGGTCGCGCCCGATCGAGCTCGAGTGGCTTGACCGCCGCCGCGCCCGGGGATTCGGCGCCGGAATTGAATTCCATCATGATTCACCTCTCATCGCGTCACCTCTCATCGCGCTGGCATGCGCCACGGGATTCATGCGCACGACCGCAAGATTCAGCACGGCCGCGTAACTGACCCAGACCAGGTAAGGCAACAGCAGCCAGGCGGCCAGCCTGGAGCCGCGCCACAGCAGCAGCATCAGCAGCAGGATCGACAGCCACAGCAGCGACACTTCCAGCAGCGCAAGATCGGGGCGATGCAGCCGGAAGAAGAGCACGCTCCAGAGCACGTTGAAGAGCGCATTGGCGGCAAAGAACCCGCACATGGTTGCGCGGCTCACGCGCGTGGGCAGCGAGCGCCACCCCAGCACGCCTGCGGTGGCGGCCAGTGCAAAGATGAGCGTCCAGGCCGGGCCGAACAGTGCGTCCGGCGGTTTCCAGCGTGGCATGTGCAGACCGTAGTACCAGGGGCCGAGCGCGGTGATCGTGGCGCCGAGCAAAGCCACCAGGCTCGCGGCCACTCCCGCCGAGATGATCGGCTTCCAGCTCGAGCGCGCCAGGGCGTTCATACGCGTGCCCATCCGAACAGGTGCGCCAGGTCCTTGAAGAAGATGCGGGCGTGGGTCGTGGCCCGCTCGCGGACCAGGCGCTTGTGCAGATAGGCCTGCCAGGTCAGGCGCTGCACGTCGGGGTCGCGACAGATGCTTACAAAGCGCTCCCGGCGCGCGTCGCTGCGATACCAGAACCACTGCATGACGCCCAGTATCCAGAACACGCGCCCATGCGCGCGCAGGAAGGCGCGGCGCGCGACGCGCAGTGCCGCCGGTTTTCCATGGCGTAGAAACTCGAGCAGCGCCTGCGCGGCGAGCTGTCCGCTGAGCATGGCGTAATAGATGCCTTCGCCGGACGCGGGCGCCACGACCCCTGCGGCATCGCCGGCCAGGATGACGCCCCGACCGTCATCCCAGCGCTTGAGCGGACGCAGGGGAATGGGCGCGCCTTCGCGTCTGACAGTGACCGCATCCTCCAGCCGCGCCGACTGTCGCAGCCGTTGCGTGGCGCGGCGCAGGGAGAAGCCGCGGCGCGCACTGCCCACGCCCACGCTGGTGGTATCGCCGTGAGGAAATACCCAGCCGTAGAAATCCGGCGATACGCGGCCATCGTAGTGCACTTCGCACAGTCCGCCATCGCGACCCGGCGGCGAGCGCACGATCTCGTGATACGCCGCGACGAAGCGGCCGCGACCCGCGTGCGCGATGCGCTGGCGTGCGACCGAGGAGTGCGCGCCATCGGCGCCAATGACGGTGCGCGCGCGCAGCGATACGTCCTGCCCGGCGCAGTCGATGCGATAGTGAAATGGCTCCCCGGCGCTGGATTCGACCGGCGTGATGGTGCGAAATTCGGTGCGCAGGCGCGCGCAGCCCTGGCTTGCCGCGCGCTCGCGCAGCCACTCATCGAAATGTTCGCGATCCACCATGCCCACGAATCCGGATTCGATCGGCATGTCCACCGTGCGGCCGCTGGGCGCGACCATGCGCGCTGCGCCCACCTTGGCCACCAGCAGGTGATCCGGGATGTGGAAGTCCTCGATCAGGCGCAGCGGCACGGCACCGCCGCAGGGCTTGATGCGCGATTGTCGCTCCAGCAGCAGCACGCTCTGACCGGCGACGGCAAGCTCGCGCGCTGCGGTGGCACCCGAGGGTCCGCCGCCGATCACGATCACATCCCAGAGCTGCGCCAGATTGACCGCCGGCGCATTCATACCGGTCCCACCGCCCGCAGCGCGAACGCACTGATCAGCATGCCGATTACATAGAGCGTAATGCCGGTGCCGTTGTACCAGGGCGCATAGGCGCGCGGATCGCGCAGCAGGCGCCGCATGCAGAGCAGCTGCAGCAGCAGCAGCCCGGCGATGGCCGCGGCCATGCGAGTCTGTCCCCAGGATGCCAGCAGCGCGATGACTCCCAGCTGCGGCAGCGCCATGAACCAGCAGGCAACGCGTGCTGCCCGCGGCGCGCCCAGTCGCGCCGGCAGCGAGCCCAGGCCGAAGCGCAGATCACCGGCGATCGATTTGAAATCATTCAGCGTCATGATGCCGTGCGCACCGGCGCTGTAGAGCCCGGCGATCAGCCACACGCGCGCATTGGGGGCCGCGCCGGTCACCAGTTGCAGACCCGTGAGCCAGGGCAGCCCCTCATAGCAGATGGCGACCGCGGCGTTGCCGAACCAGCCATTGCGCTTCAGGCGCAGCGGCGGCGCGCTGTAGATCCAGGCCAGGAACAGGCCGAAGATCGTGGCCAGCAGGCAGTAGCGCGACAGCGCGCCGGCAACCGCCAGGCTCAGCAGCGTCCAGCCGATCGCAATGTAGAGTCCCCAGCGGCCGGGCACGCGCCCGGAGGGAATCGGCCGGTTCGGCTCATTGATGGCATCGACGTGCCGGTCGAACCAGTCGTTGACGGCCTGGCTGGTGCCGCACACCAGCGGGCCGCACAGCAGTGCCCCGAGCACCACCACACCCCATTGGGGCCGCGCAATTCCAAGCGCCGAGGCCACTCCGCAGCCGAAGGCCCACATGGGCGGAAACCAGGTGATGGGCTTGAGCAATTCCAGCGCGGCCTTGGCCTCTGGAATCGCGTACAGGGGCTTTGCCGCCGCCAGCCGTGTCATGTCCGTAATCTAGGTCTGACACTAATCAGTGTCAATCGCCTTTTACACTCAGCCCTGTGCTCAGCTCTGTGCGGTGGAGGCTTCCGTGTCGACGTCAGCCAGCCCATGCCGATGCAATTTGGCGTACAGGCTCTGGCGGCTCAAGCCCAGGATCTCCGCTGCCGAGGCACGGTTGTCATTGGTGAGCTCGAGCGCGGCCTCGATGCATAGCCGTTCGATCATGTCGGTGGATTCGCGCACCAGGTCCTTGAGCGGTACCCGGCCGACCAGTTCGGTGAGCTGCTCCACCGATCGCGGCCGCTCGGCACTGGCGCGGCGTTCGGAACTCAGGCGCTGTCCGACATCGCGGATGGTGAAGCCGCAGCAGGGCTCCTCGCCATCGGGCACGGCGACCGCACTGATTTCCACATCGGTGGTGAGTCCGTACTCGCCGCGCAGCATGGTCGCAAACAGCCGCAGCGTGCGATGCTCGCGCAATTGATTGGTCATCAGCGTGAAGTCCACGCCCGGCCGCCCGAGCCAGCGATCGAGCGACTCGCCCTTGACCTGCTCCTCGGTGGCCAGCTGCGCCGCATCGAGGAAGGCGCGATTGGCCAGCAGGATGCGGCCGCTCATGTCGGTCACTACGAAACCATCGGGCGCACTCTCCACCAGTTCCAGCACGCGAGAACGTTTCCGATGCGATGACCCACTCTGCGCTTCGCCCTCACCGGGCTGCAGACGCAGCAGAAAGTAAGCCGAGCGGCCCTCGCGAAACAGTGAGGCGCCGAGACGATACTGGCGCGCGGCCTGGCCCGACTGCACCGCAATTTCCTCACCATGCCCGGCCGCGGCCACGGTTCCGAACAGGGCCTCGATGGCACGGCGACTCGAGGCATCGAAAATCTCGAGCACCGAACTGCCGATGAAGCGCTTGCCGGTCTCTCCGAGCAGGTGCGATGCGGCCGGATTGGCTTCCAGGATCCGGCGACTGACCGCATCCACGATCAGCACCGCCTCGGATGACATCTGGAACAGCAGCCGATGGCGCGTCTCGGCCTGGCGCAGGCGCGAAAATTCGATTTCCATCGAGCGCTGCGCATCGATCACGCGCTGCTGCATGGCCGCGAGGTAACGCATGCCGCGGCCGACGGCGACCACGCGCCCGCGGGCACCGGCCAGCACCGCGGCATACAGCACCGGGATATCGCCCTTGGGCGAGATATGATTGACGTGGCGCCAGCGGGGCGGCTGCTTGGCGAGGGCATCACGCAGCATCGATTCGATTTTCGGGCGACTCTCGGGCGTCACCAGATCGAGCCAGGATTTGCCGACCAATTGCTCGGCGCTCAAGTCGGCGGACAGATCGTCACTGCCGAAGGCGACGTCGCGAATAATGCCGTCCGCACCACCGTTGATCACGAGCGCAATATCGGATGCTGCCGTGATCAAAGTAGAAGCCGTCTCGGCGTCGACCTCACCGAGCCACTTCTTGGCCGCAGAAAATTTCTTCACTTAAGTAGCCGAACGCATTGGCAATCCAGCTATATTAGCTAGTAAGCAGCATCCCTGCTGGATCGGTTACACAATTCCTCCTGCGCCCGAATTCCTCCTGCGCCCGCTCAGCGCGACTGGCTCAGTAACGAGAGCGCATTCTCGGCGCACAGCGCCGCCTCACGGCCATCACAGGCCGTGGCGTCAGCACCCAGTCGCCGCGCGAGTTCGGGACGCTCGAGCAGCAGCGGCCCTCCCACCATGACGCACAGCGCCGGATTCATCGAGGCCCGACGCAGCTGGCGGATGGTGGCGCCCAGGCCGCTCAGGTGCGGCTCGGTGGCCGCCGACAATCCGACCAGCGAAAACCGGTGCGCGCGCACGGTCTCGATCAATTCCTGGCCGGAAGCGGGAAACTCATTCCACACCTCCCAGCCGTTCTGACGAAAAAACTGGGTCACCAGCAGGATGCCAAACGCATGCTGCTCGCCCGGTGCGGTGGCCAGCAGCGCGCGGCGCACGTGGCCATTGGCATCGCGTCGCGGCGGCTCCACCTGCAACAGGCTCAGACGCTGCAGCAGCTGATGCAGGCGTCCGAGCGCAATGGTCACCTGCATGAAGTCACATTCGTCACGGTCCCACAGCAGGCCCAGCCAGCGCGCGGTGGGCGCGAGCAGCTGCAGATAGATCTGCTGCAGGGAAATGCCGCGATAGTGAAGCGCCTCCACGTAGGCGAGCGGCACTTCGAGATCGACCTGGAGCAGCAGGCGCGCGAGCTCTGCGGTAGCGGCAGCATCCAGACCCGCATCAACGCGCGCATTGGTCGCGACTGCATTGGCGGGCATCGCTGTCACCGGCGTCATCGCCGCACTGCGACGGGATAACAGCAGCCGCGGGACGATTTCCGCTTCCACGGTGCGGATCAGCCGCGTCATGCGCGAGCCGCCCGACTTACGTGCGCGTGTCTCTCCGGTCGGTGGTGACTCGACCGGTGTAGAGCAACTCTTGGTTGACCCTGCCCCTGTGGCGCCAAAAAAGCTCATGCGTTTGCCTCGCCGATTCGGAGAACGCTTATTGTCGAATCGCACTCTATCCCGTCACCCCGGGAATTTCGAGTCCCCGAGTACCTTCTCTCCGCGGATGAAAGTTGTCAAGCAAGATAGACGTTCCATCTAGTTGACACTCGGCCAAGGGCAGACTAGGGTTCGGACGGCGGGAGTCATAACAATGCGCAAGCCCAAGTCCAACGAATTCCGCCTCTACAGCGCCGCGGAACGCGCGCGCCGCGATGCGTCGAAGTGGACCCTCGTACAGGGCATCCTGGCACCTATCCAATTCGCCGCATTTCTGATCAGCCTCGGGCTGGTGCTGCGCTACCTGGTCGACGGCACGGGCCTCGCGGCCGCCACCGCTTCGATCCTGGTCAAAACTGCCCTGCTCTACACGATCATGCTGACCGGCTCCCTCTGGGAGCACGATGTATTCGGCAAGTATCTGTTCGCGAGGGCTTTCTTTTGGGAGGACGTGGTCAGCATGCTGGTGCTGGCCTTGCACGGCGCCTACGTCGTGTCGCTAATGACCGGTTGGCTCAGCGGCCGGCAGCAGATGCAGCTCGCCCTGGCCGCGTATGCCACCTACCTCGTTAACGCCTCCCAGTTTCTTATTAAATTACGAGCCGCTAGGCGCGAAAAGCCGGCAACGGCAGCCGCGCCCTCGCCACCCCCGGCGCCGCTGCCCCTGGGGGCGCATCGGTGAGCGCGGAGCGCGGCCAGCGCGCGGTGTTCTGCGGGCTGACGGGCATCGTGTGGCTGCATCGCAAGATCCAGGGCGCCTTCTTCCTGGTGGTGGGTTCGCGCACCTGTGCGCACCTGATCCAGTCCGCCGCCGGCGTCATGATCTTTGCCGAGCCGCGCTTCGCCACCGCGATCATCGAGGAACGGGACCTCGCCGGCATGTCGGACGCCAACGCGGAGCTGGATCGCGTGGTGGCGCGTCTGCTCGAGGGCCGAAACGACATCCGGCTGCTGTTCCTGGTGGGCTCCTGTCCGTCCGAGGTCATCAAGCTGGATCTGTCGCGCGCGGCGCAGCGCCTCTCGGCGCGCTTTGCCCCGAGCGTGCGAGTGCTCAACTATTCGGGCAGCGGCATCGAGACCACCTTCACCCAGGGCGAGGACGCCTGCCTGGCTTCGCTGGTGCCGACGCTGCCGGCCGACGATCAGCCCGGGTTGCTGGTAGTCGGATCGCTGGCCGATGTGGTCGAGGCGCAGTTGCAGCGGCTGCTGGTGCAGATGGGAATTCCCTCAGTGCAGTTCCTGCCGCCGCGTCACGCCGAGCGGCTCCCCGGCATCGGAGCGCGTACGCGCTATCTGCTGGCACAGCCGTTCCTGGCCGATACCGCGCGAGCGCTCGAGGAGCGCGGCGCGCGGCGCATCGCCGCGCCGATGCCCTATGGCGCCGAAGGCACCACGCTCTGGCTGGAAGCCGCCGCCGATGCGTACGGGGTGGATCGCCGCCGGCTCGAGGAAATTATCGCCCCGCCCCGCCAGCGCGCGCAGCGCGCCGTGGCGGCCCAGCGCTCGCTGCTCGCCGGCAAGCGCGTGTTCTTCTTTCCGGATTCGCAGCTGGAAGTACCGCTGGCGCGCTTCCTGACCCGCGAGCTGTCGATGGTGGCGGTCGAGATAGCCACTCCTTATCTCCATCGCGGCCATCTTGACCGGGAGCTGGCACTGCTGCCGCCCGACTCGCGCATCATCGAGGGTCCCGGAGTCGACGCGCAGCTGGATCGCTGCCGCGCCGAGCAGCCCGACCTCGTGGTCTGCGGCATGGGGCTTGCCAATCCGCTCGAGGCGGAGGGACTGGCCACCAAGTGGTCGATCGAGCTGATGTTCGCGCCCATCCAGGGCTATGAACAGGCGGGCGATCTGGCCGAACTGTTTGCGCGGCCGCTGGTGCGGCGCACGCGTCTGGCGGTGTAATCGTGCAGCTCACGCTCTGGACTTACGAAGGACCGCCGCACGTCGGAGCGATGCGCATCGCCACGGCCATGCAGGGCCTGCACTACGTGCTGCACTCGCCGCAGGGAGACACCTACGCGGACCTGCTCTTTACCATGATCGAGCGGCGCGACCAGCGGCCGCCGGTCACCTACACGACCTTTCAGGCGCGGGATCTGGGCGGTGATACCGCGCAACTGCTGCAATCCGCGGTGCTCGCCGCCTATGAACGCCATCAGCCCCAGGCCATGCTGGTAGGCGCCTCCTGCACCGCCGAGTTGCTGCAGGATGACCCGGGCGGTCTCGCGCGGGCGCTGAATCTGCCGGTGCCGGTGGTGGCGCTGGAACTGCCCGCCTATCAGCGCAAAGAGAATTGGGGCGCTGCGGAGACCTTCTATCGACTGGTGCGCACGCTGGCCGCGCCGACCGGCGGCGATCGCAGCGGCACTGGCAATCAGGTGGATCCGGCCGCAGTCCGTCGCCCGCGCTGCAATCTGCTCGGCGCCACGGCCCTTGGCTTTCGTCATCGCGACGATGTCTGCGAGATCACGCGGCTGCTCGGCCGCTTGGGGATAGATATCAACGTCACGGCACCGCTCGGTGCGACCCCTGCCGACCTGGCGCGCCTTGGTGCAGCCGATTTCAACGTGGTGCTGTATCCGGAAATCGCGCGCCCTGCGGCCGAGTGGCTCGAGAAGACCTTCTCGCAACCCTGGACGCGCACCATTCCGATCGGCATCGCGGCCACGCGCGCTTTCATCAGCGAGGTTGCCGGGCTCGCGAAAGTGAGCGCCGATGAAGTGCTGGAGGGCGCACCTTCGCGGCTGCCCTGGTACTCGCGTTCGGTGGATTCCAATTACCTGACCGGCAAGCGCGTCTTCATTTTCGGCGATGCCACGCATGCGATCGCCGCCGCGCGCATTGCAGCCGATGAGCTGGGCTTCAGCGTCGTCGGATTGGGCAGCTACAGCCGCGAACATGCCCGCGAGGTGCGCGAGGCCGCCGCCCGCCACGGACTCGAGGCCTTGATCACCGACGACTACCTGGCGGTCGAGGCAGCAGTGACCGAGCTGCAGCCCGAGCTGGTGCTCGGCACACAGATGGAACGCCACATCGCCAAACGGCTGCGCATTCCCTGCGCGGTCATTTCGGCACCGATCCACGTGCAGGACTTTCCGGCCCGCTATGCGCCGCAGATGGGCTGGGAAGGGGCCAACGTGATCTTCGATACCTGGGTGCAGCCGCTGATGATGGGACTCGAAGAGCATCTGCTGACGATGTTCCGCGGCGATCATGAATTTCACGACGAGGCCGCGCCCTCCCACCTGGGCGCCAGTCCCGCCGCAGCCGTCACGCCCGCACCGAC
>Ga0181516_10000775_pt1 | contig 26737 bp, 26 predicted proteins | sample PEATcosm2014_Bin_25_FD_121104 | JGI IMG/M metagenome (GOLD analysis project Ga0181516, IMG submission 121104) | Peatland microbial communities from MTU Mesocosm Facility, Houghton, MI, USA - PEATcosm2014_Bin01_10_metaG | ecosystem: Environmental > Terrestrial > Soil > Wetlands > Peat | place... | reverse complement strand
TTCTTGGGCAGATCGGTGCCGCTGAAACCGATCATGATCTGCGAGCCCTGCTGCCTGAGGTTGATCGGGGTGCGCGGATCGTTCAGCCGTACTATCAACCGACCGGCGCCGGTTTCGCTGCGGCGGAAATCGATGCTTCGAATCGCACGGCCGCCGGCCGCGGCTGCGGCCGCAGAGGCGTGCGCCGCAGAGGTATTCGCATTGGCCGCCGCCGCGCCGCGCGTTTCCACCGCGGTTCCGAGCAGCACGACCAGGTCATTGCCGCTGACGCGAGTCTGGTAGGGCATCGACTGATCGAGATTGAGCACCACGCGCGTGCGGCCATTGGCTTCGGCCGCGATCACGGTGTCCACACCGTTGGTGCCGACATCGATGCGGCGCGAGGTCAGTGCCACGCTGGTGTTGGGCAGATCCAGCGAGATGCGGGCGGGTTTGTCGACGGTGAAGGCCAGCGGTTCGGGCGCCGGACCAGACAGATGCAGGGTCACCTGCAGCTGGTTGGCATTGAGTTTCTGGACGTCGATCGACTGCAGCTGGTTGGGCGAAGCCGCGCTGGCGTCGGCACTGGCATCGGCAGCGTGCGCGCTGACTCCTGCGAGCATGCCGGTGGCCCACAGCAGGGCAACCCAGCGGATAGGTCCGCGCAGCATTTGGGGGATGAACCGTTTCATTCGATGTATCTCCGTGCCGATCATTCGTTCAGACCCAACGCAGCGGGCCGTTCGATGTAGCCGCCCAGTCCGTCCGGAATGATCTCTACCAGTGCGATTTTTGACGGCGAAATATTGGTGATCTTGCCGTCGTTGGTACCTGCGTGCTCTCCGACCACCACACGGTGCACCCGGCCGTCCTTGGTCTGGACCAGGCCGTAGTTGTTGCCGTTGAGGTTGAGGGTGCCGACCATCTTCAGCGTATCGAGAGAAAACTGTTCGAGGTAATCGCGATTGCGATGACTGTCGGGCCGCACACCGCCCGGACCGCCGGCGCCACCGGGGACGAACGGCGAGCGTTTGTCCTGGTCGGCGTAATTGAAAGCCTCGTAAGGCTTGATCTCCGGCAGCGGTTCGACGCGGCCACCGGGTTCTTTTTTGGTGGCATCGATGAAGCGGTCCAGATCCGAATCGCGTCCACCGCAGCCCGCCAGCAGACCGGTCAGCAGCGCCGCCGTCGCAGCCCATCTAACAATCGATTTGTATCGCGTTCGCATCACTTCAGCTTCCATGACGTTTCGCATCTTCGGCCTTGCGCCGGTCCGCTTCCGCCGCAGCGAGTTCGTCGTCATCGAGATAGCGATAGGTCTTCGCGGTGACATCGAGTTGCAGCTGATCGAAGCCGCCAGTCTTGTCGATGGGCGTGATCGTGATGTCGTGCAGTGTCACGATACGCGGCAGCGCCGCGATGCCGCTGACGAAGGCGCCAAAGTCGTGATAGCTGCCGGTCAATGTGATCTTGATGGGTAGCTCGGCGTAGAAGTCCTTTTTGGCCTCCGTACCGGGCTGAAACAGTTTTTCCTGCAACGCCGCGGCCAGGCCCGTCTGTGAAATGTCCACCAGCAGGTTCGGCACCTCGGTCTTGCTCGGAAGCTGCCGCAGCAGGGCACCGAAGGATTTCTCGATATCCGCAAGCTGCTGTTTGTAGAGCTGCAGGTTGACGGCCTTGGCATGCTTGGTGTGGAACTCGTTGCGCAGCGCCTGTTCCTGGTCTTCACGCTTTTGCAGATCGGGCATTCGATCCTGCCAGACGAAGAAGTAAATCAGCGCCAGTGCCACGATCACGAAGCACACCGCCGCCGCCAGGGCCCGTACCGCAAAGGGCCAGCGGCCCGGATCGCGCGGATCGAGGCCGCGCAGTTCCTCGATCAGGTTCATTTGTTGCTCCCTGAAGAGGCGCGGATTGGCCGCTTGGGGGCATTGCTTTCATCGTCGGCCGCGACGCTGACCTGGGTCGCATCCAGCACAAAGTGGCTGCCGCCGACATTGTCCTTCGCGGTCTCGACCACCTCGAGTTCCGGATTACGCAGCCACTGCGAAGCCGAGATGTTCCGCATCAGCGTCGACACGCGCGTGGAGGACTGCGCGATGCCTTCCAGCTTGAGCTTGGTGCCGGCTTCCTTGATCGAAGTCAGGTAGGTGCCATCGGGCATCGCCTTGACCAGCTCGTCAAACAGGTGCACCACCTCCGGCCGCGAGCGCTGCAGCTTCTCGATGATCTGCATGCGCGCGATGAAGCGCTGCTTCTGGGCTTCGAGGTCGTTGATCTCCTCGATCTGCTTGTCGAGGACCTTGATTTCGCCCTTCAGGCGCTCGTTGCGCTGGTCCTGGGCGTCGATCATGGCGCCGATCAACAGATACGCCGCGAAGGCCACCACCGCGGCGGCGCCAGCTGCGACACCGAGCGCGACGAAGAAGGCGAGTTTGCGTTCGCGGCGCTGTTGCTCGCGCCAGGGAAGCAGGTTTATACGAGGCATTAGTCAAAGCTCCGCAGGGCGAGACCACAGGCCGTCAGCAGTGCCGTGGCATCGCGCTGCACCGCCTGGGCACGGGCACGCGAGGAGAGTTTCATCTGCCCGAGCGGATCTCCGCGCTCGGCATTGATGCCGACGCGGCTTTGCACCACGTCGGCGACCCCGGGAATGTTGGCGCAGCCGCCGCAGATCAGAATCTTGTCGGGTTGCTCGCGCCCGGAACCGGAGGCCAGGTAGAACTGCATCGAGCGGCTGACCTGCTGGGTCATATCGTCGATGAAGGGATCGAGCACCTCAGCCTGGTAGTTGCCGGGCAGTCCACCTTCTTTCTTGGCGCGGCCGGCTTCTTCCATCGACAGTCCGTAGGTGCGCATGATTTCTTCGGTCAGCTGCTGGCCGCCGAAGGCGAAGTCGCGCGTATAGACGACCTTCAGGTTCCGCAGCACGCTGAAAGTGGTGCTGCTGGCGCCGAAGTCCACCACCGCCACGCTGTGATCGATGCCGCCGTCAGGCATCTGGTGCGTCATGAGACGGCAGGCGTTCTCGAGCGCGAAGGCTTCGACATCCACGATTCGGGTGGTAAGACCCGCCGCGACGACCGCGGAGCGGCGCTGCGCCACGTTATCGGTGCGCGAGGCCACCAGCAGCACGTCGATGGAATCCGCGTCCTTCTCCGACGGACCGATCACCTCGTAGTCGTAGCTGACCTCGTCCATCGGAAACGGAATGTACTGGTCGGCCTGCATCTCGACCTGGGCCTCGAGCTCAGATTCGCGCAGTCCGCGCGGCATCTGGATGACCTTGGTGATGGCAGCATCACCGCTGATCGCGATGGCCGCCTCGTGACTTTTGGCGCCGGAGCGCTTCACTGCGCGCCGAATGGCCTCGCCGACCGCTTCCGGATCGACCAGGGTTTTCTCATTCATGGAGTTCGGCGGGGTGGGCTCGGCGGCGTAGGACTCCACCCGATATTCCCCCCCGACCATCGCCAATTCGATCAGCTTGATGGACGACGTGGTGATATCCAGGCCGAGCAGCTGCCGATATTTACGCGAAAATAGCAACACTTTTTCCCTGACCTTTCAGTAGGCTGCGCGACTTTTCTAGGAGACCCTGTCGAGCCAGCCGCAATATATAACAGACATAAGTTAAATACGACTCAGGCCCGCCCGATCGTCTTCCTGGTCCACACTCACCTTAAACTGCCAACGGAATCACCGGCCGTGAAGTGCATCTAAGTTCTTAGGAACTATTCGGGCCCTGTATCGACGGCGGAAGCCGGGACGCAATGCCCGCTGTAGCAATAAGGGGCGCTGCTATGCTGCGGGGGCCGCGCCCGGCAGGCTCCGCCCAGGGAACCCGTACCGTCGCTCAGTTTGCGGCAGTACGCCGCAAGATCGACGAGAGTACGGCTAAATAAGGTCACATTCGGTGAAGATCAGCACACTTCGAATTGCCGGCGGCGCCGTCTGGGTAGGTCTGACCCTCGGGTTTCTGGCCTTCTATGCGCTCATTGGCAGCTATCTATATGTATCGCCGTCGCTGCCGCCCATCGATGCCATGGGCAGCCTGAGCCTGCCGGTGCCCATGCGCGTCTACAGCCGCAGCGGCCAATTGATCGCCCAGATTGGCGAAAAGCGGCGCGAGCTGGTGGCCTACGACGATATCCCCCTGGTGGTGCGCCAGGCCTTCATCGCCGCCGAGGACCAGCGCTTCTACACGCATCACGGCTTCGATTACAGCGGCGTACTGCGCGCCATGTGGGTCGACCTGACCTCGCACGGCTACGCGCAGGGCGCCAGCACGATCACGATGCAGGCGGCACGGAACATGTTCCTGAACCTCGACAAGCACATCGGGCGCAAGCTGCAGGAGATCTTCCTGACCTACCGCATGGAACATGAATTTACCAAGGAGCAGATCCTCCAGACTTACTTGAATGTGATCTTCCTGGGCCAGCGTTCCTACGGCGTCGCCGCCGCCGCCGAAACCTACTTCGGCAAACGGCTCGATCAGCTGTCAGTCGCCGAAGCGGCGACCCTGGCCGGCCTGCCGCAGGCGCCTTCGACCTACAACCCCGCCACCAATCCCAAGGGCGCGCAGGGGCGCCGTCGCTACGTGCTCGGGCAGATGCTGAAACTCAAGTACATCGATGCCGCCACGGCCCAATCGGCGGGACAGGAGCAGGTGGCGGCACACGACTTTGGCATCATCCCCGACGTCGAGGCGCCCTACGTGGCGGAGATGGCCCGCGCCGAAGTCGTGAGCCGCTTTGGCGAAGATGCGGTCAACTCGGGCTACAAGGTTTACACCACCATCGACGGACGCCTGCAGACCGCCGCCAACCGCGCGGTGCGCATCGGCCTGATTCAATACGACCGGCGTCACGGCTATCGCGGCCCACTCAAGCAGGTGAATCTGGAGCAGCGCTCGAGCGCTGCGCAGTTCGACGCGCTGTTGGCCGGGGTGGCGGGGATCGGCGACCTGTGGCCCGCGGTGGTGGTATCGGTGGCGCCGCAGAGCGCGCGAGTCCACATCCGCGGCTTGGGTCTGGCGCAGATCGACTGGGACGGACTCTCGTGGGCGAAGCGGCGCATCTCGGATACGCGCACCGGCACGCCGCCGAAGCACGCCGACGAAGTCGTGCAGCGCGGCGATGTGGTCTACGTGGTCACGAACGGAGAGGGCGCCGCGCAGCTGGCGCAATTGCCCGACGCGCAGAGTGCCTTGGTGGCACTCGATCCGAATGACGGTGCGATAGTGTCACTGGTCGGCGGCTTCGACTACTTCAACAACAAATTCAATCGCGCGGTTCAGGCACGCCGCCAGCCCGGCTCCGGATTCAAGCCCTTCCTCTACTCCGCGGCACTCGAGAACGGTTTCACGCCCTCGAGCATCGTCATGGATGCGCCGATCGTGTACGACGATAGCGGCCAGGAAAAGACCTGGCGGCCTGAAAATAATGAGAAGGGCTTCGATGGGCCGACACGCCTGCGCGAGGCGCTGGTGCATTCGCGCAATCTGGTGACGATTCGCGTGGTGCGACAGCTGGGCGTGGATGCCGCCATCGACTACGCCTCGAAGTTCGGCTTCAACCCGCAGGAAATGCCGAAGGACATGACCATCGCCCTCGGCAGCCTGCCCGCCACGCCGCTCCAGATGGTGAGCGGCTATGCCGTGTTCGCCAATGGCGGCTACCGGATCGATCCGTATTTCATCGAGCGCATCGACAATGCTGTCGGCCAGACCGTTTATCTGGCCAATCCCAAGGTGGTGTGCGAGCAGTGCGATGCCGATGCGGCCGGTAGCGGCGCAACGCCGGCTGACTCCGCTGCCGGCAAACTGGTAGCGACCACGGCAACTCAGCCGGCGCCGGCTGCTGCCGCTGATTCCGCCGGCTCCGGCGGCGATCCGAATCGCCGCCCCGCCAGTGCACTGCCGCCGCTGCTGGTGCCGGCACAGGTGGCACCGCGGGTGATTTCGCCGCAGAACGCCTGGATCATGGATGACATGATGGCCGACGTCATCAAGCGCGGCACCGGCATCCGTGCCGGGCTTGCGCTCCACCGCGGCGACATTTCCGGCAAGACCGGTACCACCAACGAAGCCCGCGACACCTGGTTCAACGGCTTCAACCGCAATATCGTGGCGACGGTCTGGGTCGGCTACGATCAGGAGCGGCCCCTGGGCGAAGGCGAGGAAGGCAGTCGTACCGCAGTGCCGATCTGGATCGATTTCATGCGTGAGGCCTTGCGCGCTCAACCGGATCGCATGCGGCCAATGCCGGCAGGACTGGTGACCGCGCGCATCTCGCCCAAGACCGGCGCGCTGGCCGCAGCCAACGAAAGCGATGCGATCTACGAGACCTTCATGGAAGATCGCATGCCGACCGAGGGCAATGCGGTCAACACGCTGCAGGGCGCCAGCCCGCAGAATCCGGGCTCGAGCAGCGAGCCGCTATTCTGACCCGTTGTGGTCTAATGTCGATTCTGACTTCGGTCGGGACCAAGGAGTGGACGATGTACCGCCGCGCTTCGCCCCGAAAAGACAATCTCCGCCGCGCGCTTGCCCAGGAGGCGGCGCGCATCATGGCGCAGCATGGCATTCATGATTTCCTGACCGCCAAGCGCAAGGCCGCCGAGCGCCTGGGCGTCACGGAAGCCAGTGCCCTGCCGCGCAATACCGAGATCGAACAGGCGCTGGCGGAATACCAGCGGCTTTTCAACGCGGACGGACACGAGGTCACCCTCGAGGCCCAGCGCCGGACTGCACTGCGGGCGATGAACTGCCTGTCGCAATTCGAGCCGCGCCTGGTCGGGCCGGTCCTGAGCGGGACGGCCACCGAGTACGCCGACATCCAGCTGCACCTGTTCGCGGATACACCCGAGTACGTGGCACTCAAGCTCATCGATCGCGGCATCGCGCACGAAATCACCGAGCGGCGTGTGCGTCTGGATGCCGAGCGCACCAAGGCCTACCCCGGACTGCGGTTCGCAATCGATGACCGCAAGATCGAGGCCACGGTATTCCCGGTGGATGGGATTCGACAGGCCCCCGTGAGTCCGGTTGACGGCCGGCCCATGCGGCGCGCCGATGCGGCCGAGATTCAGGACCTGCTGCGCAGCGCTACCGGCACGTAGTCGCGACGCTTGGGCCCGGTGTAGAGCTGGCGCGGGCGGCTGATGCGCATGCCCGGATCGGAGATCATCTCGAGCCAGTGCGCGACCCAGCCTACGGTGCGGGCTATGGCGAACATGACCGTGAACATCGAGCGCGGAATACCGAGCGCGCTGTAGATGATGCCCGAATAGAAATCCACATTCGGGTAGAGCTTGCGGGACACGAAGTATTCGTCCTGCAGCGCGATCTCTTCCAGGCGCAGCGCCAGTTCGAACAGGGGATTATCGGTGCGGCCGAGCTTCGACAGCACGGTGTGGCACATCTCGCGGATGATCTTGGCCCGCGGATCGAAATTCTTGTAGACGCGATGTCCGAATCCCATGAGCCGGAAATGGCTGCTCTTGTCCTTGGCCAGTCCTAAGTATTTGGGAATGTTCTCGACGGTCCCGATCTGCTCGAGCATCGACAATACCGCCTCGTTGGCGCCGCCATGTGCCGGGCCCCAGAGCGCCGCGACACCGGCGGAGATCGCCGCATACGGATTGGCGCCGGTGCTGCCAGCCAGGCGCACGGTCGAGGTACTGGCATTCTGCTCGTGATCGGCGTGCAGGATGAACAGCAGATCGAGGGCCTTGGCGGCCACCGGATCGACCTCGTAGGCCTCGCAGGGCACCGCAAAGAACATGTGCAGCAGGTTGCTGCAGTAGTCCAGGTCGTTGCGCGGGTAGATGAAAGGCTGGCCCAGCGCGTGCTTGCTGGCGGCGGCCGCGATGGTCGGAATCTTGGCAATGATCCGGTGCGAGAAGATCTCGCGATGGCGCGGCTCGTGGATATCCATCGAGTCGTGGTAGAAGGCCGACATCGAGGCCACGACCGCCGACACCATCGCCATCGGATGCGCGTCGTGATGAAACCCGTTGAAGAATCGCAGCAGCGATTCGTTGATCATCGTGTGATGGGTGATGTTGTCCGAGAACGACTGGAGCTGCTTGCTGTTCGGCAGATCGCCGTGCAGCAGCAGGTAGGCCACTTCCATGAAGTCGCCCTTTTCCGCGAGCTGTTCCACCGGATAGCCCCGGTACAGCAGCACGCCCTCATCGCCGTCTATATAGGTGATCTTGCTTTCGCAGGCAGCGGTGGCGCCGAAGCCCGGATCGAAGGTGAATACACCCTGATCGCGAGTCAGGTGCGCAATATCGATGACGTCCGGGCCGATGGTGCCGGAACGCACCGGAAGCGCCGATTTGACGCCGGTAACCGGATTGGAAAGCTCGAAGCTCTTTTCAGCGCTCTTGTCTGCCATGCGCGTCGAAGCCTTTACATCAGCGCACCCACGCGTGCGCCGACAGCTTAACGCGCGGTGGCGATGCCGGAATACTTCTTGCGGAATTTGTCGACGCGGCCCGCAGTATCGAGGATCTTCTGCTTGCCGGTATAGAAGGGATGACAGCTCGAGCAGACTTCGACCTGCAGATCATGGCCGACGGTTGAGCGCGTCTTGAAGCTGTTGCCACAGCTGCAGACCACGTTGATTTCGGCGTAATCGGGATGGATTGCTGCTTTCATGAAAATCATCCTACAGAGACTGGATTCTTCAGCACAGATGTTGCGGCCGCCGGCGGCGAATACAAGACTGCGCTGAGCCAAAAAGGCCGCGCAGTCTAGTCCCTTGAACATCCCGCCACAAGGGGTTTCGCGGGGCGCCGGAAGCGATACGGATTATCCACAGATTCTGTGTATAACTCTGTGCGTAACCGCCTCCCGAGGCTTGCCGGGACGCGCAATCGCTGCATTATTATTCGATTGTACAAAAAATGATCAGGCATTTTTGGCCTAGTAAATCAAATACTTACTAGCCACTCATCGTGCTATGTGAACGAAATGTGACGTAATCGGCTAATTTGTTACAGCGCCCCGGGACCGCTGTGCATAAAACCGCCCTGGCGCAGTCGGATCAGGGCTGTGGCACCAGAAATTCACCCAGGACATCGTTCAGGAAGCGGAATCCCAGCGCGCTCGCACGCCAGTTCCCGTGGCTCTTTTCCAGCAGCTTGCGCGCGCGCAATCCTTCCAGTGAGCCGATCAGTGCTTGCGCGTCGAGTCCGGTGCGTTGTTTGAATTCGCCCTCCTCGAATCCTTCGCGCAGGCGCAGCGCGTTCATCAGGAACTCGAACGGCAGATCCTCCGCGGGCACCACTCGACGCAGCGGCGCGCCACTCGAATGGCCCAGATAGCGGCGCGGCTCGCGCTCCCGCCACGTGCGCTCGATGCAAAACCCGTCCTCGATGGTGGTGATCTTGCCGTGCGCACCCGCGCCCAGCCCCAGGTAGTCGCCAAAGTGCCAGTAGTTGAGATTGTGGCGGCATTGCCGATCGGTACGCGCGTAGCCCGACACTTCATATTGCGCGTATCCGGCCTCATCGAGTCGCTGCTGGCAGGCCAACTGCATCTCGAATGCGCGCTCGCCATCGGGCAGTCCGGCTGGCGGCCGGCCGCCGAACACGGTGCCTGGCTCCAGCGTGAGTTCGTAGTGGGAGATATGCGTCGGCCCGAGCCGCACCGCACTGTCGATATCGGTCAGTGCCGCGGCAAGGTCCTGGTTCGGCAGCGCATACATCAGATCGAGATTGAAGTTGCCGATCCCGGCGAGTTTGAGCTCCGTCACCGCGCGCTGTGTATCCGCGGCGGCATGGATACGCCCGAGCTGCCTTAACGACTCGTCGTTAAAGCTCTGTGCACCCAGCGAGACGCGATTGATGCCGGCAGCGCGATAGCCTGCGAACCGGCCGTGCTCGATCGTGCCCGGATTGGCTTCGAGCGTGATCTCGACATCCTCGGCAAACTCGAGCCTGGCTCGCAGCTCACCCAGCAGCCGCGCCAACGCCTGCGGCGTGAACAGGCTGGGCGTGCCGCCGCCGAAGAACACGCTGACGATCTTCCGACCCTGCACCGCCTCGCGCTGGGCGTCGAAATCCCCGAGCAGCGCCGCGATGTAGTCGGATTCGGGCACCTCGCCGTGCAGGGTGTGCGAGTTGAAGTCGCAGTACGGGCACTTGCGCACGCACCAGGGGAAATGCACGTACAGCGACAGCGGCGGCGGCGCGGGCGGGGTCGCATTCACCAGTGTGCCCGCATGAGTCGAATCAGCTCGGCGGCTGCCCTGGCGCGGTGACTCAGGCGATTCTTCAGTTCCATCGGCAGCTCGGCGGCGCGCTGCGAGAAACCTTCGGGAATGAACAGCGGATCGTAGCCAAACCCCTGCTTGCCGGCAGGCTCGAACGCTATCGTGCCCTCCCACACTCCGGTCGCCAGTAAGGGCGCGGGGTCGGAGTCGTCGCGTACGAGTACCAGCACGCAGCGATAGCGCGCCCCGCGGTCGGCTGCGGCCACGCCGGAGAGCTCATCGAGCAGTTTGGCATTGTTATCAGCATCGCCGGCCGATTCGCCCGCATAGCGCGCCGAGTACACGCCGGGACGTCCATGGAGCGCATCGACCTCGAGGCCGGAATCGTCGGCCAGTGCCGGCAGCCGGCTGACGCCGGCCGCATGACGCGCTTTCAACAGAGCGTTGGCCTCGAAGGTAGTACCGGTCTCGGCAATGCCGGCGATGCCGAGCGAGTCCTGCGGCAGCAGCTCCAGGCCGAGCCCCTTGAGCAGCGCCGCGAATTCGCGCTGCTTGCCGCGATTGGCACTGGCAAGCACCACCTGCCGCGGGCCCACGGCGCCAATCTCAGGTGTCCAGTGCCTGCGCCTGCAGTGCGCAGAGCTCGCCGATTCCCGCCGCCGCCAGATTCAGCATCGCATCGAGTTCGTGACGACGGAACGCGTGGCCTTCGGCCGTGCCCTGCACTTCGATGAAGGCTCCGCCGTTATTCATCACCACATTCATGTCGGTCTCGGCTTCGGAATCCTCGGCGTAGTCCAGGTCCAGCATCGGCACACCGCGCACGATGCCCACCGACACCGCGGCGACCTGGCCGTGCAATGGACTGGACGACATCAACCGTCGCGCCTGCAGTCCGCTGCAGGCGTCCGCGAGCGCGACGAAGGCACCCGTGATCGATGCCGTACGCGTACCGCCATCGGCCTGCAGCACGTCGCAGTCGATGGTCACGGTGCGCTCGCCCAGCGCGCTCAAATCCACCGCCGCGCGCAGCGAGCGGCCTATCAGCCGCTGGATCTCCTGGCTGCGGCCGGTCTGCTTACCGCGGGCGGCTTCGCGCGGGCTGCGCGTGTGCGTGGCGCGAGGCAGCATGCCGTATTCGGCCGTGACCCAGCCCTGGGATTTGCCACGAAGGAACGGCGGTACGCTTTCCTCGACGCTGGCGGTGCAGAGCACGCGTGTCTGCCCGAACTCGACCAGCACCGAACCCTCGGCGTGGATCGTAAAGCGGCGCGTGAAACGCACCGCTCGCAGCGCATCGGCAGCGCGGCCGTTGTGCCGCAAGGGTCGGTTCAAGCCATCACTCCTGGTCGAGAAAGCGCAGGGCGCCGACCGACGTGTTGTCGCTGGCGGTGCCCGCATTGAGCAGCGCCTGGTTGGCGAGGGCCTGCAGCGTATCCTGAAGCGACAGTCCGAGTGTGACGAAAGCGCTGGCGATGAGGGATTCGTCGAGGTTGGCCCAGAACCCGTCGGTGCAGACCAGCAGCACATCGCCCGGCAGCAGGGCATGGCGCGTACTGACGGCCATCTCGGGCAGGATGGGCTCGCCGCCGAGGCAGGACTCGACGAAGTTGCGCATGGGGTGATTCTGGACCTGGCCGGCGCTGATGACGCCTTCGCGCACCAGCAGCTCGACGTGGCTGTGATCGCGGGTGCGGTCGCGCACGCGTCCGGCACGCAGATGATAGATGCGACTGTCGCCGACATGAGCCCAGTAAGCCGAGGATTGCTGGACGATGCAGACCGCACAGGTGGCGCGCGGCCGCAGCTCGAGCGGCTGCCTTGCGCCGTAGAGCACGACACCGTTGTGCGCGATCCCCATGGCCAGGTGCAGGAAGCCGAGCGGATCGAGCATCGGCAGCTGGGAGTGCTGGAAGCGATCGACCACGGCACGCTGCGCAATCTCGGCTGCCGCCTCACCGTCGGCATGGCCGCCCATGCCGTCGCACGCGACCAGCATGGTGGCATCCTCTGCAATTGATATCGCGACGCGATCCTGATTGCTATCGCGCGTCCCCTGCAGGCTCAGTTCGGCACATTCGACGCGCAAGCGGTCTCCAGCGCTTTCCGCTAAACTCCGCGCGCTTTATACACCATCAGCCTCCTATGATCGCAAGCATGACCGGATTCGCGCGGCACGAGCGGACCGGCCCTTTTGGCACGCTCGTATGCGAAATCCGCAGCGTGAATCACCGCTACCTCGATGCGACGCTGCGCCTGCCCGACAGCTGCCGTGCCCTGGAAACGGAGTTGCGGGCTTCGCTGGCGCGGGATCTCAAGCGCGGCAAGGTCGACTGTACGTTGCAGCAGCGAGCCCCGCAGACCGACGCCGTGGCCCTCGATATCGACCAGGCGGCGCTCGACCGGCTGCTGGCGCGATTGCACCAGCTCAATAAAGCACTCGGGCAGACGGCGCCGGTCTCCCCGATCGAACTGTTGCGCTGGACCGGGGTGCTGCGCGAGGCGGAGCACAACACCGAGCAATTGCAGGAAGCGGTGCGGGGCTTGTTCGCGCGCACCCAGGCGGATCTTGCCGGCGCGCGCGCGCGCGAGGGCGCGCGATTGGCGGCGCTGATCGAGACGCGTTGCGCCGCGCTGGCGGAGATGGTCAGCGGGCTACGCACCCGCCTGCCCGAGGCCCAGGCGCGCATCGGCCAACGCTTCACCGAGCGCGTGCAGGAACTGAAGGCGCAGGTCGATCCGGACCGCATCGAGCAGGAAATCGCGCTGCTACTGCAGCGCTTCGATGTGGCCGAGGAACTCGACCGGTTGACCGGCCACATCGAAGAGACTCGCCGCACGCTGGCGGGCACCGAACCGGCCGGGCGGCGGCTCGACTTCCTGATGCAGGAATTCAATCGCGAAGCCAACACGCTGTCCTCGAAGTCGCAGGATCTCGAAACCACGCGCACGGCGGTGGAGATGAAGGTCATGATCGAGCAGATGCGGGAGCAGGTGCAGAACATCGAGTGAGGCTCAAGCCAGAGAAAAGGCCTGTTCCACCGCGGCGACTTCCGCCGCCGGGAGCTTCGCGGCTTTCGAACGTGCCTTCCATTCACCAGTCACTGAATGGATTTTTCCCAGGATCGCACCGGCGCTCCTTGCATTAAGCCCGTACAGCTCGGCGGTCCTCAGCACTACATCCAGATCGGGTACATCGGTGACGTCATCCAGACGCAACGTATGGGTGCGTCTGGCCGGATTGGGGTTGAGATCATAGGCAGGGGCCATCCTCCAGCCGGTGGTTTCCCGGATAAAGCCGTGGTTGCGAAGATGGTCGTCGGTATTACCGACGGCGACGTTGAAGGCCACGCGCCTGAACAGCTGCTCGAGTTCATCTTTGATAGCCCCCTGTCTACCGTGCTGGGTGATGAATTCCGCGAGCTCGAGATAACTACCGCCTTCGCCATCATTGCGCTCAAGTAAGGTCATCGCGGATACGAAGAACCGGCGTCCCGCGCTGGTTCGATCGAACCGGCGAACGCAGAAGGTGTGGTACTTCCCTCTGAATTGTCTTGCGCGCGCTGGCGACACCTTGATTCCGCAGTCGGCTGCCATGCCGTAAAGCAACTGCTCCCAGCGGCCGACATCGCGCTTGTCGTCCTTGCTCGGGAACTTTGCGATCCAGAGGGAACCGTCTTTTTCGAGGTAATTGGCCTTGGGACGAGCGCCTCCCAGCGACGATCCTGGGGCAATCAAGGTGGCGAGCCATTGCCGATAGGCCGGGAGCTCATCAGCGTGGTCCTGTTCGAGTGCGAGGCTTACCGCCTCAAGCTCCGGCAGCGACGTTACGGGCGGCGCCGCGAGTTGCTGATGGTCGAGAAACGGCGCCGTGTCATTCTCGCGAAATCGAAGTGCGCCCATTCGGCACTCATCCTGCACTCCGAGCAGGTAATCCCAATCGCGCAGCGATCGGGCTTTTCGGCCCTGGTCCATCGCCGCAACCGCCTCTCGGCGATCCAGCAGCACGCGCCCCCAACGATCCGGAGCCGAATCCAGAAAGATGCCGAAGTTCTTCGATTGGCCGGGCGGATATTGATCTCCGTCGTACAGCTCCAGACGGGGATCGAGCATGAGCGGCTGACCACCGCCGAGCCATTCATTGGCGTAGGCAAAGGAGTAGACGCTATTGCCATGCGCACTGCGGAGATTCAACCGCCCCGCTCTTGCCATTGGAGCGAGCTCTGCTGCATCCAGACAGACCTCGACGGACTCCATGATCAGGTCTGTCCCTGCTTCGGCCGGCGCGAACGGCGCTGCGACGGCTCCAGCCCGAGGTCCTGCAATTTCCTGCCCAGTAGGTCGTCTTTGGCGATCAGATCGAGATCTTCGTCAAGACCCAAGACCCGCAGAACCCGCATGTAGGTCCCGAGGCTGACAACCGGGTCGCCTTTCTCGAGTCGGTTCAAGGTGTCTCTCGATATCTGCACCCGCTCTGACATCAGCACCGAGGAGATTCTCCGTCGCCGGCGAGCCAGGCGCAGGCGCTCACCAAGTGCCGTCAATCGGCGCCTGGCGGCCGGGAATTGCGGGGCGAAGGTCCGGGTCATAATGTCCGATACTTTAGACAAATCTTACATATTTGTCAACAATATAGGACACTTTGGAGACAAGCGGCTTTGATGCCGAGGCAGCTGCGGCCTCTGCACCCAAGTCAGGAATGTCTACAACACCGTCGCCCGCGAACACCGCTCGCGGTACGATGACCCTCGCGCACACCCATGAAGAAAGTGCTCATCGCCGCCGGCGCCTCCGGCATCGGTCTTGCCATCGCCCGCGCGTTTCATGGCGACGGCGCTCGCGTCTATATTTGCGACATCGATCAGGCCGCGCTGGCGCGCGCAGCAGGCGAGCTGCCGGGGATGCTGACGCGCCTCTGCAATCTCGGGGATCGTGAGCAGGTCACCGCGATGGTGGCCGATGCAGCGCAACGCCTCGGCGGCCTGGAAGCAACCAAGTGGGCGTTGATCGGCTTTACCAGAACTTTGTCGATCGCATTGGGCAGGTACGGGATTCGCGTGAATGCCATCGCCCCCGGTGCCGTTGCAGGCGAGCGCGCGGAACGCGTGTTCCAGGGGCGCGCGCAGGCATCCGGCCGATCGATCGAAGAAGAGGAGCGTATCGGTCTTGAAGGACAGTCGCTGAAAGCGCTCGTGGATCCGAACGACATCGCGGCGCTGGCCGTGTTTCCGGCTTCTGACGCCGGAAAGTCAATTTCCGGTCAGGTCCTGCCGATAGATGGCGATATGCAGCGGGCATGAGAAACTAGTGAACCGTGGGACAGCTATTTGTCATCTCCGCTCCCTCCGGTGCCGGCAAGACCAGCCTGGTTCGCGCACTGCTCGAGACGCGGCCCAATCTGCTGGTATCGGTGTCCCACACGACGCGCAGTCCGCGCGCGCAGGAAGTGGAGGGGCGCGACTATCACTTCGTCACGCCGCTGCGGTTTCAGGAGCTGGTTGCACAGGACGCGTTCCTCGAACACGCCAGCGTGTTCGACAACTTCTACGGCACCGGGCGCGCCCAGATCGAGGAAAAGCTCCGACTCGGCAAGGACGTGCTGCTGGAAATCGACTGGCAGGGCGCCAGGCAGGTTAGGGGGGCGATGCCGGGCTGCAAGAGCATTTTCATCCTGCCGCCTTCCCGGGCCGCGCTCGAGCAGCGCCTGCGCGAGCGCCGCACCGACAGCGCCGCCACCATCGCGCGCCGGCTCGCCGACGCGTCGGCGGATATGTCGCATTACCGGGAGTTTGATTTCGTGGTGGTTAATGACCACTTCGAACGCGCCAGGCAGGAGCTGGGGGAGATCCTGGATGGCGGCGGCGCGGGCCTCCGCTCCACCCGCCCGGAGGTGGTGAACCTCATCGCGAGCCTGGTGCGCTGACCGTGCTGGCCGCGCGGGCATGCATGAAGTACACTTGATGGGGCAACCCCCGGTATTTTCAGGATATTCAAGCCATGGCCCGAGTGACTGTCGAAGATTGCCTGCAGAACGTCGATAACCTGTTTCAGCTCGTGCTGCTGGCCAGTCAGCGCGCGCGGCGGCTGGCCAATGGTGCCGAGCCAACCGTGCCGATCGAGAACGACAAAGCGACGGTGCTGGCGCTGCGCGAGATCGCGGCCGGGAACATCACGCCGGAGATGCTGCGGGAGCCTGAGCCGCGTCCCGAGTCACTGGTACCGGACGCCGACAACGAAGCCACCTTCCGCGCGCCGCAGTTCGGTCTGATCGACCGCGAGCTCTGAAGCCGAGCCGAATCCCGAGGATCCCTCTCCGAGGCGGCCGTGGACTATGCGTCTTCGCTGTTAGGGTTGTTGCCCGGCGCGAAGCGCACCACTCCGGGCGTCAAGGAGCTGCTCGCCAAAGTCGCGACCTACCTGCCGCCTGAACAGGTCGAACGCGTGCGCACCGCGGCCGAATTCGGCGCGGCCGCGCACCAGGGCCAGAAGCGCGTTTCCGGCGAACCCTACATCACGCATCCGGTAGCCGCCGCGGTCATCCTGGCCGACCTGCATCTGGATGCGGACACCATCGTCGGGGCCATCCTGCACGATGTCATCGAAGACACGCCGATCGCCAAATCGGATATCGCGGCGCGTTTCGGCAACGATGTCGCGGAAATCGTCGATGGCGTTACCAAGCTCGACCAGATCCGTTTCAAGAATCGCGAGGAGGCGCAGGCGGAGAACTTCCGCAAGATGCTGCTCGCGATGGTGCGCGACCTGCGCGTGATCCTGGTCAAGCTCGCCGACCGCACGCATAACCTGCGCACGATCGACGCGCTGGCGCCCGCCAAGCGCCGCCAGATCGCGCGCGAAACCCTCGACATCTACGCGCCGGTGGCCGAACGGCTCGGGCTGTACGCCATGAAGCTGGAGCTGGAGGACCTCGGCTTCCAGAGCCTGTACCCGCAGCGCTATCGCGTCATCGAGCGCGCACTCAAACGCGCCCGCGGCAATCAGAAGGAATTTCTGACCAAGATCCGCGCGCAACTGGAAGCGGCGCTCAAGAAGGCCGGCCTCGTGGGACATGTCGAGGCACGGGAGAAGCATCTCTACAGCATCTATCGCAAGATGCGGCGCAAGCGCGCACCGTTATCCGAGATCGTCGATGTCTACGGCTTGCGCATCGTGGTCGACACGGTCGACAACAGCTATCGCGCGCTCGGCATCGTGCACAGCGTCTACAAACCCATGCCCGGCCGGTTCAAGGATTACGTGGCCATACCCAGGGTCAACGGCTACCAGTCCTTGCACACCACACTGTTCGGCCCCAATGGCGTGCCGATCGAAGTGCAGATCCGCACCGAGGACATGAATCACATCGCCGAATCCGGCATCGCGGCGCACTGGAAGTACAAGCACGACGAGCGCGAGGGCTCGGCGCAGCAGGAGCGGGCACGCAAGTGGCTCTCGAACCTGGTGGAGATGGAGGTTGGCGGCAACTCCGAGGAGTTCATCGAGAGCGTCAAGGTCGACCTGTTTCCCGACAAGGTCTATGTCTTCACCCCGCGCGGGGAAATTCTCCGTTTGCCGCGCGGCGCCACGGTGGTGGATTTCGCCTATGCAGTCCACACCGACATCGGCAACCGCTGCGTGGCGGCGAAGATCGATCGCCGGCTGACGCCGCTGCGCGCAGTGCTGCGCAATGGCCAGACCGTGCAGATCATCACCGCCAAGGGCGCCACACCGAATCCGTCCTGGGTCAATTTCGTGGTCACTGCCAAAGCGCGCTCCGCAGTCCGGCACTACTTAAAGGGCCTGCATCACACCGAGGCCGTCGAGCTCGGACGGCGGCTGCTTGGCCAGGCATTGGCGGAGTTCGACATCGAGCTCAAGAAAATACCTGCAGAGACGCTGCAGTCGGCGCTGACCGAGTTCGGGCTCGAGAACGCCGATCAGCTCTATGAAAAGGTCGGCCTGGGGGAGCGCCTCGCGCCGCTGGTCGCACGCCGGCTGCTGCCGCTCGATCACGTCGATCCCACCACGGGCGCGGCAGCCTCTCCGCTCGCCGTGGCCGGAACCGAAGGACTGCTGGTCAGCTACGCGCACTGCTGTTACCCGATTCCCAACGACCCGATTTTCGCTTTTCTGAGCACCGGGCGCGGCATCGTCGTGCATCGCGAGACCTGCGCCAACGTCGAGGACTACCGCAAGCAGCCGGACAAGTGGCTGCCTGTGACCTGGCAGCACAAGCCCGGAAGGCTGTTCCTGGCGGAGATCCGCATCGACATCGTCAATCGCCCGGGCATGCTGGCGGCGCTCTCCGCCGCGATTGCCGAGACCAACACCAACGTCAACCACGTGACCATCGACCAGCGTGATGCGGAAACCCAGGTGCTGATCTTCATCGTCGAGGTGCAGGATCGGGCGCAGCTGGCGCGCATCATGCGGGTGGTGCGCCGCATGCCCGATGTGCTGCGCGTGGTACGCGCCATCGCCAGCGGTTCGCATGGTCACCGCCACGGGCTTCAGGGCGATGCCAGTGACGACTCGTCCGATGACTTGGGCGATTCGACCCCGGATCAGGCGCAGCAGGGTTAAAGTTCCAGGCGCATTCCAGGAGCAATTGAAAGATCATGACACGACAGATCATCCAGACCGCCGATGCCCCCAAGGCCATCGGACCTTATTCCCAGGCGGTGCGCGTCGGCGACACGGTCTACGTCTCCGGCCAGATTCCGCTGGACCCGGTCAGCGGCCAGCTCATCAGCGGCGCGATTGAAATCGAGATCCGGCGCGTGTTCGACAATCTGAAGGCCATCGCCTCGGCCGCGGGTGGATCGCTCGGCAGCGTCGTCAAACTCACGATCTTCCTGACCGATCTCTCGCACTTCGCCAAGGTCAACGAGATCATGGCCAGCTACTTCAGCGAGCCGTACCCGGCGCGCGCCGCCGTCGGAGTTGCCTCGCTGCCGCGCGGCGCTCGGGTCGAGATGGAGTGCGTTCTGAGTCTCGCTTGAGCCGCCCGGCGGCGCGGCCGCGGGCGGACCGGCGCAGCACCAGCGGCGTCCCGGGCGCGCTGCGCAGCAGCCTTGCGCGGCTGGGCGTGGAACAACCCGGCGATGTGCTGTTCGTGCTGCCACGCAACTACGAGGACCGCACGCACGTGGTCCCGATCGGCGCCCTCGTCGAGGGGATGCACGCGGTCGTCGAAGGCGAGATCCTGCTGGCGGAAATCGTGTTTCGACGCCGACGGCAACTGCTGGTGCGCCTGGCCGACGGCTCGGGCTCACTGACGCTGCGCTTCTTCTACTTCTCCAACGCGCAGCGCGAAGCGATGACACGCGGCGCGCGGCTGCGCTGTCACGGTGAGATCCGGCGCGGGCCGCTTGGCCTCGAGATCGTGCATCCGGAATACCGCCACATCACTGCCTTGAGCGAACCGCTGCCGCAGACGCTGACGCCGATCTATCCGGCAACCGAGGGGCTCACCCAGGGTCGGCTGCGCATGCTGGTCGATCGCGCCCTGCGCTCCCTGGGGCCCGAAAGCGTCACCGAGCTGCTGCCCGAAGCGCTGCTCGAGCGGCTGCGGCTGCCCTCACTGCGCGAAGCACTGGAATTCATGCACCGCCCGCCAGTCGGCACGGCGCTCGCCGAACTGACTTCGGGCGTGCATCCGGCGCAGCGCCGGCTGGCCTTCGAGGAATTACTCGCCCACCACCTCGCACTGATGGAACTGCGGCGCCGCTCGCGGCGCGAACCCGCGACACCCTTGCCAGACGGCGCCGGGCTCGAGTCGCGGCTGCTCCAGGCGCTGCCCTTCCATCTGACAGCGGCGCAGCAGCGCGTGCTGCGGGAAGTCGACCAGGATCTGGCGCGCGCGCAACCGATGGCGCGGCTGGTCCAGGGCGATGTGGGCTGCGGCAAGACCGTGATCGCCGCGGCCGCGGCCGCGCGCGCCATCGGCAGCGGAGCACAGGTGGCGTTCATGGCGCCGACCGAGCTGCTGGCCGAGCAGCATGCGCGCTCGCTCTCGGCCTGGTTCGAGCCGCTGGGCATCGCCGTCAGCCTGCTGACCGGGTCGCAGAGCGCACGCGCGCGCCGCGCGGCGCTGCGTGCCGCGGCGAGTGGCCAGGCACGGCTGTGCGTGGGCACCCATGCGCTCTTCCAGGGGGAAGTGGAGTTCGAGAACCTGTCGCTTGCGATCATCGATGAGCAGCATCGCTTCGGCGTGCAGCAGCGCCTGCAGCTCGCCGCCAAGGGCAGTCGGGGAGCCTCGCGCACGCCGCATCAATTGATCATGAGCGCAACACCGATCCCGCGCACGCTGGCGATGACCGTCTACGCCGATCTCGATGTCTCCATCGTCGATGAGCTGCCTCCGGGGCGCACCGCGATCCGCACCGTGGTTTTGCCCGAGCAGAAACGCGCGCAGGTGGTGGAGCGCATCGATGCGGCCTGCCGCGCCGGGCGACAGACTTACTGGGTCTGCCCGCTGATTTCCGAATCCGAGGAGCTCAATGCGCAGGCGGCCGAGGAGACTTGCCTGGCGCTGACCGAGGCACTGCCTGCAAGGCGCGTCGAGCTGCTGCATGGGCGCATGCCCCCGAAGCAGAAGGATCAGGTGATGCAGCGCTTCATCGCCGGTGAAACCCAATTGCTGGTGGCGACCACGGTGATCGAAGTCGGCGTCGATGTGCCGAACGCCAGCCTCATGGTCATCGAGAACGCCGAGCGCATGGGTCTTGCACAATTGCATCAGTTGCGCGGGCGGGTTGGCCGTGGCGAGCACGCCAGCAGCTGCGTGCTGCTGTACCGGGCACCGTTGTCGCCCATGGCGCGCTCGCGACTTGCGACCATCCGCGACAGCAACGATGGTTTCCGCATCGCGCAGCGCGACCTCGAGCTGCGGGGTCCGGGCGAATTGCTGGGACAACGCCAGACCGGCCTTGCGCAGCTGCGGGTCGCCGATCTGTCGCGCGATGCCGATCTGCTGGCGGACGTGCGCGCCACCGCTGCGCAATTGATCGAGACCGAGCCCCGACGCGTCGCCGCCCTGCGGCTGCGCTGGATCGGTGAACGGGAGCAGTATGGACGTGTCGGCTGAGCTGCCGCTTCGGGACGGCGAGCCGCGGCCACGCACGCCGCGGCTGCTGCGGCGTCTGCAGGCTTTCGTTCAGCTGACGCGACTGGATCGTCCGATCGGCATCTGGCTGCTGTTATGGCCGACGCTCTGGTCGCTGTGGGTCGCGAGTACCGGCCACCCGCAGCGGCGGCTGCTGGTCATCTTCGCGGCCGGCACCGTCGTGATGCGCAGTGCCGGCTGCATCGTCAACGATCTCGCCGATCGCAACATCGATCCGCACGTGCGCCGCACGCGCGCGCGGCCGCTGGCGGCGCGCATCGTCTCGCCGAACGAAGCGCTGGTGCTGTTCGGTGCGCTGCTGTTGGTCGCGTTGCTGCTGGCGCTGCAGCTCAACCTGTTGAGCATCAAGCTCGCCTTCATCGGCGCGGGACTTACGGTGTCCTATCCGCTGCTGAAGCGATTTTTTCCGCTGCCGCAGCTCTATCTCGGCATGTGTTTCGGCTGGGCCGTGCCCATGGCCTTTGCGGCGACACTGGGCATGGTGCCGCGCGAGGGATGGCTGCTGCTGCTGGCGACCATACTGTGGGCGGGCGTCTATGACACCGAGTACGCCATGGTCGATCGCGACGATGACCTGCGCGTGGGCGTACAATCGAGCGCCATCCTGTTCGGCGACCTGGACCGGCTCATCATCGGCGCCATGCAGCTGATGATGCTGCTGGCGCTGGTACTGCTCGGCCGATCGCTGCATTTCGATCCCTGGTATTACGCCGGCCTGGCCATCGGGGCCGGACTCTTTCTATGGCAGCAGTGGCTGATCCGCGCTCGCGACCGCGCCTCCTGCTTCGAGGCGTTCAGGAACAACCGTTACTTCGGTATCGCGGTATTCGCCGGCATCCTGGTGCAGTACGCCACCGCGCGTTGAGCGCCGGGCTGTCGTGCGAGCCTTAGAGCTTGATTTGCGGATATTTGATCGTGCCGATGGACTTTGATGCGGGCATGTCACGCCTGTTCCGAAACAACGCATCCATTGGATAGCGCATGACGAGTTCGAAGTCCGGCAGCCTTTCCGCTATGCCTGCCAAAGTAATCTGGCCTTCGAACCATTCGTCATTGGTGTACTCCGTGTAGAAGAACCGCGTAGCGCGCAGGAATCGCGCGCCTCCATCGATCAGGTCACTTTCGGCTCCCTGCACGTCGGCCCAGATAAAATCGGCCTTCGTGATTTGATGCTGCTCGCTCCAGGCATCCAGGGTCATGATCGGTACGGTGATCTGCTTCTCGAACTTGACCCACGGCCATTCGTCGGCATGTCTCTTGGGGCGCCGGATCGATCCCGACTGATCCCACCCCTGGCGATAATCGGGCGAATCCTCGGCGCCGGAACTCTGGTTGAAAGTAATGCTGCCATTGACCGCCCCAATCGCGCACTCGTACAGGTGCACGTTCGGATGCGTGACTGCGGCGCGAAAAATGGCTATTGCGCGAGGATCGGGCTCAAAGGCATAAATCGTCGCACGCGGCATCGCCTGCAGCATCTCGACGGTGGTTTGTCCGCGATTGGCGCCCACCTCGATGATGATCGGGTCTTCCTTCCCGACACACTGCCTGATCTCATCGCCGCTGAGCGCTCCGGCGGTGATGGGAAAGTTCGCAAAATCCGTCACTCCCGGTCTCTCCTGTTGGACGCGCTCATTCTGGGCCAGGCATTGTGCCGCAAAAAATTGCTGGCCAAGCGCTCGACGGCGTCTTCGCATAAAGTGGCCGCCGCGATGAACGAGCCCTTTTCCATCGACCGTCGTGCCGTGATGCGGGCCTTCAGCCGCGCCGCGCCCGACTACGAATCGGCTGCTCGGCTGGAGCGCCAGGTGCGCGCGGATCTGCTCGATCGGCTGCAGTTCTTCCCGCTCAAACCCGCTCAGGTGCTCGATCTCGGCGCCGCCAGCTGCGAATCCACGCGACAGCTACACCAGCGTTTTCCGCGCGCGCAGGTGCTGGCCATCGACATTGCCGAAGCCATGCTGCGTGCGGCGCCCCAGGGGCGTTGGCCGTGGCAGCGCGCCGGGTTTTCCCGCGTCTGTGCCGATGCGGCCGCCCTGCCGCTGCGGGCTCAAAGTGTCGATCTGATCTTCAGCAACCTCATGCTGCAGTGGTGCGACCGGCCGCAGCTGGTGTTCGAGGAATTCGTGCGCGTGCTCAGGCCCGGCGGCCTGTTGCTGTTCTCGACCTTCGGGCCCGACACCCTGGGTGAACTGCGCGCAGCCTGGGGAGCGGCCGATGCGGGCAGCCATGTCTCCCTGTTCGCCGACATGCATACGCTGGGTAATGCGCTCATGCAGGCGGGCCTGGCCGAGCCGGTGCTGGATGTGGAGCATCACCGGCTGCATTGCACGGACGCGCACGCGCTGATGCGCCAGCTCAAGCTGCTCGGCGCGCGCAACGCTGCCCATGATCGGGCGCGTGGTCTCACCGGCCGGCATCATCTGGAGCGGATGCTCAGTGCCTATGAAGGCATGCGGGAAGAGAAGGGCTTGCCCGCCACCTTCGAGGTGATCTCGGGCGCCGCATTCGCCGATGACGGCAGCTCGCATGCCGGCCGGCACAATCGGCGCGATAAGGGCGAATTCTCGGTGCCGGTGTCCGCCATCCGAGCGCGCCGATGAACGCCAACCGTGCGCGATGAAGCCGTGGCAAGCGGCACGATATCGACAGAATCTGGCGTGATTAACGAAGATGTCGGCTCGATCGCAACCGCGAGTGGCCGGAACACTACGACGGCGGCCGATATCAACCCTTACTGCTTCGAATGACCGGTATCTTCCCGCATTGGTGCCAAACGTGTCGGCATCGTCATTGATATGGGCCGGAGCTTGGCGGCCTACGAACCTTGCGCGGGATCAGGACCTCATCGTCTTCGAGGGTTCGGTCGGTTGCGACCATGGCGGATGTCGCCGCGGCGCTGCAACTTGGACTGCTGCCCTTCTCGCGCGCGTCCTGACCGGCGCATCCGGCAAGCGGGTTGGCTTGCCGTAGAAAACACCGCTTCATATCATCGGCTGATTCTTGAACGACGTACTGATGTTCCAAATCGCGCCGAATTGCTCGCTGCGGCCGCGCGCCGCGGTGCTGTTCTTCGCGAGCATCTGCCTGGTCTCGTTTTCGATCGCCGGAACGCTGGCCGTGCTGGGAATGTGGCCCATCCTGCCGTTCGCCGGCCTGGAAATGCTGGTACTCGGGTGGGCCCTGCGCGTGAGCCTGCGACGGCGACACCATTCGCAGACCATCCTGCTGACCGATGATCTGATACGCGTCGAGACCCGCAGTACCGGGCGCTGTGAACAGATTGAGTTCACGCGGCATTGGGCACGCGTTAAACTGCGCCGCGCTGATTCTCGAATGCATCCGAGCCGGCTGACGATTGAGTCGCACGGCCGCTCGTACGAGGTTGGCGACTTCCTGAACGAGGAGGAGCGGCAGGCTTTAGCCGGGCAGCTGATGCGGTCGATAGGACGCATCAACGAATCGCCCCCGCTCTCTACTGCGCAAGACCGATAGGGACTAAGGCCAGCACCATGACCAGAATGACTTACCTGAACACACGCCTTTGTGTGGCATCCATCGTGGCCGGTGTGATGGCACTCGCGTCCCCGGGGGCGCAGGCGGCCTGGACGCTGAACATGACGCCGGGAATCACCGCCCTGTCGCGCCAGATCTATGGACTGCACATGCTCATGTTCTGGTGGTGCGTGGGCATCGCCATCGCCGTCTTCGGCTTCATGATTTATTCCATGGTGCGCTTCCGCAAATCCGCGGGAGCGGTCGCGGACACCAAGCTGCTGCACAGCACCCGCGTCGAAGTCATCTGGACCGTCGTGCCGGTGCTCATATTGATCAGCATGGCCGTGCCGGCCGCGCGCACCCTGGTCGAGACGGAAAACTCGGTCGGCTCGCAGCTCACGATCCGGGTGACCGGCTATCAGTGGAAGTGGGGCTATGAATATGTGGGCTCCGGGGTCACCGTCCTGTCCACGCTGGACCATGACAGCGATCGCGCGCGCGAGCTGCAGTCCGGGATCGATCCGTTCACCGTGAAGAACTACCTGCTCGGCGTCGATCACCCGCTGGTGGTGCCGGCCGGCGTCAAGGTTCGGCTGCTGATCACCGGACAGGATGTAATCCATTCCTGGTGGATGCCCGCGCTCGCCATCAAGAAGGATGCGATCCCGGGCTTCATCAATGAGGCCTGGTTCGAGATCGATGCGGACAAGACCGGCCTTTATCGCGGCCAATGCGCCGAGCTGTGCGGCCGCGACCACGGCTTCATGCCCATCGTGATCGACGTGCGCAGCAAGAGTGACTTCGAGCAATGGCTGCGCGAGGCCAAGCAGGCGATGCCGGCGCCGACCGCGAGTACTGTGCCCGCCGTGCTGCCGGCGGCGCAGGCACACGGTTAATTACCAGAGAGTCAACGACATGGCCCATTCCGAACACGCCGCCGCCCACGACGACCACGACCATGAGCACAAGCCGCATGGCTTCTGGAACCGCTGGGTAACGACTACCAATCATAAGGACATCGGCACCCTGTACCTGGTGTTCAGCTGCATCATGTTCTTCGTCGGCGGCACGATGGCGATGCTGATTCGCGCGGAACTGTTCAAGCCCGGCCTGCAGTTCCTGGATCCCGCGACCTTCAACGCCATGACGACGATGCACGCGCTGATCATGATCTTCGGCGCCGTCATGCCCGCCTTCGTTGGGCTCGCCAACTGGATGGTGCCGATGCAGCTCGGCGCGCCGGACATGGCGCTGCCGCGCATGAACAACTTCAGCTTCTGGATCCTGCCCTTCGCTTTCACGCTGCTGCTGTCGACATTTTTTGTACGCGGCGGCGCACCGGCCGGCGGCTGGACGCTCTACCCGCCGCTGGTGCTGCAGACCGGCGATGCGCTGCCGATGGCCATCTTTGCGGTCCACCTCATGGGCGCCTCCTCGATCATGGGCGCCATTAACGTCATCGTGACCATCATGAACATGCGCGCACCGGGGATGACGCTGCTGCGCATGCCGCTGTTCGTGTGGTCGTGGCTGATCACGGCCTACCTGCTGATCGCGGTGATGCCGGTGCTCGCCGGCGCGGTCACGATGCTGCTGACCGATCATTTCTTCGGCACCAGCTTCTTCAATGCGGCCGGCGGCGGCGACCCGGTGATGTTCCAGCACATCTTCTGGTTCTTCGGGCACCCCGAGGTCTACATCATGATCCTGCCGGCCTTCGGCATCATCTCGGAGATCATCCCGACCTTCTCGCGCAAGCCCCTGTTCGGCTACGACGCCATGGTCTACGCGACCGCCTCGATCGCATTCCTGTCGTTCATCGTCTGGGCGCATCACATGTTCACGGTCGGCATGCCGCTGTCGAGCGAGCTGTTCTTCATGCTGTCGACCATGCTGATCTCGA
>Ga0181516_10000774_pt1 | contig 26754 bp, 14 predicted proteins | sample PEATcosm2014_Bin_25_FD_121104 | JGI IMG/M metagenome (GOLD analysis project Ga0181516, IMG submission 121104) | Peatland microbial communities from MTU Mesocosm Facility, Houghton, MI, USA - PEATcosm2014_Bin01_10_metaG | ecosystem: Environmental > Terrestrial > Soil > Wetlands > Peat | place... | reverse complement strand
CCGAGGTAAAGACATGTTCTTCGATAACATTCGCTCCAGCGTCGGCCAACGAACCGCGGAGCGTCTCGAAAGACACCTTTCCCGGTTCCCAGCGAAACGTATGGGTCAGCGGGCCGGCAGGCACCGTAAAGCGAGTCAGGTTATCCGGAACATAAAAGGGCTGAACGACATATTGCGCATTTTTGCCTTTCGGATCGCCCCAGCGGCTGAGTTCAATATCCAGTTCGTTGTGAAAGCCCTCTGAGCGCGTGTCGTCCCACGAGCAAGACTGGTCGAAGGTTCTTTGGCGGTTTTGGATTGCATAAGCCGCCGGCGCCGTGGCGGTCTGATGGTGTCCATGTGTTGTCGAGCGAGGAAGCAGCGAGAAGACGTGCTTAAATTGCCCCCTCATCAACGGTGCAATTCTGGCGGCTATAGGTTCTGAATTCCGCCCCTGGTTCGGGCCCCCCTCTTCATCAGTTTTAATTCCGAAGCTCGTCCTTCTGCATCTCACGAAGGACGCCATGAATGGGATGCAGGTCCTGCTGCATCTGCGGCGACTCTAAGGGCAAGCGAGCACGCCCTCTAAATATCGCGTTCACCGAATAATTCAAGCCTTCGCGCTGTATCTGATTGAGTATCTTTAATCTAGAAAGCGGAGATAGAGGGCTGGCCTCTGACTGCATGCGCTTGAATCATCCCGGCCGGCTTGGCCAATCAGCAGGAAATGTAATCCGATTGTCATTTCTTGCCACAAGCTGTGAACATCCCTAGAACTCGGTGCACGATTGGAAGAGGACTGTTAATTGACTATCGGAGCGGAGAATGTTGCCATGAGCGAGGATCAAGGTACGATACTGATCGTCGAAGATGATGTTCGTATGCAAAAAGTTCTGGATCGTCTTTTTCATGAAGAAGGTTACCGGACTGAAATTGCGTCTGACGGTCAGGCTGGGGTTGCTTTGTTTGGCTCATACTCCCCGCTTGCGGTCGTACTGGATTTGATCCTGCCGAAATTGTCGGGTCGCGAAGTTTGCAAGTACATGAAGAGTACTTCTCCCGACACCCCAGTTCTGATCCTAAGGCGGTGGATGGAGTCACATGCGAACCGCTCTCCGATGGGGAATTCCCTGCTAACAGGGAAAAATACAGGGAATTTTCGCGTATTTGGCCCGGGATGTTAGCCTGCCTGCCCGTGATGATATTGAATATGCGCAATTTATGTCAGTCGATGTCCCAATCACAACCCAAACAGAACAGGGAATTATCACCCCGGTATCAGGGAATTGCGATTCCGTGATATTGCCGAGCATGGGAGGGTCACGGAAACAACGAAGGTCTACTATCCACTGTTCCGGGCGATTGTAAGCTATCCGGAAGTTACAACCTTGTACACAGAGCTTCTAATTCAAGCTGGAGCTCGATCCACATACCCTGAGTAGTCAACAATCGAGTGATTTGGATTTTGTTTGCAAGGGCCTGATCATTGCTGTCATGACTGTTACCGGCTTTGAGCGTCGCTCGACCGTCAAACGGGCAGTTCTCAAGTCAAGTGGACCACTGGCAGCAACTAGTCCGGCTTTCAGTCGGATTTGGCATTTCATACAGCAATTCCTCTACCAAGCGACGCGTGAACTTAGCTCCCATTTGATCTCTTGAAAAGGGACTGCCGATCTCCCAGACAGAGAAACCTTCAATTTACTGAGCCGTAATTGCGGCTAGAGAATGCTCTCCGGTCCCTTTCGAAGCCGGGGACCTGCGAATTACCCCGGAAAGGTACTGGAAGTTCATATCTTCTATCTAAGTTATTGATTCTATGGACTCTATGGCGGAGGGAGAGGGATTCGAACCCCCGGTACCCTTTCAGGCACAACGGTTTTCAAGACCGCCGGTATCAACCGCTCACCCATCCCTCCGCGGGAAAAATCGTCTCAAGCCACAGTTTACTTGAATTCCGGTCCACTCCAAACCTTCGAGTCGCTTCCGGCAGCGCATTCGACCCGGCTAAATCTGCAACACCACGGGCTCGTGCGTTTCCTGTTTCCGGACAATCGGCGGTTTGTGTTTCATGCCGCAGGATTCGCGGATTATGAGCTCGACCGGCAGCACGATGTGCTTCCCCTTGTCCGACAAATCGCCATTCAGTATCCGCGAGAATAAAATGTTCGCGCCCATGCGTGCCATATCGGTGATGGGCTGCCGAACGACGGTGAGCGGCGGATTAAGAATATTGGCCGTTTCAAAATCATCGAAACCAACCAGCGCCACCGACTCTGGAACCCGTACCTTGAGACTCGACAGTGCGTGAATCGCGTTTCTCGTCACCAGGTTATTACTGCAAAAAATTGCCGTCACGGGATTCTTTCTTTCCAGAACGCCCCGTAAAGTCGTGAGCATCTCAATCTGCGTGCTGTTTCCGAAATGCGCCTCGAGTTTGAGACCGGCCTTCTTCATGGCGTCGCGATACCCTTCGTAGCGCGCATTGATGGTATAGAGTTTGCGCGACAGGCCAAAGAATGCAATACGGCTATGCCCATGTTGGATGAGATGATTGACGCCAAGTTGCGCGCCAAATCTGTTCTCGACCGCAACGTTGTCGTATGTACTGTTTTCGATGGGGCGATCGAGCGTCACGACCGGGGTGCGACTGAATTCGCTTCCGGCGACGCGTGAAATCCCGCTCGATGCAGGGATAATTACAAATCCCTCGACCTGGCGGCGCAGCATGCGGCTCGCCTCGTTATATTCCGCGTCGACATCCTCCCCCGAAGTCGCGATAATAACGGAATACATATGCTCCTTTGCGACGACGCTCACCGTTTGCGCGCAGATCGCAAAAAACGGATCCAGCAAGTCTGGAACAATGATGCCTATCTGATGCGACCTCGCATCGCGCAGGGCGCGGGCAACCTCATTAGGGCGGTAGTTGAGAGCTGCAATTGCGTCATAAACACGTTTGCTGGTCTCTTTGCTTACCTTCACGCTGCCGCTCAATACGCGCGAGACCGTCATCGTGCCCACTCCTGCGAGTTTTGCAACGTCACTCATGCGGGGTGCACGATTCATAGCGTTAAGCCTCTCTTTCGAACTATCTGATTATGATAACCCCAACCTTTTCATTAAGAAGCAATCACGGTCAAGGTTTACCCCATAGCGCGGGACGCCCGCCGGCATCGCTTCTTTCACCTGCTGCTTCGATTTGTCCTCCAAGGCATTCCAAGTTCTTCCGGCATCAGATCTAATTGCGGATTAGATCGCATACGACAGCATGCCAAAGCCGTTGAAAACACATCGCATTACCGCCTGAGAGTGTTACAAAAGAGGTGCATGGTGAAGCGATCGAAACCAGGAACCGGGCTGCAGCCAGGACAGCCAATCAGTCTGCGTACTCTTGGCGAATATCTCAATCTTTCGCCTGCAACAATCTCGCTCGTGCTCAATAATGCTCCCGGCGTGCGATCGATACCACAGGAAACGCGCGACCGTGTCACCGAAGCAGCCGCAAAGTTTGACTATCGGCCAAGTTTCTATGCGCGCTCTTTGCGCAAGCGCCAAACATTCACTGTCGGTGTCTTGGTGCCCGAACTCAGCGACCACTATGCCACTGAAGTGCTGGCCGGCGTTGAGGAACTCCTGATCGAAGAGGGCTACTTCTACCTCACCGCGAGTCACCGTCGCAAGCCCGACCTGATTGAGGAGTATCCGCGCTTGCTGATGGACCGCTCGGTTGAGGGTTTCATCGTCATTGACACTGTTCTTGAGAAGAGCCTTAATCTGCCAGTCGTCGTCGTTGCCGGCCATCGCAAAATCGAGGGTGTCACCAATGTGGTGCTCGATCAGCGTCGCGCGGCTGAGCTCGCCTTGCGTCATCTTTACCAGTTGGGGCATCGCAAGATCGCCTTCATGCGCGGAGGCAGTCATAGCTCCGATGCCGACGATCGATGGAGCTGCCTGATGACGGTGGCGCGCGAATTGAAGATCTCCGTTCCGCCTGAGCTGACCGTTCAACTTCAACTCCGTGTTTCCACGCCCGAGCTCGGCTTCGACCCGGCCAATGAGCTGCTCCAGCGCGGCGGCGACTTTACCGCCATGGTTTGCTACAACGACATCTCCGCCATCGGCGCCATCCGGGCCTGCATGAATCATGGCATCCAGGTGCCTGCCGACATCTCCATCGTCGGATTCGATGACATCGAAAGCGCGGCATTTCATAATCCAAGTCTCACAACGATTCGCCAGCCGTTGGCGCAGATGGGCCGGGTTGCCGCGCGCATTCTCTTGCAGCGTATTCGAGGGCAGGCCACCTTCCCCGACATCGTGCCCATTCATCCCGAGCTCGTGATTCGCGAGTCCACTTGTCCGCCCAATCCACGACGCGCACGCGCAAAGCGAAGCTGAAGTTCCAATGCAGTTCAAAATAAAAACCTCTCCCGGACGGATGCTTGCGGTGTTGCATCCCGGTTTTGCCCTCACCGGTGTGCTGCAGGCGATTGGCGGGCCGCTGCTGCCGCCGCTGGCCGCAACCTTCCACCTCAATGACAGTCAATCGGGCACGCTTTTCCTGCTGTATTTCGCGGGCACTTCTCTCGGCGCCTTCTTTTGCCGCTCAAACTACTCGAAATCAATGGCCTTCGGATTTGTAGCCATCGCGGCCTGCTGCCTCGCTGTGGCCAGCGTCGGTTGGCCGCTGTTGGCGCCGATCTTCCTGCTTTTGGGCATCAGCGTGGGCGTGCCGATGTCCGGCGTTAGCCTCTTTGTGGGCCGCTCGTTCCCTCAGAAATGCGCACCAATGCTCACCTCGCTCAACTTCAGTTGGAGCGCTGGCGCGCTCGTCGCGCCTCTATTGGCTGCCCGCGTTCTCATGCACCACGGCTATCGCACTGCCTATGTACTGCTTGCCATCGTTGCCGCAGTGTTTGCGCTGGCCTTCGCAATTTTCGTACGCGATGCATTTGAGGCGCCGCGTCCCTCTGCTACATCACAGGGCATTGCCAGCCTGCGTCTTGTCCTCGTCTTTGCCCTGGCCGCATTTCTGCAAGTGGGAATCGAGAACACCTCGGCCGCCTGGCTCTCTACTTATTCGCTCCGCATGTCCGGCAGCGGAGTCGTGCTGGCAGCCGCCTCCACTGCGCTCTACTGGATCGGCTTTCTGGCTTCGCGTGGCGTGTCTTCGCTTCTTTTATTGCGGACCGCACCGGTGCGTGTCTTTCGCGTCGCTGTTTTCGTGGCGCTCGCCGCGGCAGTGCTGCTTGCCGCTGCACCATCGATTGTCCTGCGCAGCGTGGCGATGTTCTTCCTCGGTGCAGCGCTCGCCCCCATCTACCCGCTCATTATTTCCGGGTTTTTTGCCCGCGCCCGCCACACTTCTGAATCCCGCTGGGTGCTGGCCACCGCAGGGTTTGGCGGTTCGGTCCTGCCATGGCTCGCGGGCTGGCTCTCCAATCACACCGGAAGCCTTCGCATTGGTCTTTTCACCATTCCCGCGGCACTCCTCCTCATGGTGCTGGTGCTTCCCGCACTCACCAGGGAGCCCGCCGTCTCCACGAATTGATTCAAGCGCGCAGAACCAGCGATCACGGCTGCGGCATCACCAGCACCTGCACACCCGAGGCCGCGTCCTTCTGGTGAAACACTTGTTCCGTGGCCTTCTGAAACTGCTCCGGCGTAGCGTAAGGAATGTCAGTAAAAGTCTGCGGGTTGCGGTCGGTCAGCGGGAACCAGGAGCTCTGTATCTGCACCATGATGCGATGCCCGCGCCGAAACGTGTGAAACAAATCGGGCATCGTGAAGTCGATCTCCGTCTCCTGCCCAGGCACAAGCGCCTCCGGCTTCTCCCAGCTATTGCGAAACTTCGCGCGGAATGGTTCCCCTCGCAGCAACTCCTCATATCCGCCCATGTGCAGCGGCGGTGCATCGAGAATGCGCTTGTTCCCATGCGAAGTATTCTCTGGGTCAGGATAGTCGTCGGGATAAACGTCGATCAGCTTCACATCAAAATCGGAGTCCGTTCCCGAGCTCGCCACTTTCAACTTCGGCGAGATCGGTCCTGCGATCGTCACATCCTCCGTCAGCGGTTCCGTCTCGTACGTCAGCACGTCTGTCCGCGTGCTCGCGAATCGCTGATCGTCCACCATGTAGCGTTGCGGCACGGTGTCTGTTGTGTATCCCACAAACGGCACAGGGTGGCTCGGATCGCTCACATACTCATCAACACTTTTCGCCTCTCCGGGCTGCTCGAAGCTTAGCTTTCCACCCTCGTGAAAGTAGAGCGTCTTTGAGGTCGCAGCCTTCGGAGGCCACGTTTCAAAACTTCGCCAGACATTTGTCCCCGTTTCAAATACGACCGCCTTGGGCTGCGCCTCGCCTTTGCCTTTCAAATAATGTTCAAAGAATGGAAACTGCACATTAGCCTGGAAGTATTCGCTGGTCTTCGCATTAAACGGAATATCGCCCAGATGGCTTCCATCTCCGCGCGCCCAGCCGCCATGCACCCACGGACCTTCGACGAGGGTCGTCGGCGTCTCAGGATTGAACTTGTTGATCGCGTAAAAAGTGCGATAGGGCCCGCTCAAATCCTCTGCATCGTACCATCCGCCCACTACCAGCACGGCGCAGCGCACGTTTTTCATGTGTTGTGACAGATCCCTCGCCTTCCAATAGCTATCGTAAGTGTCGTGCTTGAACTGATCGTTAAAGAGCCAGTTCGATCCCTTCAAATACAGCTTGTCGAGATTCGCTATGTTCCCGGCGTTCAAATAAAACTTGTAGCTATCCGGCGTCCCGAAATCGAAAGGCACCGCCGCGCTCTTGCTCTGCGGTTCCGTTTGTGGATGAAAAAACGCATAGAACCCAAAGTTCGCCGACAGCATAAAGGCCCCGCCGTGATATCCATCGTCCCCGAGAAACAAGTCTGTCATCGGCGCCTGTGGGCTGGCCGCTACCAGCGCCGGATGCGAGTCAATGATCGATGCGGAAGTGTAGAACCCCGGATAGGAAATTCCCCAGATGCCAACTTTGCCGTTATTATGCGGCACATGTTTCAGCAGGAACTCAATCGTGTCGTACGTGTCCGACGAATCGTCCACATCCTGCGGCGATTTCTTCTCGTCGATGTGTGGCCGCATCTCGATGAAACTGCCTTCGCTCATCCACCGTCCGCGCACATCCTGATAGACGAAAATGTACCCAGACTTCTCAAACTGGTCCGACAGCCCAAGGTGTTCGGGATACTGGTCCTCGCCATACGGCGCCACGCTGTAAGGCGTGCGGTCCATCAGAAACGGGTAAGGCCCACCTCCAGCATCCTTGGGCACATAGACCGCCGTGAACAGCCGCACTCCGTCGCGCATCGGAATGCGAAATTCATACTTCGTATAGTGCGCCCGAACATAGTCTTCCGCAGGCGCGGAGGGCGTTGCTTGCTGTGCGCGGGCAATGGAAGCCCCGTGCAGGGCGAGGGCAAGACTCGCGACGAGAAGGCGGTGCATTAGCGGCATCGGTGCTCAAATCTCCTGATGTTCAAGATTAATCCAATCGGACCAGTCAAACGCAATTGCCGGGCCCTGGCTGATTTAAGCCGACGATATTTATTCACTTGACGCCGCATTTGCACCGTGGTGTAGTCTGACGCCAAACCTCCCCATGCGGCCGCAACCACGGCTGGTTCTATCGTGCGTAGAAATCAACGCGATCCTGAAATCTCCTCGAGCGACCTCAAACTCCACCCGGCAAGGAGGCAAGGATGCGGGCAAAATATTTCACGACGCTCATGGCGCTGCTAGTCGCTTCATTGACGCAGCTTTCCGCGCAAAGCAAATCCCAGCCCGCGGCCCCGGCGCCTGCAGGGCAGGGAACCAGCCTCAAATGCTCGCATGCCGATGGGCAGACACCGTGCACACCCAACGAGGTTTCTGATCTGAACCAGGACATCGCCGATCTCAAGGCAACGTTTGGCGACGCAAAATCGACGGTCGGCGATGCTCAGCAGAATGTGTCCGATGCACAGCAGGTGAGCTCCGACGCCAAGCAATTGAATTCCGACGCCAAGAAACCGGCTGCAAATACCAAGCAGACCGTAAGCGATGCCAAGCAGACAGCAAGCGACACAAAGCAAGCCTATGGCGACGCACAACAGACCAAATCCGACTCCCAGCAGACGGTTCAGGACGTCCAGCAGAACTTGCAGGACGCGCAGCAGTCAGTCAAGGACCTGAAGGGAATCGGTTCGCTGGCCTTGAAAGCGCTCGATGGAACACTCGGTTGTGCGCAGAATGACGGAACCCCCTGCAATGAAAACCAGATCAAGGCGCTGCAGACCCACGCCGCCAACAAGAAGCCACCCCTGACCGTGACGCACCAGACCGCAAAATCCGGCCCTTAGTTTTAAGAGATTTGACAAAGCCTTCGTGGGCACAACTAGAGGCCTTCAGGCCCCTCGTCCGCATCCTTCTTAGGCTCTTCCGGCGCCTTTTCCGGTGTGGTCAGCGGCTTGGTAATCTCATCCAAATAATCCGGTGTTCCTTCCACCCGCTCCAGAGCCGGATAGCGTTCGCCATCGTGATAGTCAATCTCTGCGGTGCGAACAAAGTTGTCTGCTTGCACGATTAGGTGAATCGGCTCTGCCGATCCCTTCGCTGTGCGAATCGCTTTCAGCAAGACGTCGTTTGAATAAATCTCGCCATTCACGGCGATGATTTTGTATCCGGGTGCGACTCGAGACTTATCCCCTGGCCCATTCCAACGCACATCGCTGATTTGCCCATCCGCGCCGACGCGCAATCCGATCGAATACCAGCAATCGATTCCTTTGGACCGTCGCCCCTCAGCCATTTGCATCGTGCGTTCTGAGGCGGTCGGCTTGTCGCGATAAACCAGCTTGTAGCCTCCCCGTTCTATACCAGCCAGGTCAACGTGCGGATTGATATTGTCGATCCGATCGCGCAGAAATGTCGCCCAGTCGTACGGCACAACCTGGTTTAGATCGGCGACCAACTCATCAAACGTGTAGGGCACAATCATTGGCCCGGTATTCCCGCCCTTGCCTAGAAAGATCTTCTCGAAATCATCGAGCGATTTTTTATCGTCGGTCAACTTGCGAATCAGCGTGTCGGCGTCGAGCCACACCGCTTCGCCCTCGAAGTAATAATCCTGCCCGCGCCGCCAGTTGTCCCATGCCGGATTGCCTCCGCGAAGAATGCTCGCCGCAACCGCCGTATCTTCCGTCGGCCGCCAAGTGCGGCCCGGCGTGTTATCCAGTCTGGCCGCGGTCATCGCCAGCACATCGCGATACTGCGCTTGCGTTTTCAATCCGGACCGGGCGGCCAGCACATTGCCCAGGTACTCCGTCATCCCTTCGTAAACCCACAGCAGCGCGCCCTGTTGCGCGGTCGCGAAGTCCGGCTGATACAAGCCCGCGGGCCGCCTATACTTCCCGTTCCACGAGTGCGTGAATTCGTGCGACAACAAATCGGATTCCGGCAACTGATGCGCTTCGTCTGAGAATCCCTTCTCACCCACGCCATTGTCCGACGACTGGCCATGTTCCAATCCCTCGCCGCCGGCGACATCCGAGAGCGTCAACAGAAAGTGATAGACGTGATAGTGATGCGACGCGTAGAGCGCATCGGCTTCGCGGACCAGATTCGCCACTTCAGCCAGCACTGCCGGCCGCAGATTTACGTCCTCTGGATAATCGGAGGCCACGTCGAGATAATGCTTCGGCGTGATCGTCGGCGCCAAAGGAAACTCATGAAAGTACTGCCCTGTGATCAGCGGCGAGTCTTCAAGCTGTTCCACATTTGTCGCTTCAAACTTGGTGGTGCTTCCCGCGGGCGGCACCGGGTATGGTCCTGCGCCCTCCGGCGTCAGCGCGGTGCCAATGCCCCAGCCCGCCGGAACGATCACTGAAGGCTCGATAGGAATGTCCCGCACCGGCGTGTTCGCGGGATACAGCAGCAGCTTTTCCCACTCCAGCACCGCCAGCTTCTGCGAGACGCGCGCCGTCACGATGCAGTCCAGGTGCGCGTGCAGCGTCGTCACGCCGTTCGGTACCGTCACGTGGAACTCGTAAAGGTTTACGTCATCGCGCCGCCACGGCAACAGTTTTCCGTCCACGGTAAACGTCACGCCTGTGATTGCCGAGGCCGGGCCCATCGGCATATGGGTTCCTGGAATCCACTCAGGCGTAATCAGCGATACCGGCCCGGGGCTCACCGGCAAATCGATCTCCGCGTGATAAAGCTTTCGCGGCGCATCCGAAAGATCCGCCGTGATTCGGATAGGCGGCCTTTGCGCCATTGCGGTCGAAACGTTGAAAGACAGCGCCAGTATTGCAAGAAGCAGGGGGGGGAGCCTGTGCAGCATCAACATCGGGGACAAAATCTCCTTTGTTCAACAGACTACCGTATGAATCAGCCCGCCCGAGCTCCCGGAGGCCCGCTGCGAAAGAGTTTCGATTTCGCCCGCTCAAGGCGCCCGCCGGCGTTAACCTAGAGGTACGACTCTCACACAGCAAACCGCGCGCCTCAATCGGTCCCGTCTGCGCGCATCGCACCGTTTCTCGGCTGTCTGCCCGCATTTGGGGCAGGCTAACCGCAACGAAGCGGCGATTCGGTGCGTCCAGACAACAGTTTCAATCACGCCGGTCTGTATAGAGTTCTGCCGGGAAGGAGACCCATGTCCACAGAATTTCGCAATTTCCTCGCGCTCCCTTACGAGGAGCTCGAAGAGCTTAACCTGCAAGCCAAAAAAGATCGCCTTAGCCGGTTATCGGTCGCCGACATTCGCGAAAAACGGCTCAAATACCTCACTGACGAGAAGCGGATCAAGGCTGTAACAGTGCTGTTCTCAGACCTCGAGGGACGCCTGCACCTGCTCGACTACGACAAAAAGTTCCTCCTCGGCGCCTACGAGAATCTGACCTTCGATGGCTCTTCGATCCGCGGATTCACCGCGCAAAAAGAGAGCGATCTGCGTCTCGGCATCGACTGGAGCGCCTTCTATTGGGTTCCCTCCGATGTCTTCGGCAACGGCAAGGTGCTGGTCTTTGGCATCGTCATCGATAAAGACGGAACCCCCTACTCGGGCGATCTCCGCGGAGTCCTCAAGAATTACGCTGACAAGCTCTACGCCGAAAAGCAATACACGCTCAATGCTGCCACCGAGATTGAGGGCTTCATCTTCGCCGGCAAAGATGCAGAGCACACTTACCATCAGACCGGCAGGTTCGACTTCGTCTCTACCGGCGGCTACTATCACTCGCTTCCGCTCGATCCGCTTCGCCAGTTCATCGACACATCTGCCGAAGTGCAGCGTGCCATGGGTTTCCAGAACGAAAAGGATCACCCTGAAGTTGCGCCCAGCCAGTTTGAAATCAACTTCGGCTATGCAGAGGTGGTCGCCGCTGCAGATCAGATTCAGCTCTACAAGCTGCTCTGCCGGCAGATCGCCAATAACTATGGATTCACGGCCTGTTTCCTGCCCAAGCCCGTCGCCGGCGTCAACGGCAGTGGCATGCACACCAACGTCTCCGTTTCCCAGGGCAAAACCAATCTATTCTGGGATGAGAAAGGCGAGGAGCAGCTTTCAAAGTTCGGCTGGGACTTCCTCGACCGCATCCTGACCCGCGCCCTCGATCTCTGCCTCATCTTCAACTCAAGCGTCAACGCCTATCGCCGCCTCGACCCGCACTTTGAGGCGCCCAACCAGATCCGAGCCTCGGCCGTCGATCGTGGTGCCATGATCCGCGTTCCCATCGGCAACTCGCGCTCGATGCGCACTGAGGTGCGCGCCGTCGCGCCCGATGCCAATCCCTACCTGTCGATGTACTCCATCTTCAAGACAGGCATCGACGGCGAGATCGCAAAGGTCGATAATCTCCGCGAAGGTGGTCGCTACCTGCCCGACAACATCTACAAGGCGATTGACGACTTCAAATCGTCGCAGTGGATTGCAGCAATCCTCGGTGCCGATGTGCAGGGCCGCTACGCCGAGCTCAAAGAGGCTGCGGCCAATCGCTGCCCGCGCGAGTTGGGCACCATCGTCAAGGGCTGCGAGGTGCAGTTCCACCACGCCGTCTACAACCAGTCCCTCTGGAATCTGTTCTAGAGCCGATCCAGTAGTTTGCTCGCAAGGACGGCGCGGCCACGACCGGCCCGCCGTTCTAGCGCCGCTCATTGTTTGAGACTCCAGCCACGCCGCATCCCCCGCCATCCGTCACGGGTTTCCTGATTGTGCCTTTACGCCCCGCGTGTTAAAAGCAAAGGAACAGGGAACAGCGAGAGTGGCTGAGGGGGCCGAAGCGGGAAAGGGTGCGAGGCACCTGCCCGGAACGGCGTCGCTCACCTCATTGCAGCCTTGATTCTTGCTTACGGGAAACCCAGCTTTCATGAGTGCCGGCCATCCTGCTGAACTGGAAACGCTCTTCGGCGATTACCCGCTCGACCGCGCCTTCGACGAGATGCGGGAGCCCAACGGCGACGTGCGGCCGCACTATCACGCGCTCGCCGAGACCCTCGCTCGCCTCCCGCAAGATGACCTGGAGCGCCGCAAACAGTCGGCTGAGCTTTCGTTTCTCACCCAGGGCATCACTTTCACCGTCTACGGCCGCGAAGAGGGCACCGAGCGCATCTTCCCTTACGACCTGTTGCCGCGCATCGTCACGGCGCAGGAGTGGGACCGCATCGAGCGCGGCCTCACCCAGCGCATCACCGCGCTCAATCATTTCCTCCGCGACGTCTACTTCGACGCCAAAATCCTCAACGACCGCGTCGTGCCCAGCGAACTCGTCTACAGTTGCAAGCACTACCGCCGCCAGATGCGCGGGCTCCAGGTGCCTCGCAACGTCTACATCGCCGTCGTCGGCTCCGATCTGCTGCGCTTGAACACCGGCGAATTCGTGGTCCTTGAAGACAACCTGCGCGTGCCCTCGGGCGTGAGTTACATGCTCACCAATCGCCGCGTGATGAAGCGGACTTTTCCCCAACTCTTTCACAGTTACGGCGTGCGCCCGATCGAGCACTACCCGCAACTCCTTCTATCCACGCTCCGTTCGCTGGCCCCCGAGGGCCGCCCCGAGCCCAATATCGTTTTGCTCACGCCGGGCGTTTTTAATTCCGCCTATTTTGAACACACCTATCTCGCGCGCCAGATGGGCATCGATCTTGTCGAGGGCCGCGACCTCGTCACTCACGACAACATCGTGTACATGCGTACCACCGACGGCCTCAAGCGCGTTGACGTCATCTATCGCCGCGTCGACGACGACTTCAGCGACCCGCTCATCTTCCGCTCCGACTCGGCGCTGGGCTGCACTGGACTCTTCAATGCATACCGCGCCGGCAACGTCACCGTCACCAACGCCTTTGGCACAGGACTCGCCGACGACAAGGCGCTCTACGCCTATGTGCCCGACATCATTCACTACTATCTCAACGAAGATCCCATCCTTCCCAATGTCAAAACCTATATTCTGACCGAGGAGAAACAGCGCAAACACGTCCTCGCCAATCTCGATAAGTTGGTCGTCAAGGCGGTAGGCGAGAGCGGCGGATACGGCATGTTGATTGGCCCGCAATCTTCGGCGCAGCAGCGCGAAGAGTTCGCCCGCCAGATCGAGGCCAATCCTCGTAATTACATCGCTCAGCCCACACTGGATTTTTCCCGCGCCCCCTGCCTCATCGGCAACCATCTCGAGCCGCGCCACGTCGATCTGCGGCCCTACATACTCTTTGGCGACAAGGTCAACATTGTGCCCGGTGGCCTTACCCGTGTCGCACTCGAAAAAGGCTCACTCGTGGTTAACTCGTCGCAGGGCGGCGGCAGCAAGGATACATGGGTTCTGGAATAGCAATTCGTAACGGAGTTCGAGAGGGTACAACGATGCTTTCGCGCGTTGCCGACAGCCTCTATTGGATGAGCCGCTATCTCGAGCGTGCCGAGAACACCGTGCGCCAATTAGACGTGACCATGAACCTGATGCTCGACACCGGCGGCTCAAGTGCAGACACACGCTGGCAGCAGCTCGTTGCCGCTTTGGGCAATCCTGAGGGGCTTGAGTGGAACGGCAAACTCGAAGAGATGGCCGGCCGCCTCGTCTTTGAGCCGATCGGTCACGCCTCCATCACTTATTGCGTCAACGCAGCGCGTGAAAACGCACGCCAGGTTCGCGAAGAAATCTCAACCGAGCAGTGGCAACGCCTCAATCGCCTCTATCACCAGATGCACTCGGCACAGGTGCAGTCCCAATTCCGCTCCAGCATCAACGACGCGCTTTCGGCCGTCCTCGACGGCATTCATCTGTTCAAGGGCGTTACTGACACCACCATGATTCACGGTCAGGGCTGGCAGTTCATCCGTCTCGGCCGGTATCTCGAGCGCGCCTACGCAATTGCCACCCTCCTCGAGGTTTATCAGGCCGAACTCTTCAACCCTCATGAGCGCGAGCACACCGGCTATCAATATCTTGAGCAGGTCGGCCTGCTGCGTTGTTGTACTGCCTTCGAAGCTTACTGTCAGGTCTACACCGCCGATCTTACCGCTGACCGCATCCTCGAATTCCTCCTCCTCAATCGCGATTTCCCTCACGCCATCCGCTACTGTGTCGACGGCGTCCGTCAGGCCGTCGATGCGATTCAGCGCACCGGCGGTCGCCGGCCGCCCGATGAGCTGTCCGCCGGCATCGGCCGGCTCCATGCCATGCTGAGCTACACCACCATCGGCGAAATCCTCGCCGGCGACGCTGCAGCCTTTCTTCATTCCATCCGCGAACAGTGTCTCCGCATTCACGAGTTGATGTATCGGTACTACATTCACTACTCCATCCAGTCCGCCCTTTCCATTTAATGAGTCGAGTATGAACTTCTATTCAATCCGCCACCTGACCCGCTTCCGCTATTCGCAGCCCATCAGCGAGAGCATCATGGAAACGCGCATGCATCCGCGTTCAGACTCCAACCAGCACTGTCTCAATTTCTCGCTCTCGGTCAGCCCGCGCTGCCGCGTCTTCAGCTATCGTGACCACCTCGGCAACAATGTCCAGCACTTCGACATTCCCGGTGAACACACCCAACTCGTCATCATCGCCGAGTCGGTCGTCGAACAGCAGACCCTCCCTGACGTCCCCAGCTTTCTTTCGCCCGACGCTTGGGGCGCCCTCGACGAGCTCATCGAAGCTGGCGACTACTGGGAGATGCTCCTCCCCAGCACGTTTGCCGTCGAGACCCCCGCTCTCGTCCTCCTGGCAAAACAGATGGGCGTCACCCGCCGCGACGATCCGCTCATGGTCGTGCGCGAGTTGAACCAGCGCCTATTCGAGTACTTCGATTACGTCCCCCGGCACACCAGGGTCGACTCCCCGATCGACGAAGCCATTGTCAGCGGCAAAGGCGTTTGCCAGGACTTCGCCCACACCATGATCGCCCTGCTGCGTCACGTCCGTATCCCCGCCCGATACGTCTCCGGCTATCTCTACCGCAGCCGCGAAGACCACGACCGCTCCACGCCCGATGCAACCCATGCCTGGGTCGATGTCCTTCTGCCCCACCTGGGCTGGGTCGGCTTCGACCCTACGAACAACCTCATCGCCCATCATCGCCACATCCGCACTGCCGTCGGCCGCGACTACGCCGACGTGCCTCCCACCCACGGCATCTTCCGCGGCAAGACTGACAGCGAACTCTACGTCGTGGTCCACGTCGAGGCGGGCGAACATGCGCCCGCCCTCGATCGCAAGCTGCCTATTCCCGATGACTGGAGCGTCCTCGTCGAGCGCGCCCAGCAGCCCGAGGAGCGCGTCCAGCCCTTGATCGACCTCCAGCAAATGCAACAACAGCAATAGCTTCTCCAAAGATCGCTCGCGGGACCAACAGCCTGTTTTTTGTGCCGAAAGACTGTTTTTTGTTGAATCTTCGTTGAATTTCCAGCAAGATAAATTAACTCGTTGACGGACGCCCCCTGTCCGTGTCTTTGCAAATCGCACAACCACGAATGCAGTTGAAGCGAGCAAGTTGATTCCCAGTCAGGTAATCGCGGTTCAATCGGCACCAAGAAATCTGAACGAGATCGACCGAAAGGCCGAAAAGACCAAACCAAGCCTGGTGCGTGTTCGCAGGCATGACCCTTTGCATCACCTTTTGGAGGAACAGCCGTGAAAAATTCCCTTTGGGGATGGGCACTGCTCTTGGCCCTCGCCCCCGCGACCCTCGCATTTGGCCAGACAGCAACCACCTCACTCCGCGGAGTGATCAAAGACCCCAGCGGCGCATTGGTTCCAGGTGCGAAAATCACCATTACCGATAAAGCCAACGGAACCGCCCTCAGCACTACATCAAGCAGCTCGGGACTCTATTCCTTTCCGCAGATTCCTCCCGCCAGGTACACGATCTCAGTCTCCGCAAGCGGCTTCGGAGATCAGACCAAATCGGCCGAGCTGCTCGTAAGTCAGCCTGCCACCATCGATTTCGTCCTCACGGTCCAAACCAGCACGGTCACTGTCGACGTCTCTGGAACCGCTCAGACGCTGAATACCACCGATGCTTCCTTGGGCGATTCAATGGCCAACGATCAGATTCAGGCCATGCCGTTGGACGGGCGGGATCCTATCGCCTTGCTGAGCTCGCAGCCCGGCGTGCTTTTCCTGGGCGAAAAGACCACTCTTGCCGACAAGACTGACGCGGGGGACCTCGACAGCCGGCAGGGCGCCGTTTCCGGTGCTCGCTCCGACCAGGGCAACGTCACCCTCGATGGCGTCGACGACAATGACCAGATCAGTGGATTTGCGTTCAATGGAGTCTTACGATCCACGCTTGACTCGACCGAGGAGTTTCGCGTCACCACGTCCAACAGCAATGCCGATGCGGGTCGCTCTTCCGGCGCGCAAATTTCCCTCATCACCAAGAGCGGCACTAATCGCTTCCACGGCTCCCTCTATGAATACAATCGTCCGTCCAATACGGTAGCCAACAATTGGTTCATCAAAGAGCAGCAACTTTCCTCCGATTTGCCCAATCGCCCTACCAAATACATTCTCAACACGTTCGGTGGCAGCGTGGGCGGTCCTATCTTTAAAGACAAGCTCTTCTTCTTCTACAACTACGAGGGGCAACGTCTGGCCACAAACGAAACTGTTTCAGCCATTACGCCATCCGCCACCTTCCTGGCCGGTCAAGTTGGATATCAAGCCGTCGATGGCTCTACGGTCATACTGACATCGCAGGATGTTGCTACCCTCGACCAGAACTGCACGCAATGCACAACGCCCGGTGTCGATCAGGCCATCTTGCAATATCTATCCACCGAGCCTCCTGCTACGGTGCTGGCGGGCGGCGATGGAATCAACAACGGATCGTATAACTTCAGTTCCCCTGCGCCCCAAAGACTCAATACGAACATCGGCAAAATTGACTACACCCCCAATTCGAAAAACCACATATTCGTCCGCGGCAATTTGCAAAAAGATACCGACGCAGCAGCGGAAAACCTGCCCGGTCAGCCCCCAGCCAACCTTCTGGAGGACAACTCCAAAGGTTTGGCCGTAGGTCACACCTTTTCGCCCACTTCGGGCATCGTCAATGACCTGCGCTATGCTTACATTCGCCAGGGCTACTCAAGCGCCGGCATCGGAAAGGGCGATTATGTGGTTGTTCGCTTCCTGCAGCAGCCCACAGCTCAAACACGCAGTTCGATCGTGAGTGTTCCCGTGAATACAATCGACGATACGTTGAGCTGGAGCAAGGGCACGCACACCATCTCGGCCGGCGGCAATTGGCGCTTGATTCAGAACAATACAAGCAACAACACGAATTCCTTCAATGGCGCCAACACCAATCCCTCCTATCTGAGCGGCAAAGAGGAGCCCGATCCGACTACGCTCCCTGAAGGCTATCCGGCCGTTGCCCCGGGCTACGCAACCTCGTTCAACTACGCATACGCCACCCTGGTGGGCGACGTCGCAGAGCGCGACGCTTCCAACAACTACGTCGTAACCAGTCCAACCAGCGCGACGCTCCTTGCCGATGGGTCCTATGTCACCAGACACTTCAAGGCAAACGAATTCGAGTACTTCCTTCAGGACTCATGGCGCGTCAGCCCCAATCTCACCCTCACTTTCGGGCTCCGGCACACGATCCTTCAGACCCCATGGGAGACCAAGGGGCAGGAGATTGCCCCCACCGTCGATACTCACGAGTGGTACCTTGCCCGTGGCGCAGCCGCCGCCAAGGGAGAAGTGTATGAACCAGACCTTCTCTTTACGCCGGTCGGAAAGTACTACAACAAGCCCGGTTTCTGGCCAAAGCAGAAGCTCAACTTCGCTCCCAGGGTTGCGATCGCTTACGCTCCTGATTCGAAGACTTCAATCCGTTCTGGTTTCGGACTCTATTACGATCATTACGGCGAGGCCTTGACTCACCGCTTCAGCGACCTCGGTTCATTCGGCCTTTCTTCCCAGTTCGAGAGCTCTGCCAATCTGGTGAATTACGAAACCGCACCGCGGTTCACAGGGCCAAACGATCTGCCCAATCTGCCGGTTCCAGCCGCCCCCACAACCCAGACCTATCCCTACGATGTTCCAGATGGAACCTTCGGCATCAACTGGGGCATCGACAACCACATCAAGACCCCCTATGTCGAGTCGTTTAACCTTTCCGTCCAGCGCGAGCTTCCCGGCGGATTTCTGATTGACGCCGCCTATGTCGGCCGCCTGGGCCGCCACCTCTTCCAGCAACTCGATCTGGCTGAGCCGGTGGATTACAACGATCCTGAGGGAGCCGGCGATTACTTCACGGCCGGCACGCAGATGTCTAAAATCGCCGATCAGCTCGACGGCTCATGCGGCTACTGTTCCGACGGAAACTATCAGTACATTCCCACCATTCAGTACTTCGAAGATGTCTTTCCGCAAATGCAGAATCTCGACTTCCCCGGTGAGACCGCCACCGATGCCATTTACAACGACGAATGGACACCCCAGCGTTACACCTACGGCGAAACCGGAGCCTTGTACGACATCGACTTCGCTTGTTACTACGGATGTCCCAACGGAACTCTGTTCTGGAATCAGCAGTTCTCGTCTTTGATCTCGCTTGCGTCCATCGGTATGAGTTACTACAACGCCGCTCAAATCACCGTTCGCCATCCCACCAAATATGGCCTGAATATGGACTTCAGCTATACCTATTCGCGGTCCATCGACCAGGGTTCAGACGCGGAACGCGCCGTCACATCCTATGGCGCGATCCAGGACGTCTGGAATCCGGCCCTGAGCCGCGGTCTGTCCGACTTTGACACCAAGCACCTGATCACCGCTGACTGGTCTTACGCGCTGCCCTTCGGAGCCGGAAAGGCGCTCCTCGCCAATTCTGGCAAGGTTGGCGACGCCCTCTTTGGCGGTTGGCAATGGGCAGGTATAGGCCGCTGGTCAGGCGGACTGCCGTTCTCGGTTATCGAGCCGGGATGGACCACCAACTGGGAGCTGCAGGCATTTGCTGTGAACACGGCTCCAGTGAAGATTCACAAGCATATCGAGGGTGGGTTGCCAGAAGTTTTCGCTAACGATGCGGCCATCAGTGCCGGCGTCACCAGCGGCTCGCCGATGCGACTGCCCTATCCCGGAGAAGCAGGGCAACGCAATCCATTCCGGGGCGACGGCGTCTTTAACATCGACTCGTCACTCAGCAAGAGCTGGAATCTCACAGAGAGAGCAAGGTTAAAATTTGCCTGGGAGGTATACAACGTCTCGAACTCGATCCGTTTTGACGACGGCTCCTATGGCAACGCCACATTCAGTAACGCGCTGACTTATCCGGGCTTCGGCGTCTACCAATCGGGACTCGGCGACTTCCCCTTCCGTCGCATGCAGTTCGGATTGCGCCTGGATTTCTAAGCTGCAATCAGGACCACAAACTGTGAAGGCCGGGGCAATCGCTCCGGCCTTCCTATTTGCTGTCGCCATTAACCTTGATCATTTTCCGCTTGCTGCCGGGCCCGCGCCCAGCGCCTTCAGCCGCATTTGCGCCAGCAGGTAGGTCGACGTCGGAATAGCCAGTGCCTCCTTCGGCTTTTCCAGCTTGCGATAATCGTCAATCGCAATGTCCCGCTCGCCATACTGCTCCGCGATTCGTCCAAATGCATACCAATAGTCGTCGTTCGGCTGTTCCAGATTCAAATCGTCCATTCCTCGCAGCAACAGATCGTGCGCGTCCTTGATCTGTCCCGTTTCTGCGTAGAGGCAGGCCAGCGTGTGCAAGATCGAGGGATTGTCCTTCGACATCTGCGTTGCCTTGATGGCTGTCTCGACATCGGCCTCGCTCACCTTGCTCGTGAACAGGGCAGACCACGCGATCGAGTTGAGCAGCCCCGCGTTTTCCTTGCCAAGATCTACCAGCTTCTGCCCCCATGCCCGCGCCGCTTCATAGTTTCCGCGATCCGTTTCAATGCGCATTTTTGCGTCCAAAGCATCCGGATCATCTTCCAGCAACTTCAACCGCTCATCGGCCAGCGCAATTGCTTCGTCATGGCGATGCAATCCCATCAGCGCATATACGCAGGAGAGGAATGCTCGCCTCGATTCGGGAACCTGCTTGAGCAGGTCCGATGAAACCGCGAAAAGTCTCGAGAAGTTGTCCTGGACTTCGTACCCATCGCTGAGCGCCAATTCAATGTTGGACTTGTCGCGGTCGGTTGTCGCAGTCTTCTGCCTTTCCTCTAACAGCGCAACACCCTGGGCCGCAGTGGGCTTGGTATCGACCAGCACGGACGCGGCCGCAAGCGTCATCTTGTGCGCGTCGGGCGCCTCGCCGCGAATCCAGAATCGCGGAAAAACCGGCCCACCCAACGGGTCGTCGCCCCCTTCCATATGCTGATCTTCGCGCAGCCAGTCCAGCAGCACCTTGGCTCCCTGCAAGTCGCCGCTCTTGATTCGATCCAGCATCTCCAGCGCAATCGAGTTCGGCTTCACGCTGGTGTCGAGCAGCTTATACCGCCCCTCTTCCTTCACCACGTAAAAGGTTGAGTTGCTTTCGCCGGGAATCTGGACATTGACCCGGTAGCCTGTCGCATCGCTGCCCTCTGTCTTCGGATCAAACGCCTGCATCAGCAGATCGACGGTTACGTCCATCGAGCTGTTCTCGCGAGCCAGTTGGATATTCAACTTTTTCCCTGCATCCAGTGTCTTCTTCACCTCTTCGGGATCGTCGTTCTTCAGAATTGCAATGGCATTGCGGCTCAGCAACGGCAGCATCTTGGCTTCCGTAAGATTCGGATCCAGAGAAAGCAGCGTAAAGTGCTTCACCATATCTTGCGGCGTCTCGGCAAACTTCAAATCCTCATGATGCTTTGCTCCCCGCAGCATATTCGCCAGGCCCATGGTCTGCGCCGCGTTGTCACCCGCTGCGCCCGCTTCTAAAAAGTCCGCGGCCACCTGATATTGCCGCATATTCATCAGCATCTCGCCCGCGGTCCGCGCCGTCCCCTTATAACTGCTGTCGTCGGTCGAGAGCTTATTGGCCTGGGCCAAACCTGCCTTACTTCCTTGCATCATCGCAGTGCTGGCCGCCATTAATGCCTGGGGCTGGGGGTTCAGGTCCTGCGCCGCCGTGAGCGCTTCCGCATATTCGCCGCCATAAAACAGTGCGAACGCCAGATTGTTTGCCAGTCCAAGATCCGTCAGCTTGTTTTGACCGAGACTCCGATACTCCGCGATCGCTTCCTTCATCTTGGATTGCCCGCTGTACCGCCGTCCGACCGCATCGTACTCAAACAGAATGGCCAGGTCGCCCTGCGTGCCGTGATCGTCCGGGTCCAGCTTGACTGCCGCTCGATACGCTTCCGCCGCGCCATCCAGGTCGCTTCCCGCGCGCATCGTCCGGCCCACAATGTCTTCCTTCAAAATTTGCGCCAAGGTTTTTTCTGCTAATGCGGAATCCGGCTCGAGCTTTACCGCCTGCCGCGCCTCCGCTCGCGCCGCTTCTCCCATTCCCGCCTCGAGCAGAACTTTCGCGACCTGCAGATGGTGCACAGCTTCACTCGGATGCGCCGCGGCCAGATTGCGATAGCTTGCTAAAGCCTCTTTGACCTTGCCCTCCCGCAGCAATACTTCCGCTTCCGGCTCGAAATTCACCACGATCGCAGGCCCGCTTGCGATCTCTGCAACCTTGTTGCGCAGCTCTGTCGCCTCCGCCACCGTATAGCGCCTCTTGACCGTATCAAACGTCAGGTGCGCCAGCACTACCCCTTCCTTGTCTGTCGAAAATTCCTCGGTCAGCGTGGCCGGCCCGAGTTCAATCCTGTCGTCCTTCGGCAGAGGCTTGGCCACAAATCCATCAGGCGGAACGATTCTGTAGCGCCACTCGGCGACAAACGGCTCCGCTAACTGCCAGTCCTCAGTGCGAGGCTTCTTCGCCTTGTCCTTGTCTTCCTTTTTCTTCTCGTCCGAATCGTCTTTTCTTTGCAACTCACCGGGTAGATTCTGAAAGATCGATTCCAGCCGAACCGCTGCTTCCGCGCTGTCCAGATCCGTATACCCCCGGCGCGCCTTCTCGCACCCCAGCGTCAATTCGAACTGCTGCGACAAATCGGAAGGATCCGTTCGCTCCACTTTTGTCAGCTTCTCTGAGATGTATTGCGCCTTCACATAATTCGTCAGCCCTTCGCGCGTGTCCTTATCAGGCTTGTCTGCGTAGTAGCCGCGATACTCGCCCTCAAACACACCCACAGGCCTCGTCACTTCCACCACGTTGGCCGGACCATTCTCCGCCAGCGTCATCTCTCTCAGTTCCAGCAGCACGTTATCCTTCGATGTCGACTCGGGCGTTTTGACCGGCCCCGTGGTCTCCGGGCGAGCAATCAGCGCCAGCCTGCCCTGGTCCGGGCCGGGCAGCTGCCCAAGCCGCGCCCACTCGTCCGTCGCGTCGATCCAAAGCGCGGGCTTTCCCGGCACATAGACAATGACGTGATCAAACAGCCCCATGCCCGGCAATCCCGCCGGCACATCCAGTCGCGATCCTGCATTCAGCAGCGCTACATACGCCGGAATCCCCGCCGCTCGCAGCATCGTCACCAGCAGGGTAGCCTTGTCTTTGCAATCGCCATACTTGTGCGCCAGCACTTCGGCGGGATCGTGCGGAACAATGGCCGCCTCGTCAAATTCAATGCCTGTGTAGCGAATCTCGCGATCCAGGTAGTCGACTATTGCGCTCTCTTTTTCTCCAACTGAACTCTTTCCTGCCACCAGTCCGTCGACAATGGATTGCACTGTCGCCTGCGTTGCGTGGCTGTCCACAATCTTGCTGTATTCAGTCGCCAGCGCCTGCCATGACGCGCCCGTAGAAAATTCAACGATAGGGAGGTGCGAGACATCGGACGGTAGATTCGGCTCCTCCGGGTCAAACGGATCCATGGGCCCCTTTTCATAGATCACCGTCACCCGGCCATTCGCTTCCATTCGCTGAGGCTTCACATCATCGAGCATCACAGTGTCCGTTCGCAGGGTGAGCGATGCCGGTGCATCCAGTTCTGCGACACTGTGCGCTACGGGAACGCCAACCCGTCCAAAGAAGACCCTGCCCACCTGTCCGGCCGCGAAGAAGGGTGCAGTCTCCGTCGTTACAAACTCCTCCTCGACCACGACGCCCGGCGCAATCGCAGGAAACGGCGCCCGCAGCATTTTGGCGTCGCCATAGGTTTTGTACTCGCCATCGTGCGCGGGCGCTTCGGTAATCTGTTTCGGTTCCAGAGTGTGCACCGATAGATCCGGCGCAATCACCCGCACCTTGATGCTCGGCCGCGCCTCATGCCAGGGTTCCCAATCCACTGCAATCGAGTCCCAACCCTCGGCGCCTTTCTGATTGAGGATTTTGTACACCACGTAAGCCGTGTGCACGCTCCGCCCCGCTTCATCGAAGCTGTAGCTCTCATCGTCCTCGAGAATGGCGACGTTCGCATAATCCGGCGCGGGCACCGCCGAGGCCGCGTCGTAGATCGCCCTTGGGTCGATGGAGAAATGCGCTGCTTTCCAGGGTTCAATCTGTGCCTGCGCCCGCACGTTCAAGGCGGCAATGAAGGGAAGCAACACAGACACACAGAAGAAGACGAAACGGCGCATTTTTAGTGAGGACACGGGACTCCTGGCGGCATCTCAAAAACAACCGGATAATGTGTTCACGTTAAACCGCGCCACCGCGAAGCGCAACCTCCCCGGCTGTCTCGCAGACTTGTTCCAATGGGGTCTGAGTGTTACGCAAAGCATCGACGATTTTGCGCGTTCGGTCCTCGCCTACGCGCTTTGCCGCGCTTTCGCCGCGATCCTGCGCAACTCCGGCAACACCCGGCCCAGCGCTGCAGGCGCCGCATCGCGCCTTCCCAACGCAAAATAGACATCGCGATAGAGGGTGTAGAGTTCCTGGTAGACTGCCGCAGCCTGCGCGTCGGGTTCAACGGTGCGCAGCGGCAGGCATACCGCTTCCTGCGCTTCCTCGATCGTCTTATACGCGCCTGCCGCCAGCAGCGCAAAGATCCCCGACCCGAGACTCGTCGGTATCCCCGCCGGAACCAGCACCGGCTTGTTCAGCACATTGGCATACACGCGATTCAGCACTTCGTTCTTCTGCGGAATTCCGCCCGCGTTGATCACGCGATCTACCCGCACCCCATGCTCCGCCATGCGTTCCAGAATAATGCGCGTGTGAAATGCCGTCCCTTCAATCGCCGCGAACAATTCGTCCTGCGCCGTGTGCAGCAGATTCCATCCCAGCGTGACGCCACCCAGTTCGGGATTTACCAGCACCGTGCGATCACCGTTATCCCAGCTCAGGCGCAGCAGTCCCGTCTGTCCCGCCTTGTAGCCATCCAGCCCCTCTGACAGCTCGGCAACCGTCCTGTTCGCCCGTCGTGCTACCGCTTCAAAAATATCTCCCGTCGCCGACAGCCCCGCTTCAATCCCCGTGTATGCGGGATGTACGCTGCCCGGCACCACTCCGCAGACCCCGGGCACCAGCGCCGCCTCGTGCGCCATCGCAATAATGCAAGTGGACGTGCCCACCACGTTCACCGCATCGCCCTCGCGAATGTGCGAGCCGATCGCATCCCAATGCGCGTCAAATGCGCCCACCGGAATCGGAATCCCCGCCCGCAGTCCAAGTTTCTCCGCCCACTCTGCGGAGAGCCGCCCCGCAAGATGATCGCTGGTCAGGTACTCGCCGCCCATCTTCGCCCGAACCCCCGCAAAAAGCGGGTCAACGGCTACTAGAAACTCTTCCGGAGGAAGTCCGCCCCACTTCTGGTTCCACATCCACTTGTGGCCCATCGCGCAGACGCTTCGCTTCAAATCGCTCACGCTGCTCACACCGCTCAGCGTGGCCGCGACCATGTCACAGTGTTCCAGCGCCGTCACAAACCGCGCGCGCTTCTCAGGGTTGTGCCTTAGCCAGTGCAGCAGTTTCGCAAATCCCCATTCGTGCGAATAGACTCCGCCGCACCATTCGATCGCTTCGAGCCCCATCGCGTGCGCCTTCGCCGTGATCTCCTCTGCTTCGGCGTGTGCGCGATGATCGCACCACAGATAGTAGTCATCGAGCGGCTCAAGCCCCTCGCCGACAGGAATCACGCTCGACCCGGTCGTATCCAGCGCGATCGCCTCGACCGCATCGCCATCCACTCCCGCCGTCTGCAGCACTTCCTTGGTCGCTGCGGCCAGCGCTTCCATTTGTTTCGCGTGCGACTGCGTAGCAAAATCCGGGTCTTCCCTTTGCCGATGCAACGGATACGTGGCCGATGCAGTGCCAATCGGCCCTTTCTTGCTGTCCACCAACGTCACGCGCACACTCAGCGTGCCAAAATCGACCCCGGCCACAATCATGTCTTCAATATCTCCGATTGGCGTTCGTCGCCCGCCCCCAAAACTACACCACGCCACCCCTCGTCGCCGCAAGTTTCGTGCCCATCGTTGAATTACTTCTTCTTCAACGGCAGCAGACCTTTGATCTTATCCAGCAATCCAGGTTTCGCCGCCGGTTGTGGAGCAGCAGTAGTAGCCGCGCTCGCCGGCTTCGTCGCCACCGCTCCGCCAGCAGCCGGTTTGTCGGCGCCCACGCTTGGCTTTTGCGGGGACAACGGCGCCGTCGGCCCATCCACCACCGTCGCACCCTTCAAATCCGGCAACGGTCCGTCTTGATTTTTCACCAGAATCGAAATACGCCGGTTCGATGGATCGTACGGGTCGCTCTTCACACGCAGAAGTTGATCGGCATAGCCCCGCACCTGCGTTACCTGGTCGCCGCGCACCCCATCCGACTGCAGCAGCCTCCGCGCGGAGTTGGCTCGGTCCGCCGACAGCTCCCAATTGCTATAGGACGTGTCGTCCGAATAGGGCGTCGCATCCGTGTGGCCCTCGATCAGAAGATTGTTGGGCAGCGTCTTCAATTCCGTCGCCAGCAGCGAAAGCAATGCCTGTCCGCTCTCGCTCAGGCGCGCGCTTCCGCTCTCATAAAATGTCCCGTTCTTGTCCTCCAGCAACTCAATGCGCAATCCTTCCGGTGTGATCGTGATTTCAATCTGCTTCGACAGCTTCTCCAGGTCCTTGCGCGCCTTGATCTCCTGCTCCAGTTTGTCTTTCAGCTTTTGCAGGTCCTCGGCTTTCGCCACCGTCACTGTCTCGCCGGTCCCCGTCATCGTTGTCCCCATCAGGGTCGATGTGCCCCGGGGATCGTTGAAATATCCCGCCACCGCCTTCTTGATCTTCACGCTCGAATTCATCAGCCACAGCACAATAAAAAGCGACATCAT